>ERZ795053.3534-NODE-3534-length-17697-cov-21.130824_pt1 | contig 17697 bp, 14 predicted proteins | sample MGYA00375137_ERZ795053 | MGnify/ENA primary metagenome ERZ795053 (study PRJEB30182, sample SAMN05720284) | activated sludge metagenome | isolation source: Anaerobic digester | place: Hong Kong | collected 2014-12-17 ...
TCGAATGCAGTTGTCGAGGCCGGTGTCAGGTCACGGCGATGTGTACAGGTACCAAAAACGTTCACGCGGGAAGATGGGCGCCAGGCCTTCATCCCACACAAAATCGGCGGGTCTGACGATGAGACGGATGCGCTCGTCGACCCGGTGCAACTCACTCTTCAACGCGGGTGACAGGTCGTCGCCCAATTCAGCCGCGATAGCATCGATGCGCTGCCGGTTACGAATCTCGTAGGGGTACTCGCCACGCGCCCGTTTGGGATCGCCCATGACATCATCGAGAAACCAGTTCAGGCTGTCGATACGTGTCTTCATCTCGCGCTGGAGCAGGTCGTGAAAGCGCGTGCGCAGGCTGTACGCGGTCGACTCGGCGCGCAGTACCAGGTCTTTCACCTGGGAGCGCTGTTCGACCGGCAGGCGCTCGCGCTCGCCTTGCAGCCGGAAGATGCGCGTCAGCAGATCGCCCCCCGACATCTGCACCATCTGTGCGCCCGATGGCGTCACCACGCGCAGCGTGCGGTAGACTTCGCCGGCAATGATGTACTCCTCCAGTTCGTCGACCTCGGCGCCCAGTACCGCAATATCGACGGCCGGACTCTCGGCCAGAACGTGGCTTTTCTGTGACATGAACTCTCCTTTCGGCTACCAGTGCGGATGCACGTGAGCGCGCACGTAGGTGTCGTAGATCACCCGCGTCGCCTCCATCTCGCTGTGGTCGATCGGCGGCAGTTCGGCCGCGGCGCAGTTGTCCGCCACCTGGTCGGGTCGTTTGGCGCCGGGAATGGCGCAGGTGACGGCCGGGAACATCGTGATCCAGCGCAGGGCAAACTGCGCCATCGTCGCGCCGTGGGGCACAAGCGGCTTGAGACCATCCACCGCATCGAAAGCTGCCTCCAGGGGCACGCCGCTGAAGGTCTCGCCGACGTCAAAGGACTGGCCGTAGCGGTTGAAGTTGCGGTGATCGTCGGCGGCAAAGGTCGTCTGCGGCGTGATCTTGCCCGTGAGCAGGCCGCTGGCCAGCGGCACGCGCGCCAGGATACCGACATGCCGGGCCGCAGCGCTGTGGAAGAACATCTCGGCCGGCTTCTGGCGGAAGATGTTGAAGATAATCTGCACCGTCTGCACGTTCGGATACTCGATGGCCTTCAGCGCCTCGGAGACCTTCTCGACGCTGACGCCGTAGTAGCGGATCTTGCCCTCTTGCACCAGCCGGTCCAGCGCGTCGAAGACCTCGGGCCGGTCGTAGACTTCGCTTGGCGGGCAGTGGAGCTGCACCAGGTCCAGGCTCTCCATCTCCAGGTTCTGAAGGCTGCGTTCGACAAACGCACGGAGATTCTCGTAGTTGTAGCCATCGGCCACATGCGGGTTCAGACGCCGGCCGGCCTTGGTGGCAACGAAGATCTGATCGCCCGGTCGCTCACGCTTGAGGCGGGCAACCAGCCGTTCGCTGCGCCCGTCGCCGTAGACGTCTGCCGTGTCGATGAAGTTGACGCCCTCTTCAACGGCCTTGTGCAGGGCCGCCATGGACACGTCGTCATCAACCTGGCCCCAACTGCCGCCGATCGCCCACGCGCCAAAACTGATCTCGGACACATTCATGCCGGTCCTGCCCAGCGGTCGATAGTTCATGGTTCACCTCTATTTGTGTGGCGCACCCGGCTCCCGGTCCGCGCCTGGAAGATTGGAAGAAAGAGTCATCACTCCCGCAGGAGGATCATCCAGCCATGAGTTGCGCCGTATCCATCCAGATGGTCACCGGTCCGTCGTTGACCAGCGAGATCTCCATGTGCGCCTGGAAGACGCCCTGCTGCACGGCGACACCCTCGGCGGCCAGCATACGACAGAAGCGCTGGTAGAGAGGTTCGGCATGTTCTGGGCGTGCGGCATCGATGAAACTTGGGCGGCGCCCCTTGCGCACATCGCCATAGAGCGTGAACTGGCTCACCGCCAGCACGCTGCCCCCCACGTCGCCGAGCGCCAGATTCATTTTACCATCATTGTCCTCAAAGACGCGCAGCCCGACGATTTTTCGGGCCAGGTAGAGCGCCTCTTCGTCGCCGTCGCCGTGGGCAATGCCGAGCAGCACCAGAAAGCCCTGGCCGATCTGCCCCACCACCTGGCCGTCCACGCGCACCTGCGCCGAAGTAACCCGCTGAATCACTGCTCGCATCGAATCCCTGCTCCTGACTTTACAAACAGAACAAACGTTCGTATAATGGATGTATGAATTTCCGGATGGTACCCGACTCGATACAGAAGCTCTCGCTACTCGACGACGCCACGCAATTCGAGCCGGCCGGCGACCAGCCCATGGCCGAAGCAGCGACGGCCCAGCCGCGCACGCCCAAGCCGCTGCCGTGCATCTCCGACGTCTCCACGCCGGCGGGCAAGAAGCCAATCCTCAAGGCGATGATGACCACGGCGTGCGAGCGCAACTGCTTCTACTGTCCCTTCCGCGCCGGGCGCAGCAAGACGCAGCGCGTCTCCTACACGCCCGACGAGATGGCCAAGACCTACGATACCATCCAGCGCGCCGGCCTGGTGGAAGGACTCTTTCTTTCCTCCGGGATCATCAAGGGCGGCGCGCAGACGCAGGACAAGATCATCGACACCGCCGAGGTTCTGCGCAAACAGTACAGCTATCGCGGCTACATCCATCTCAAGATCATGCCGGGCGCCGAGTACGACCAGGTGCGGCGCGCCATGCAACTGGCCGATCGCGTCTCCATCAACCTGGAAGGCGCCACGGCCGAACGGCTGGCGGCCCTGGCGCCGAAGAAGGACTACTGGAACGAGTTGTTCCCGCGCCTGCAATGGATCAGCCGGCTACGTCGCGAGGAAGGGCTGCGCGCCAGCGTCGTGACGCAGTTCGTCGTCGGCGCGGTGGGCGACACGGACCTGGAGTTGCTGCACACCAGCGACCACCTGTACAACCAGCTCGGGCTGCGACGCACCTACTTCATGGCCTTCAACCCGGTCAGTCAGACGCCCTTCGAACACCTGGACCCCGTCTCACGCCAGCGCGAGTTCCGCCTCTACCAGGCGAGCTTTCTCCTGCGCGACTATGGCTGGAACGTGGAGGATCTGCCCTTCCTGCAGAGCGCCAACCTGCCGCTGGACATGGACCCCAAGCTGGCGTGGGCCAGGGAGTATTTGCGCGACGCGCCGGTCGAAATCAACCTCGCCGCCCGCAGCGAATTGATGCGCGTGCCGGGCATCGGGCCGAAGACGGCGGACGCGATCCTGCGCGAACGGCGCCGCCAGCGCATTCGCGAGACGGGTCACCTGCGCGCGCTGGGCATGCGCGATGTACAGAAAGCGGGGCCGTTCATGCTGTTGGATGGCAAGCTGGCGGAACAGCAGTTGAGCCTGTTCTAGTGGGCGGCGCTGGGCCAGATCTCTACACCGTCGACAGATCCCACTCCTCGTAAATCTTGGGCACGTCGTTGAGCAGGCGCTTGGTGTAGGGCTGCTGCGGGCGCAAGATCACGTTGTCGGCCGTGCCACTCTCGACGATCTTGCCGTGCTCCATGATGTAGACGGTGTCGGAGACATAGTAGGCCAGGCCGATGTCATGGGTGATGAAGATGAGCGTCATGCCGGTCTCGTCGCGCAGCTTCATCAGGTAATCCAGGATCGTGGCGCGCGAGCAGGCGTCGATCATGGAGGTGGGTTCGTCGGCGATCAGGATTTTCGGTTTGAGTAGGAAGATACGCGCGATCATCAAGCGCTGCATCTGGCCGCCCGACAGCTCGAAGGGATACTTGTTGGTCAGTTCGGCAAACTTGAGGTTGACGAAGCTGCACGCTTCGGTCATCAGCTCCACTTTTTTCTCGCGCGGCAGCCCGCCGCCGCCACGCATGCGGATGCAATCCAGGAGCACGGCGTCGATCTTGTGAAAGGTATTGTAGGCCGAGAATGGATCCTGAAAGATCGCCTGAATGTTGCGCCAGTACTCCTGCTTCTTCTTGCCGGAGCTGATGTCACGCAACTTGCCCTGAAAATAGATCTCCCCTTCCGTGGTGCTGATCAATCCCAGTAACATCTTGGCGAGGGTCGTCTTGCCGCTGCCCGACTCGCCCACGATCGAGACGATCTCGCCCTCATGGAAGGAAAATTCCACGTGGTCGACCGCCACAGTCCGGGTGCGGCCAAAGCCGAAGATCTTGGTGACGCCCTTTCCACTCAGGCACAGTGGCTTGTTACTCGCCATGTTCATAGAATCTCCTCAATTCCGGTTCGGGCACGACACAGCGGTAGCCGCGTCCATACCCCGCAGGGTTCAGCATGACCGACGTCACCTTGCATTCGGGCCGGACATACTTGCAGCGCTCGGCAAAGCGGCAGCCATCCGGCGGGTTCTTGAGATTGGGCGGCGTGCCGGGGATGGCCGTCAGCTTGACGTCGCGCAGACCGCTCTCCGGCACGATGATCGACCCCATGAGGCCCTTGGAATAGGGATGCAGCGGGTCGAATACCAGTTGCTTCGAGCTGCCCTGCTCCACGATCTGCCCGGCGTACATGACCATGATCTCATCCGCCACGTTGTAGAGTAGCGGCAACTCATGCGTGATGAAGATCATGGCCTTGATGAAGCCACTCTCCATCATATCGCGCAGCATCTTGATGACCATCTTCTGCGAGGTCACGTCGAGCGCGGACGACGGCTCGTCGGCGATGAGCACCTTGGGCGAGAGGGTAACGGCCACGGCGATCACCGTACGCTGTTTCATGCCGCCCGACAACTCCACCGGGTATTTCTGCAAAACCTCGGCCGGCAGACCCAGCGTTTCGAAGAGCGACCGGGCATGGTCGTGGACCATCTTCTTGGTCCAGGTCGGGTCATGCGCGCGCACGACGTCGCCGATGAAGTCGATGATCTTGCGTGTGGGGTTGAGCGCATTCATGGCGGCCTGGGGGATGTACGCAATCTCGCGCCCCAGAATCGACTTGCGCACATCGTCGGGCTTCATGCCGGTGATGTTCTGGCCGTCGATGATGATCTCGCCGCTCGTGTAATGCAACGGCGGGAAATAGTAGCCCATGAGGCTGAGCGCCAGCGTCGATTTGCCGCAGCCCGACTCGCCCGCAATGCCCAGCGTCTTGCCTTCTTCGACCTTGAGCGAAACATGGTCGACGGCGTAGACATCTTCCTTGTAACGGGTTATGTATTTTGTGGTGAGGTCGCGTACCTCGAGCATCACATCTGCCATCACATCACTCAATCTCTCAGCGCTGGATTGAACACCTGGTCAAGCCCGGTGTTCATGAGGTTCATGGAGAAGGTCACCAGCGCAATCATGAGCAGCACGGGCAGATAGGCCCACCACTTCCCAAGAATATGCGCCTGGTAGATCATGGCCCAGTTCATCATCAACCCCAGGGTCGGCGTTTCAGTCGTGCGCGGCCCCAGCCCGAGGATCGACAGGCCGGCTTCGGCCAGGATGCCCGAGGATACCTGGAGGATGAAGGCCATGACCACATACGACGCAATATACGGCAGAATGCTGGCGTAGATGATGCGGAAGACCGAGTGGCCGGAGAGCTTGGACAGGTTCACATGGTCGCGGTTACGCAAGGAGAAGACCTGCGAACGCACGGCCCTGGCCGTCCACACCCAGGAGGTGAAGCCGATGACGATGGCGATGGTGATGGCGCCACGCTGATCCTGGCCGATGCTGAAGGAAATCAGGATCAGCAGCACGAAGGTCGGGATGACCGTAAAGAGATTGGTGACGAACATGATGCCGTCATCCACCATTCCCCCCACGTAGCCCGCCACCAGCCCCAACACCAGGCCGATGGTGGTGGCAATGATGCCGGCGACCAGGCCGATGAGCAATGAAATCGCCGTAGCGGCAAGCAGTTCCGTCAGGATGTCGCGTCCGAAGTTGTCCGTGCCAAGCACCAGCAACTGCACATTGGCGACATCGTTGACGTTGGCATAGTCGGTCTGTTTGACCACGCCCTTCTGGTCGAGCGCGCCCGTCTCCGCGTTGGGCACGGCAATGATCGCACCTTCAGTGGAGAGCAACCCCTGGATCGATGTGTTGACACGTTGGAAGTAGCGCTGCCGGGCGAAGGTCATGCCGGGCAGGCGCAGGTTTGGATCGTAGTTCGCCTCCCACTGCGCCAGGAGTTGCGCCGTGTTCTCCGTGTCGATCTCTTCCTCGGGCAGCCCGAACGCCACCAGCCACTCCTTCATCGCGACACGATCGTCCGGCTTCAGGCGATTGGCGATACGCCGCGACTCAGCCTTGTCCAGGTTCAAGGTGTATGTGGTCGGCGCATTGACCGTATCGTAGGTGCTGACGTAGATGCCGGGCGGGAAGAAGGTGCCCTGGCCGATGATCTGCAGCGGAGGATGGCGCACGATCAGCGGGTAGATGAACACGATCAGCAGGATCGTGACAAGAATGGTAAAACCTACCACAAATTTCCCGGAGCGAAATACCTCTCGAATGGTGTAGCTCATAGCCGTTCTCTCGCCTCAATCGGATTGGGTGGCCTTGATGCGCGGGTCGATCACGCCATACAAGATCTCAAGGACAAACGTTGCCAGCAACACCATGAAGGTGATGATCAAGGTCGATGCCGAGATGAGCGGGTAGTCCTGCCCCATGACGCCGTTGAGCAGCGTCGTGCCGAGGCCGGGATAACTGAAGACGATCTCCGCAATCAGCGCGCCGCCGACCATGGTGCCGAGCGCCAGCGCCAGACCGGTCACCTGCGGCAGCATGGCGTTGCGAAAGACGTAGGCGACGATCCGGTTATCCTTGATACCCATAAAGCGGGCGAACTTGACGTAGTCCGAGTTCAACTCGTAGATGGACATGGAGCGCATGCCGATGGCCTGGCCGCCGATGGCAATGATCACGATCGACCAGAAAGGTAATTGATAGTGAACAAAGGCTGATCCAAGGAAGCCAGGCGTGGGACTCGGTATCAGGTTGAAGCCATAGCCGCCCGAGGTCGGGAACCACTTGAGATTCACCGCAAAGACCACGAGCAAGATGACCGCCATGCCAAAGGCCGGGAAACTGCTGAGAAAGAGGCTGGCAGGCATCAGCACCTTGTCAAAACCGCCGCGCAGATAGGCCGCCAGCGCGCCGAGGATGTTGCCCAGCGTCCAGCCGACCAGGATCGCCGGCAGTTGCAACATGAGCGTCCACCAGATGGACGCGGCTAGCACATCCGACACCTTGCGCGGGTACTGGCTGAACGAATAGCCAAAGTCACCCTTCAGCACATTCTGTACATAGATGAAGAACTGTTCGATCAGCGGCTTGTCGGTGGCAAAAAGCTCCGTGTATTGCTGGTAGATCGCCTGCACGCCGGATGGGTTGCTCATACCCTGCGCCTGCCTGGCCACGATGGCCGCCACCGGGTCGCCCGGCATCAGGCGCGGCAGCAGGAAGTTCAGGATGAAGGCAAAGAGGAAAGTGATCAGGAACCAGCCCAATTTGTTGGAGAAGTACTTTGCGTAGCCTTTCAAGTCAACCCTTCCTTGTGGTGCAAAAGCCGCCGCCGGCGCTGCGCATGCCGTCCATCATACCGATGGCACGCACAGCGCACGGCGCGGCTTGCGATGTCAGGGGCCATCCGTTGCGCGCCAGCAATCAGCGCGCACCGGATGGCACGGGAATACGAACTACTGCACCAGTTCCAGGTTGTAGAGACCGGCGATGCTCCAGCCGTCGGTCAGGTCCAGCGGCGGGACGGGCGGGTTGGTGCCGTCGCCGTCATAGGGGTAATTCGTCCAGACGCTCTCATTGACCGTGTGGAAGGACTGCGGGCGGTACATGAGCGTGAAGGAGGGGATGTCACTCAGGTAAATCTTGACCAGTTCCGTGTACATCTCCTTCAGCTTGGCCTCGTCGGTCTCACCGGGGATGGCCGCGATCAGCGCGTCAGCGTCGGGATTCGAGTACTGACCCCAGTTGCCGCTCCAGTTGCTGGCCATGCCAACCCACTCGGAACTGATCAGGTTGCGGATGCGTCCCCACGGCATGGTGGGGCCGGCGCCAGCGCTCCACATCATGAAGATGTCGTAGCCCGCAGGCAGCGGGGCGTCGGACTTGGTGACTACCGTCTGGTAGACGGACCACTCGGGGAAGTTGGTGGTGATGTCGATGCCGATATCCTTGCCGGCCGCGGCGACGACCTCGATGGCCGCCTGCCAGTCGGACCAGCCGTTGGGGCAGGTGGCGACGTAGGCCAGTTTCTCGCCGTTGTACTCGCGCCAGCCGTCGCCGTCGCTGTCCACGACGCCACACTCGTCGAGCAGCGCCTTGGCGCCTTCGACGTCGTTGCCGACCCACTGCAGGTCTGCCACGGCGGCCTGATCGTACATGGCCTGTTCGCCGGGCGTCGGATTCATGAGCGAACGCGGCACCTGGTCGAAGGTCGCCGACTGGTTGGTCATGGCGTTGGCGATGATCGTCGGGTAATCCACGGCGATGGCAATGGCCTTGCGCACGCAGAGCTGGTCCAGACCGGGCGATTCCAGGTTGTAGAACGCGGTGGGCAGGCTGGCGCCGATGCCGTACGGCGGTTCCGGCAGGTAGGTGGAAATGGGCAGATTCTGCTGTTCCCACAGATCCTGCACGTTGGAGTTGAACTGCTGGCTGACATCGACCTCACCGGCAGCCAGGGCGGTCGTGCCGGCCGCGTTGTCCTTGAAGATCGTGTGCGCCAGATACTTGGGCGCGGGCAGCTTGCCCCACATGGAGGCATCCTGGCCCCAGTAGTTGTCATCGCGCACGAGGACGACCTTGGTGTCGTCGGCGAAGAACTTGTGGTACGGGCCGGAGTAGACAACGTCCTCGGCCGGATCGGCCATGAACGCCGTGGCGTCGCCGCCGGTGCGCGCTTCCAATGCCTCGGTCCACGCCTTCTGGATGACGTAGTTCGAGCTGACATAGGCGGCGACGAGCAACGGGTTGACTGCCTTGCCATCCTCGCCCAGCTTAGCCTTGACCACAACGGTCTGCGGGTCGACGGCCACGATGTCTTCAATGTAGTCCACGTTGCCGGCGCCGGTGGGGGTGCTGTACTTGACATGTGTGGCCCACGTGTAGGCGACATCCTCGGCGGTCAGCGGGGTGCCGTCGCTCCACATGGCAGCGGGCTTGATCTTGAAGGTCAGCTCGGTGCGATCATCGTTCCACGCATAGTCGCCGTCGGCCAGCAGCGGATACTGCTTGCCGTCGAGCATGTTGTACAGGTACGGCGTCTCGAACATGGTGACGCGGGCATTGTCACCCTGAGAGATGGCCATCGCGTTGTTGTTGCTGCTGGCATATGGATTCCAGCCGACAACCGGACCCCACTGCTGGCCGTTGAAATACAACGTCTCATTGCGGGGCAGCGCGTTGGCATCAGCCGGCGCCGCGGCCTCCTCAGCCGGGGCAGCAGCCTCTTCGGCCGGGGCCTCAGTCGCCTCTGCGGCGGCCGGTGCGGCGGCTTCGGGCTGGGCGGCCGGCGCAGCCGCACCGCCACAGGCAGACAGCACCATGCTGAGGATCATCAGCAGGGCCATCAATACAGAAAATCGATTCTTCATATTTGCCTCCTCAAGGGCATTGATATGGAGTTTGAACACAAAACGAACGAATCCGAACGCTTGGGATGCTCATGTTATGCCTGTGAATAGGTGACACCTCCTTCGCTTGGAACACGTTGCATGGCGGCATAGTTGGCGGCAGGTCGAAGTGCCTGGCCGCAAGACGCGCGTACCACCAGCTCGGTCGGCAGCACGATGTGCTGCGCGGCGCGATCGGTTTCCGCAGCCGGTGCGCTCTCTAACTGCTCGATCAGCGTCGACGCCGCCAGATAGCCTAGCTGATCGATGGGTTGGTGCACGGTTGTGAGCGGGGGCTCCGCTGTGGCAGCCGGCCCGATGTCGTCAAAGCCCACCACGGCAATGTCCTCGGGCACGCGCAGCCCGGCCGCGCGCGCGGCCTTGAGCGCGCCGACCGCCATGTTGTCGCTGGCGACAAAGACGGCATCCGGCCGCGGCGTGACGCGTAGGAGGCGTTCCATGGCCTGCGTCCCGCTCCCCTCCGACCAGTCGCCCGCCTGCATGTACCCAGCCGACGCTTCGATCCCCATGGCCTGCAGGCCGCGCAAGTAGCCCTCGCGGCGGTCGAGTGCAGCCACCATGTTGGTGGGGCCGGTGATGGTGGCGATGCGGGAGTAGCCCATCTGCGCCAGGTGGCGAACCGCCATGCTTGCGCCGTGCACGTTGTCCACATCGACGGTGGTGATATCGGCGTGTGCGGGCGAGCGACCGACCAGCACCAGCGGGAAGTGTTCGTCGAGCAGGCGGGTGAGGAAGGTGTCCTCTGCCAGCGCCGAGGCGACGAGCAGGCCGTCCATGTGGCGGGCACGAATGAGCCAGCGGAAGGTGTCGTCGGCCTGACGCAGCACCAGCGAGAGCATGAGGTAGTAGCCGCGCTCGTCGCAGGCGGCGGCGCTGCCCTGGATCAGCAAGGGAAAGTAGGGATCGGCGAAAATGGCGTTGAGCGCCTGGGGAATGACCAGGCCAATGACCCGGCTGCGGCGGCCGGCCAGCGCGCGCGCCGCCGTGTTGGGGTGAAAATCGTTGGCCTTGACGACCTGCCAGACACGCTCGCGCGTCGTATCATTGACGTTTGGATCGTCGTTGATGACGCGCGAAACAGTCGAGCGCGAAACGCCGGCAAGCCGCGCGATTTCCTCGAGTGTCATCTTCATCCCTGCATTCCTGGGAAGACTCTCGACGAGACCATTACCGAAGACCTCTGTGCGCCACGAACGCGGTGCATTCGAGCGCGGATGGTAGACGAGTGGTATTCGATCAGAACAACTGCACTGTAATGATTACACTGTAATGATTGGTTTTGTGGGAGACGGCCATGTGTGCGCGTGGGAGCGCTCCCAACGGCTATACTTTAGCACCATGGATCGGGGTTGTCAAGAGACGGAATGTGATGATTCTTACGATTGAACCTTGAGTGTGGATTGCAGCCCTTTCTGGCATTCAGCGTTCGTCGGCCAGAGAGACGGGAACCCGCTGACCGATACCGGTTGCGCAAAGCGTACTTGTGCGATTGTCATCGAGCCTGGTTCCGCTGCCTGTTTTGACAGCGCGCAGGGGCGCCTCTACAATGCACCTCTGTGGAACGGCCTGTATGGCCGGAATCCACGGCCATCTGTCCTGGAGAAGCTCCATATGCGCCTCAAGGCTGTTCTTCTCCCCCTCTTTGCACTGCTCGTTGCCACCTCCCCCTTTGTGCCGGTATATGCTCAGGAATCGCCGGCCGCCGAACCGGACATCGTGGGCGGCCAGGAGGCCACGCCCGGCGAATATCCGTGGCAGGCCTACCTGGAGATCGGGCCGTATGGGTGCGGCGGCGCGCTCATTGCGCCGCAGTGGGTGCTGACCGCCGCGCATTGTGTTTGGAACGACTACGGAGACCTGGCATCGCCCAGCCAGGTGACGGTCTATCTGGGCCAGCACAACCTGCTCTACTACGAACCATCCGAGCAGACGTACGGCGCCAGCCAGGTCATTCCCAATCCTGAGTACAATCCCAGCAATTCCGACGGTGATCTGGCGCTCATCAAGCTGGCCTCACCGGCCACGCTCAACGACCGCGTCGCGGTGCTGCCGCTGCTGACCAGCCCGGCCGACGATGCGCTGGCCGCGCCCGGCGTTCTCTCGACCGTCACCGGCTGGGGCGCGACTACGACCGACGACAACAACTCATGGTCGCCGGTTCTGCTCGAGGTGGCAATTCCCATCATCTCCAACACGACCTGCAACCAGGCCATGCCCGGTCCCTTCATCACGGCGAACCAGATTTGTGCGGGGTATGAAGAAGGCGGCAAGGATTCGTGCTACGGCGACAGCGGCGGCGCGCTCGTCGTACCAGACGGCGCCGGGGGATGGAAGCACGCCGGCATCGTCAGCTATGGCGACGGCTGCGCCAAAGCCGATCGCTACGGCGTCTACACGCGCACCTCGCGCTATATCGACTGGATCCGCCAATATGTGACCTTTCTCGACGTGACGGGATTCTCACCAGCCAGCGGGCGGCCGGGCACGCAAGTCATGATCAGCGGCGCCGGCTTCAGCAGTGTTACGGCCATTGAATTCACCGGAACCCCGGCCCAGTTCAGTGTATCGAACGACAGCACCATCGTCGCAACCGTGCCCAACGGTGCGGTGGCTGGCCCCATCCGCGTGCGCAACGGCTTTGACAGCATGGAGACGGCGGATGACTTCCAGCCGCTCTACAGCCTCGGCGTTCAGGCCAGCGGCGCCGGCACCGTCACCGTGACGCCGGGCAACGCCATCTGCACGGCGGCGGACCCGTGCGAGCGCGAGCTAGTCGGCGGGACGACGGCTTCGCTCAGCCCGGCGGCAGGGCGCGGCCAGGTCTTTGCCGGCTGGCGCGGCGCGTGCGCGGCCGGTCCCGACACGTGCAGCCTGTTCATGAACACCGACCAGAGCGCCATCGCTGTCTTTGCCCCGCCCACATCGACCCTCTCGGTGAACGTGACGGGCAACGGCAGCGGCCTCGTTGTGAGCAACATCGCCGCCATCGCCTGTGGCGACACCTGTTCACAGCAACTACCGACACGCACGACGTTGACGCTGTCGGCACAGCCGGCCGCCGGTATGCTCTTCCTGGGCTGGAGTGGCGCGTGTAGCGGCTACACGCTCACCTGTCCCATTACCATGTTCGGCGATCAGCAGGTCGGCGCGGGCTTTGCCGTGGCGCAGTATCTGCACCTGCCGCTCATTCGGCAGTGAAAAAAGCGAGCCACAAAGACTCCAAGGGCACAAAGGGGCACAAAGAAATCGAGGGTGCAAAGGTTGACTGATTGATGCGAGGAATCTATGAACGCCATGATAGCTGACGCGGCGACGGGTGCGGGCGGGGCGAAAGCCTCCCGCCGGGCGCTGGTGCTGGGCGCAAGCATGGCCGGGCTGTGGACGGCGCGCGTGCTGGCCGACCATTTCGACGAGGTGGTGGTGCTCGAACGCGACCGGCTGCCCGAGGGCGCGGCGCCGCGCGCGGGTGTTCCCCAGGCGCGGCAGTACCACGTTCTGTTGCTGCGCGGGCTGCAACTGTTGCGCGAGTACTTCCCTGGTCTGGAAGAAGAATTGATCGCCGCGGGCGCCGTGCCCTTCGACATCACCGGCGACGTCAAGCTGCGCTCGCGCGGCAAGTGGCTGCGCCAGTTCCCGTCGGGCCAGCAGTTGCTCAGTTGCAGCCGCCTGCTGCTGGAAGCAGCCATGCGTCGCCGGCTGCGCCGGGATGCGCGCATCCGCTTTGTGGAGGGCGTTGAGGTCACGGGGCTGGTCGCCGGCAGCGGCGGCACGCGAGTGGCCGGCGTGCGCTATCATACCCGCGCCGGCGCAGGCAGCGCGGCAGAGCTCGGCGGCGACCTCATCGTCGATGCGCTGGGCAGGCGCTCGCCCACGCCGGCGTGGCTGCAAGAACTCGGCTACGCCCCGCCGGAGGAGTCGGTCGTCGATTCGTTCCTCGGTTATGTCACGCGCCGCTACCGTCGCCCCGCGAACGTTGCTGGCGACTGGCGCATGCTGCTCATCACCGCCACCGCGCCGCACGATCCGCGCGGCGGGCTCATCTTCGCCGAAGAAAACGGCGTCTGGGTCGTGATGATGGCAGGGGCCAACAAGGATTACCCGCCGACCGACGAGGCCGGTTTTGACGCCTTTGCCCGCTCGCTGGGTCCGGAGTATTACGCGGCGGTGCAGGCCGCCGAGCCGATCAGCGCGCCGATCGGCTATCGCGGCACCGACAGTCGCTGGCGTCACTACGAGAAGCTCGACCGCTGGCCGGAACGCTACGTCGTGCTGGGCGATGCGTTCTGCGGTTTCAATCCCATCTACGGCCAGGGGATGACGGTGGCGGCGCTCTCGGCGGTGGCGCTGGGCGAGGAGATCGCACGCGCCGGCGGGCAGTTGGATGGCGTGGCCGCCCGCGCCGAGCGCGCTTTCGGCAAGGCGACCGAGGGTGCGTGGCTGCTGGCCACGGGCGCCGACCTGGAGTGGCCGGAGACGGTGGGCGGCGCGAGCAGCAACGGCCTGGCGGACCGCTTCGGGCGCTGGTACATCGACAAGTTGCTCGATGCCGTGGGACGCGACGAGCAGGTGCGCCTGGCCTTCAACGAGGTCAACCAGCTTGTGAAGCCGGCGACGAGTCTCTTCGCACCATCCGTCATGGCACGTGTGCTGCTGGCTTTTCCTTGACGGTTTTGACATTGCCGTCACCGTGCTATAAGGTGGGAGTCACCTCACCGATTCTATTCTAGCGCAACAGGCACGAATGAAATGGATACCATGACAAACCGAAAACGCTACGCCATCGTCGGCACCGGCGGCCGCGCCGGGCTGTACGTCGAGGCGCTCGCCACAACCTACGCCGGCGTGGGCGAGTTGGTCGGGCTGTGCGACCTCAGCCAGACGCGCATGAACTGGTACAACGCGCAGCTTGCCGAGCAGCTCGACCTGGCGCCGCTGCCCACCTATCCCGCCGCCGACTTCGAGCGCATGGTCGCCGAGACGAAGCCCGACACGGTCATCGTCACCACCATGGACAGCACGCACCACGACTACATCACGCGCGCCATGGCGCTGGGCTGCGATGTCATCACCGAGAAGCCCATGACGACCGACCTGGAGAAACTGCGCGCCATCTTCGCCGCCATCGATGAGACGGGACGCAGCCTGCGCGTCACCTTCAACTATCGCTACGCGCCGGCGTACACGCGCTTCCGCGAGTTGATCTGGGCGGGCGTCGTGGGCCGGCCGCAACTGGTCGACTTCTCCTGGCTGCTGGACACGAGCCACGGCGCCGACTATTTCCGCCGCTGGCATCGCGAGAAGCAGAACAGCGGCGGGCTGCTGGTGCACAAGGCCACCCATCACTTTGACCTGGTGAATTGGTGGATCGGCTCCTACCCGCAGAGCGTCTTTGCCCTGGGTTCGCTCAGCTTCTACGGCAAGGAGAATGCCGAAGCGCGCGGCGAGCACTACGACTATGTCCGCTACACCGGCGAGCCGGCTGCGGCCGACGACCCCTTCGCCCTGCAACTGACCAGCCAGGACGCGCTCAAGGGGCTCTATCTCGACGCCGAGGCGGAGACGGGCTATCTGCGCGACCGCAACGTCTTTGGCGAGCCGATCACCATCGAGGATACGATGACGGTGACGGCGCGCTACGCCAACGGCGCGCTGCTCTCCTATTGCCTTGTCGCCTATTCACCGTGGGAGGGGCTGCGCATCGCCGTGACGGGCGACAAGGGGCGCATCGAGATGGACATCGAGGAGAGCATCACCCACCTGCTGGGCGACGGCGAAGCCAAGGACGCGCAGGCCAGCAAGGGACCCTTCAAGCAGGCGCGCATGCGCGTCTTCCCCATGCACGGCACGCCCTACGAGGTCGACGTGCCCGTGGGTGACGGCGGCCACGGCGGCGCCGACCCCGTCATGCTGGAGCAGATATTCCTGCCCGACCCACCGGCCGATCCCTTTGGCCGCGCCGCCTCGCACATCGACGGCGCGGCCTCCGTGCTGGTGGGCATCGCCGCCAACGAGTCCATGCGTACGGGGCGGCTGGTCCACATCGAAGAGTTATTCAACCTCAGCGAGCGAATGAATCATGGCTGATTACCTGCATCCCGACCGCTACTTCGACCCCGACCCGGCGCAGCGACACATCGCCCGCGCGTTGTACGGCCAAGTTGCGCACCTGCCGCTTGTTTGCCCGCACGGCCACGTCGACCCGCGCCTTTTTGCCGATCCCGACTATCGCTTCGGCTCGCCGACAGAGATGTTGCTGATCCCCGACCACTACATCGTGCGTATGCTCTATTCGCAGGGCGTGGCGATGGAAGATATGGCCATTCCGCGGCGCGACGGCGGCGAAACTGAGCGTGACCACCGCCGGGCCTGGCAGCGCTTTGCCGACCACTTCTACCTCTTCCGCGGCACGCCGACCGGGCTGTGGCTGCGCGAGGAACTGGCCGATCTCTTTGACGTGACCGAACTACTCACCGGCGCCAATGCCCAGGCCGTCTACGACCAGATCGACGCCCGGCTGCGATCGCCCGACTTTGCGCCGCGCCGTCTCTACGAGCGCTTCAACATCGAGGTGCTGGCGACGACCGACGCCGCCACCGACACGCTGGCGCATCACCAGGCGATCCGCGACTCGGGCTGGCCGGGGCGCATCGTGCCCACCTTCCGCCCGGACGCCGTGGTCAACCTGGACATGGACGGCTGGCGTGCGCAGATCGAGCTGCTGGGCCAGGTTTCGGGCATCGACGTGGTTGACTATGCGAGCTACATCCGCGCGTTGGAGCAGCGCCGCACCGTCTTCAAGGCCATGGGCGCCACCGCCACCGACCACGCCGCGCTCTCGGCGCACACCGATCCGCTCTCCGCGGTGGAGGCCGACGCCATCTTCCAGCGCGGGCTGAGCGGCACGGCCACGGCAGCGGATGCGTGGCGCTTTACCGGCCACATGCTGCTGGAGATGGCGCGCATGAGCGTGGAGGACGGGCTGGTCATGCAGGTCCATGTCGGCTCCTTCCGCAACCACAACGAGCAGGTCTACGAGCGCTTTGGCCGCGACATGGGCGCCGACATTCCCGTGACGTCGGAGTTCACGCGCAATCTGCGCCCGCTGCTCAACCGCTTTGGCAATGACCCGCGCTTCCGACTGATCCTCTTCAACCTGGATGAGACGACCTACGGCCGCGAGCTGGCGCCGCTGGCCGGCCACTATCCCGCCGTGAAGCTGGGGCCGCCGTGGTGGTTCTTCGACAGCCTGGGCGGCATGCGCCGCTATTTCGACCTGGTGCTGGAGACGGCGGGCATCTACAACACGGCCGGCTTCAACGACGACACGCGGGCGTACCCGTCGATCCCGGCACGGCACGATGTGTGGCGGCGCGCCGCGGCGGATTGGCTGGCCGGTCTCGTCGTGCGCCACATGGTCGACGAAGCCGACGCCGCCGAGATGGCGCAGGAGATGGCGTACGGGCTGGCCAAGCGAGCGTATAACCTGTGATGGAAACCAATTCTATGACTCTTATCCCTGATCTCCCCGGCGAAACACCCTATGCCGCTTCCGTCGTCGAACAGGGCGATCTCGTCCTGTGGCTGACGCGGCGTGATACGGACGCGACGAAGCGGCTGGCCGTGCTGGCGCCGGCAGGTGCGCCGCCCGCGCCTGTCTTCTCCGGCGACGCGAGCGAGATCGCCGGCCGCACGCTGCTGCTCTGCCCGGCCGATGCCGGCAACGCCGCCGCCCTGCGCGATCTGCTGCCCTGGCTGCGCGCGCAGACGTTGGGTCTGCGCACCTCCGCCGGCTTTGGCGACCGCCTGGGGCTGGCTACGCCGGGCCACGCGCGCGCCGTGCGCGCCAACCCCGGCATCGCCCCGATCTATGCGCAGCAGTCGATCCGCGAGAACGTGCGCACCAGCCGCACCGCGCAGCAGGTCATGGACGCGGCCACATGGGGCGTCTTCGAGGCGGGCTGGCGAGACGGCTTTGGCGCCGACGGCGACCATCTCAAGACGCCGGCCGACGCCGACGTCATGGTGGCGGCCGGCTACACCTTTTTCACCATCGACCCCGGCGAGCATGTGGATGACGGTGCGCACACGGCGACCTA
>ERZ795053.3536-NODE-3536-length-17690-cov-4.624553_pt1 | contig 17690 bp, 20 predicted proteins | sample MGYA00375137_ERZ795053 | MGnify/ENA primary metagenome ERZ795053 (study PRJEB30182, sample SAMN05720284) | activated sludge metagenome | isolation source: Anaerobic digester | place: Hong Kong | collected 2014-12-17 ...
CCGTAATAGCCATTGTTGTAGTAGGTATACGGTGACGGATCAACGGTGTAGTATTGGGCCGATGCAGTAGAGGCTGTCAAAAAACCAGCCGTCGTAAGCACGGTAACCGTGAGAATTTTTGAAAAAAGTGAAGATTTCATAAAGAATAAGTAATTATTGGTACGTGGTTAACGTAGATACATTAAACCAAAAAACAAACAAAAAACAAGTTTTTCTTGTTGCCTATCCACAACTTCAGTTTTTATAGCGGTGAGGTATAGTGCAGTCATGTATATCCTTGGTATCGAAACCAGCTGCGATGAGACGGCTCTCTCAATCGTAATAACCGACGATACGGTCGCAAAATCAGATAGCCCGAACTTCAGGGTTCTATCAAATTTGGTGATTTCACAAATCAACGTACACGCACCCTATGGGGGTGTCTTCCCTGCTCTTGCCAAACGTGAACATACAAAAAATCTCGTACCGTTACTTGAAACTGCGCTCAAAGAATCAGACCTCTATATTGAAGGGATAAAAGAACTCGACCAAACGGTGAAGAATAGCATAGCAGAGATCCTCGAACGTGAACCTGAACTGGCGACGGCTTTGATTGACCTCTTTTCACGAGCCAAAATTCCCGCTATCGATGTGATTCTGGTCACCAATGGACCTGGTCTTGAACCGGCCCTCTGGGTGGGCGTTAATTTTGCACGGGCTTTGTCAATCTTGACTCATGCCAACATCGTCCCGGTAAACCACATGGAAGGTCACGTAACCTCGATCCTAGTAAAGGATGATTACCTGAATCAGAATGAAGCCCTCTATCCCGCAAACGAATTCATTTTCCCGATGATTTCGCTCTTGGTGTCGGGTGGACATACCCAATTAGTCTTGGTCCGTGATTGGGGCGACTACGAAATTATCGGCGAAACGATTGATGACGCGGTGGGTGAAGCCTTCGACAAGGTTGCCCGTATGCTAGGTATGGAGTATCCCGGCGGGCCCAAGGTATCAAAAGCCGCAATGAAAGGACAAGCAAACGACGAGGTATCGCTTCCCCGCCCCATGATTCATTCAGGTGACCTTCGGTTTTCTTTTTCAGGTCTTAAAACGGCGGTGAGGTATTTGATCGAAGATCTCAAGGCCCGCCATGGCGAGGATCTCGACAATCAACTGATTGCTGACATTGCCCTTGAATTTGAACAATCGGTAACCGAGGTCCTCGTTGCAAAGACGACGGCCGCCATCGATACCTACGGTGCACAAGGTTTGATCGTAGCTGGTGGAGTGTCTGCCAACCGACGGATCGCGGCTGCTATGCAAACCCTGGCTGATGAACGTGGTATTCCCCTCTATTTGCCCGAGAAAACGCTCTGCGGTGATAATAGTTTGATGATCACGGTGGCTGGATTTATGAACTGGTCCGCCAATAACAAAACCACCCCCGAGGAAGAGGTGGTTGCCGTTGGTAATTTGCGATTTTAACGATCCATAGGTAAATACTTAGGATTTAAAGAAATATAACCCTTCCAATCAACCTTAATATATCCTGACCAGGCTCGATTAATTAAATAAAGTTCGTCTTGAGAAAAGATCTTTGGATGGAAAAGAAAATGACGCTTGGGTCTTCTGTTTCGAAAGAAACCCTCCCAAGACAAACAACTTCCAATTGAGCTTGCTAGATGCCATTTACCTTCGTCCTTAGGAAGTTCATAATCATAGCAAAGTACAATATGATTTTGTATCTTTTCTTTAATCTCCTTAGGAAGAAGATCTTCTAATATAGATAATAATGGAATTATTGCATTTTCTATACCCTCCTGATATTTTCTATGGGCTTCGAAAAAAATATTTATTTGATTCGTAGTTTCAGAACTAAATTGCTCCATAATCTTGTTAGGTTTCATTATTTTTCAGTTTTGTGTTTTTTAAAATTAAATCATAAATAAAATAAATTACAATATATTATTCTTCCTTCAAAAATAAGGCTCCTATGCTACGATACAAATCATGAACGAGAAATTTTTGAGCCCCTATAACCCTACGGATACCGAAGATAAGATCTACCAGATGTGGGAACAATCTGGGTTCTTTAATCCTGACGAAATGATCAAGGCGGGCTTGACCGATGCGCAAGCAGAAACCTTCTCGATCGTCCTCCCTCCCCCAAATGTGACCGGTCAATTACACCTTGGGCATTCATTCGAGGACGCAACCCAAGACGCCATGATACGTTTTCACCGAATGTTAGGAAAACGAACCTTGTGGATGCCAGGTACTGATCACGCGGCGATCGCAACCCAATCTAAATTCGAAAAAGAACTCTACAAGAAAGAGAAAAAATCACGGCACGATTATTCTCGTGAAGAATTTTTCAGCATGATCGAGGAATTTGCTTTAAGCAATCAATCAACCATTCTTTCGCAACTGCGAAAAATGGGAGCATCCCTCGATTGGGATCGTTTGTGTTTTACCCTCGATGAACAAAGAAAAGAAGCTGTCTTTGAAGCCTTTAAACAAATGTATGAGGCTGGTTTAGTGTACCGAAAAGAGCGAGTCGTAAACTGGGACGTAAAAGGTCAGACGACGATCTCTGACGATGAAATTGTTCGGGAAGATCGAATATCAACAATGTATACGTTTAAATATTCACACGACTGCCCTATCGAGATTGCTTCGACCCGTCCCGAGACGAAACTCGGCGACACCGCCATCGCCGTGCATCCCGATGGAAGGTGGAAATCATACATTGGCAAGGAGTATTCATTTGAATTTGCTGGTGAATCGGTCACAGTGACAGTGATTGGTGACAAAGACGTCGATCCTGAATTCGGTACCGGGGCTCTTGGTGTTACCCCAGCGCATTCATTTACCGATTGGGACATGGCGCAAAGACATGACCTTCCCTTGAAACAAATTATCAACGAATACGGAAAGATGATGGTGGGTATGGAAGGGGTGAAGGGTGAGAAAGTAGAAAAAGCCCGAGAAGCCGTCGTTGCCTGGCTTCGTGATCAGAAACTATTCATCGATGAAGAAGACGTAGCACAAAGCATCGCGACCGCTGAACGAACGGGTGGTATCATCGAGCCGCTGCCTAAGATGCAGTGGTGGATTAACGTACAGAGCACCTTCTCCTACCCTCACGACAGCCTCAAGGGTATTAAAAAAGGTCAAAAGGTTTCTCTGAAAGATTTAATGCTACATGTGGTTGAATCAGGGCAAGTGACCATCATGCCCGAGCGTTTTGATAAGAGTTATCGACACTGGATAGAAAACTTACGAGATTGGAACATCTCGAGGCAGATATTTTTCGGCCACCAGGTGCCAGTGTGGTACGACAAGGATGGAAATCTAAATCTACCTGAAGAAAAAACTGTATATTTTGTACGTCATGGCGAATCGGAAGATAACGTCGCTCAACTTTTTGGAAGACCGGATTCACCGCTTACCGATTTGGGAAGAGAGCAAGCACGCGAGTCAGGAAAAAAACTAAAATCCGAAGAAATTACAAAAATTTATACTTCACCTTATCCTCGCGCCATAGAGACTGCAAATATCATTGCAAAAGAGATAGGGTACCAAGGTGAAATAGCTATCCTTGAAGACCTTCATGAAATCGATCAAGGTAACCTCGCGGGAACTCCTCTACTACCTAAAAACGAACGGTTACCGAACGTTTTCAAAAAAGGTGAATCTCACAAAGATTTCATTGCAAGAATCAATCGAATAAAAGAATTTATTAAAAATGAAGCAGAAGAAAATAGTCTTTTTGTCTCACATACTGGTTTTTCGACATGTTTCTTTTCAGTCTTAAACGGAAAAGAAAGCATTGAAGATCTAACTTACGCTGACGAACATCAACATTTCCAAAATGGAGAAGTACGATCAAAGACCTTCATCATCGAACCAAAAGAAAATGGTTTAATCCAAGACGAAGACACCCTCGACACCTGGTTCTCATCAGGATTATGGTCATTTTCGACCCTCGGTTGGCCTGAAAAAACCAAAGATCTCGAAGATTATCATCCGACGAGCCTCCTCAATCCTGGGTACGAAATTCTGCCATTATGGGTGTCTCGAATGATTTTATTCTCAACCTTCTTGGTAGGTGAGATTCCTTTTGAAACGGTCTATATCCATGGAATGCTCAGGGATAAAGACGGACGGAAATTCAGCAAATCATTAAACAATGGTATTGACCCTCTTGAAGTTATCGATCAATACGGGACAGACGCCCTCCGTATGGCTTTGATTATCGGGGTGACCCCAGGCCAAGATATGAGTTTCGACCTTCAAAAGGTAAAAGCCTACAGTAAGTTTGCAAATAAACTATGGAACATTGCCAGGTTTATCATCACCGAAACTGAATCGGTCGCTATAAATAATGCCCCTATGTATTCATCAAGGGATCAGGAACTGCTCGGTCAACAAAAAGCTCTGATCGAAGAAATAACCAAAGAGATGAACGAACACAAGCTCTATCTCGTAGCTGAAAAACTCTACCACTACGTTTGGCATACGCTAGCTGACGAGATCCTCGAAGAATCAAAAACTATTTTTGAAACCGGTAGTCAGGAAGACATCACCTCACGCAGGCGCTTCCTCTACGAGACCCTCCTCACGATGCTTAAAACCCTTCACCCCTTCATGCCATTTGTCACCGAAGAAATTTGGCAAAGTATGCAAAAACCAGAAAGCGAACGTGATATACTGATGACATCGCTATGGCCAATCTTATAACAACCGACGTCCTTTGGGTGGTCCTCGTAACCGGGATCGTGCCAACCGTGCTGTGGTTGTTTTTTTGGTTGCGCGAAGACCGTTTTAACCCTGAACCACGTGGCCTCTTGATCTTGACCTTTATTGCTGGTGCCTTGTCGGTATTCTTGGTCTTACCCCTCGAAGGTATCGTCAAGGACCTTGGCATCATGGGCACTCATCGGGTGTTTATCTTTGCCGCAGCTGAAGAACTGGTAAAATTTTTGGTAGTATTTGTGATCGCCTTTCGGTCGCGATACCTTGACGAGCCAGTTGACTACGCTGTGTATTTGATCACCGGGGCCATTGGATTCGCTGCTGCTGAAAACGTCATGTTCTTGTTGCAGCCCGCCTTGCAACAAGATATTTCGTTCATTATTGAAACCGGGACCCTGCGATTCCTGGGTGCATCAATCCTCCACAGCGTCCTGGCCGCTATTTTAGGCCTTTGCCTTGGCTTTGTCTTCTATAAGAGCCGTAGGACTAAAATAGTGTTTGGTTTTCTGGGCCTTGGTATTGCGATTATATTGCACACCATTTTCAACTCCTTTATAATCAAATACGTAGAGATTAACGGCCTCCTCACCCTCGGCATTTTATGGATAGTAACCCTTGTTATTATCGCAATGTTTGAACGAGTTAGGCGCGTTAACCACTAACCCGTGCTATACTATCACCATGACCAACAAGAAATCTTTTTTTGAAAAACTAACTGGCAGCATTAAATTCAACAACGAGGAAGAAGTTTACGATCCAACCGATGGCGAGTACCTCGAGGACGAACGTGACGAGGATGAGGATGAATCATATGAAGACACTGACGCCTACGAGGAGGAAGAGGTCGGCGAACTCTCGGTTGATATGTACCGTGTGAACAACGCCATCATTATCAAAACCATGGTCGCCGGCATCCAAAAGTCAGAGATCGATATTACCCTCACCCGTGATCACGTCACCATTGAAGGGTCGCGTAAAAACGATCCCGAGGGTCGCATTGACACGGTATACTTCGAGGAACTGTACTGGGGCGCCTTTGAACGCAGCATCAAACTGCCCGAGGAAATCGATATTGAACTCGCCGAGGCGCACGAGGCGCATGGCCTCCTGACCTTGGTATTGCCACTCGTTGACAAAGAACGTAAGGCGCAGTTGAAGATTAAGTAACAATCCCCGAAAGGGATTTTCTTTTCGTCTCTCTAAAACTTGACGAAATGAGAATAAAGAACAATATAAAAAGAAAAATCTAATAACATGCTGACAATTAATTTGAAAGAAAAGACGGTTGAGGAAATATTAACGAAACTCAAGGAATATCGAAATCACAAGGAAATCACCAATGTAAAAGCCGAAGTCTTATTGAGGAAACTTCACTCAATCTACCAGGAATGCAAAGAAATAGAGGAAATGCGAAATGATTACCTTGGACTACTCAATTCCGATAATCAGCTTGATGATTTCAGTTGCTTGCTTAGAGTGGACGAACAAAACGATCTCGGAAAGATTCATGGTGAATCATTTTGGCACGAAATCTTGGAAGACAAACCACTCCTTGATAAGATAAAAGATACGATTCGTTTCGTCGATTCCAGAATAAAAACCTCATTGAGTGAGTACGAGACGAGACGTGACACTATCATCAGACACATCAAGAATTATGGAGTATTGGTGATTGTTGATAGAGTCAAAATTCCGGTACCTATTGAAAACGTATTTGAGGAGAATCTTGTTCCCCTTAATAAAGCTTAAATAAAAAATCCCCTCTTGGGGATTTTTGTTAGTAAGCTGTAGTTCTAGTCTTATGGAATGGTGTCTCAAGATCACCCCCTGCAATCCATAAGGAATCATTAATATCAGTTATAGAAACTTCAAAACCACTCCTCAATAGTTCTCTTCTAATTTTTTCTATAGACCATACAACAGCTGCCCTAATTTCTATCTCAAAATTACTTCCCTTATCAATTTCTTCTTCGTTATCAATTTTTTCTTTTAGTTCTCCTGAATATTTAATTATTTTTAAATTCCGTAAAACATTGGGGATAATATAATCAGCCAAGGCTGTTAGATGTTCAATATTTTTAATCTTTCCATAGGTATTATTTCCGAATAATGAAACGGTAGTGTGGATAAATGCCTGAGCTCTTTTAAGAAAATACACTTGGTGGTTTTTATATAAATATTTATCTTCAAAAGAATTAGGAAAAATATCTTCGAGGGTCTTAGCTATCTTAATTGCATCTAGGTCAGCTGAAGTCAAAAGATTTGATACTTTATCATCAAACTCATTCGATAAAACATTGCCAACTTCATTCAAAATATTAAGCCTCTCTTTCAAAAGCGGTATTTTTGTATTGCCTCTTAAAATGTTGGATAGAGTTTTTTCATCAAGACTTCTTAAAACACTCGGATCCAACAAACTCTGACGCTCTTCAATTGATCGAAATATACAGACAGCAAGGCTAAGAGAGCCTCGTGTATACAAATTTCCACGATATTCAACATTCCAATAAGGATCTCCCCAATAAGAGAAGCTTATGGCATTAAATACAAGAGAAAACATCAATTTTTCTTCATCCTTTAATGAACTAACATCAAAGGGTAATTCATCAAGCCAGCTAGTATGTTTAACCTCCTTAAAATGAAGGATCGATTTCTCAATTATTTCATCTTGGATAGTTACATGATCAGCATTATCAATAACAAATTTTGTAGAGTCGAGAATGAAATTAGGTTTTCTTTCTAATATTACAAGATTATGGGAGATACTTTTACTTAGAATATTATTAGAAATATCATTACCCCATATTCCTTGAAAAATTCTTTTTGCTTCATCCAGGTCTGAAAACTCAAAACTCGTCTGTAAATGAGATATTTCTTGAAAACCACTATCATTAAACCAAGTTAATTTACGTCTTGTCTTTTGATCACCATAGCCCATTTCAACAATGCTTTTAAAATCACCGCCGATATCATTCTCTATCAGATAAATGATACCTCCTGGTCTTAAAACTCTTTCAATTTCATCAAGAGCTCTTTTACGCTGTTGTATATCTTGAATTCCTCCAAGAACCCAACTGGAAAAAACAATATCGATTGAATCATCATCAAGCGGAATGATACCGTCATTGATCAAAGAAACTTCCACATTTTGAAGATTCGCAGCTTTATTTTTTGCAATTCGCAACTGAGCGTCAGAAGGATCGACGGCGATATATTTATTGGAATGTGGAGATAATAATTGAATATATTTACCAGTACCGCAACCAAAATCGAGTACTATCTGGTCTTCAAATTTATCCTTAAAAAAAGACACTACCTTTTCAGGGGCATCTTCCGCTTGGCTAAATAAATCATAGAGCTCGGAATGTTTTTTATAGATATCAGACTCGGAAGCTAATTTATCTTTTTCAAGCAAGCTTTTTCGCATACAAGCTAATTATAACAAATAAACCCTTCTCCTGGGTTTATTTTTGTGCTCAGGGGCACTCGGTCACAAGTAAAACGCGTACGCGTTTTCTCGCGACCCCGGCTCCTCTGTCCTGCTTCGCTTTGCTCAGATCGGACATGAGTCCGCCTTTCTCGTCTGCCGAAGTCTCCTCAGGAGACTTCTCCCTGAGAAAAAGAAAGACCCTTAGGGTCTTTCTTTTTTGTGCTCAGGGGCAGACTCGAACTGCCGACATCTTGCTCTTCAGGCAAGCGCTCTAACCAACTGAGCTACCTGAGCATATAACGGGTTATTTCTGTCCGGTGAACCGTTCAATCAAATCAACGTCCCGAAACCAACTGCCGGGATCCTGGATCGCCGACTGGGCGCCTGCAACACCATCACGAAAATTATTATAGTTATCGACGGCGTCGTTGATGTACGGTTTTGACACGTAGTAGGCACCGATGGTAACGCCCACGATGATGAACCAATAGATCGTCTTGATCACCAAGGTTCGCCGAATGTGGCCCTGGATTCTCCTGATCTTTTCCTGATTGTCGCGGGCAACCTCGAGGTTCTCAAGGATGAGTTTGCGATTCTCTTCGATAAGGTGTTTCAGATCCTGATCCATCGAGGGAGAGTATAGCACACTAGCCCGCGGGGGCAATCATAGATTAAAAGCTATTTTGTGTCCCCACCAGGAATCGGTCACCACAATGGACGACGAGCCCCTCTCTTCGCGAAGAGAGGGGCGTCTTACGTCTCATTGTCTCGACCCCGCCGTTCGAATCTCGCTACGCCTGCCTTCCGGCAGGCAAGCTCGATATACTCACTTTTTTCGATTACCTGACGAACCTTCCACAGGAAGGTTCTGTAGTGCCATAAAAAACCTTGTTTTTTGTGTCCCCACCAGGAATCGAACCTGGATTTGCTCCTTAGGAGAGAGCCGTTCTATCCGATTGAACTATGGGGACAGTATCGTGATTATAACCACCCCTGACTATCTCGCAAGAAAAAAGCCCGCGCTGGTCGAAGACGCGGGTTTTTCAACTAACTAACCAAATCAACTTCAATTATGAAATCTCAACCATTATCATTATATTGTATTGGGTCAGGGGGATGGGTATCCCATCCCCGACTTTAACCAATCAAAATGTCATTTTTATTTACCCCAAGAAGAGAGATAGGAACAAACTATGAAAGACCTATCTCTCCCAGGGGTTAAAGAAAATCAACTAACTTCTCTTAAAGAGAACCTAAAAAACAAAAACACCGCAAGGTGTCCTGTGGATACTATTCAATCCCGATCAATTCCTTTAATTTCGCTTCATTGAACCCGATGACGATCTCGCCCTCGACATCGATGACAGGAACGCCCATCTGATTGGTCTTTTCGACCATTTCGGCCCGCTTTTCAGCGTCTTCGGCGACGTTGTACTCGGTATAGGTGACACCTTTTTCATCAAAGAAATCTTTCGCCATGTGACAGAAGTGACAGGTCGGAGTTGAATAAATGGTTACGTTTTTCATATTGCTTAAAACGATTATCTAATAAGTGTACGGCAAGTATACCAAGGAACAAGTCTACTGAGAAGCATCTTCGGGGCTTTCGTCGATGATACGGATCATCGTCTCGCCGTCTTTGACGACGTTGTAACGACTCCGGAACTCGTCTTCCCTGCCCCGCTGTGTTTCCAGTTTATCGATCTTGGCCTCAAGGTCAGCGCGCGTCGCCTCAAGGTCATCCAATCGTTCCTGATACCGATCTTTTTCGATATCTGCCTGGCGTTTCTTTACAAACGAGGTATAGGCGCCTTTGGCAAAGAGTCCAAAGATAATGGCCAAGGGTACCAGAACGTACCAGGAATGAATGGCGCGGCTCTTGGGACGAGTTGTTTGACGACGAGGCATGGTGGTATATGATGAGTATACTATGAACGTATTTAGCAAAAAAGCGCGCAAGCGAGCGCACCGCGCGATGGTCGTGGTTGGAATCTTCGTCGCGATCAGCATGGTACTGCTCTATTCAGGAGTATTCAAACTATTCTAACCGATGATTCACAGCGAGCTGTTACCAGCTCGCTGTTTGTTTGTAAAAACACCTAAAATCGGTATGATATCCCCATTGGCCCTATCGTTGTAAGGCGCCAGTGTTCTCTCCTGGTAAGAGGGGTGAGCACCGAGAAAAGAAGAATACCTGCGTATTCTTCGATCGGTGTGCAAGGCCGCAGTTATACCGAACAACGTGAGGTAAACGAGGCGGGGTCGCGCACCCATAATCATAATAATCCTGCGAATCTATGATTATGAGGATGTGTGACCGACTCCCCGTAGTGAGTCGAACCAATATAACTACAAAATTAACATGGCCCTATCGTTGAAACGACGATAGGGCCTCGGACTAAAGCAACCTGCGTTGAATATCATCCATTTTGCTTGCTGAAAGATTGTTTACCAGGGCTCTGCCCTGCAAAAAATATTTCAGCATCGCATTATGGGCAATATTCTTAGCACGTATCTTCATCCCTTCGGCCCTATCGTCTAATGGTTAGGACGCCAGGTTCTCATCCTGGTAATCGGGGTTCGACTCCCCGTAGGGTCACATACAACGTTACATACCTGATGCGAATGCATTGGGTATTTTTCGTTGTAATGATATCTACGGGGATTCGAAAAGAGGCTTCTGCGAAGCCCGAGCACTCTTGGAAAGGTGCTCGGTAGAAGCCGGCGGGCCCGAGGCGATGAGATATTTAAAGAACTTGTTCGTAAAAATATCCAGAGCGGTGGGCGACTCCCCGTAGGGTCACGAGTACGAAAATGAGCGCACCTTCTTGGTGTGTTTTTTTGTTCGTGACCCTACGAAAGCAACCTGCGTTGCTTTCGTAGGGGAGTCGAAAGGCGGCCTAGCTCGTGCCGAACGGCTCTAGAGAGCCATGTCCGATGGATGACCTCTCTCTTGGCAAAGAGAGGGGGAAGACCAGGACGGGCGAGTCGGGGTCGCATCGCAATCTATCTGTGACCAAAGACCGTAGGGTCACCACGCAAAATACCTAGTATTTACTAGGTATTTTGTTTTACCCAAAAAATTTTTCAGAACCCCAGTGCAGTGTTTCTTTATCTTTCTTTCCTATGTGTTTATAAGGCATATTTTCAAGTTTTGCACCTAAACAGTCAAAATAACTGTCAGTTACTAAAAAACAATTTGAGTAAGCTTTTTTAATTAAGCGAAATGGAATTCCTGTCTTCTTTTTAAATCGGCAGGTTGTTTTACTTATTGAGTTCTTTAAATCAAAATACTGTAGAATATCGAGTTTTTGAAGAACATACTCAGTTTCGTATTTCTGACCCCCTGTAGCATAAACAAAGTTGTACTTTGTTTTGTGTTTCTTAATCCAACTTACCATGGGGTACTGCGGTATTTTTGGAAGCAGTTTCTGTTTTGAAAGCTTTTTAAAAACAGTGTTGTATTTGGCAGCAAAATCTTTTTTATTTAAGTCATTTTTTGCAACTTTTTTATATACTAAAAAGGTATCTGAAATTTCTTCTTTCAGATCTTCTATTTCTTTTGAATATTTGTAATTTGTCATGCTATTAAGTACTGCTTTTTCTATTAGGCACATATCAGTAAGTGTGCCATCAATGTCAAAAATAATTGTTTTCATAATATAAAAATAAGGGGAGTATGATATTTGTGTACCATACTCCCTTGTTGCTACTTTTAATTCCCAAGCTGTAAAGGTCCGTGTGTTGAATTGTCATTGATGAGCATTTTGCTACTGTATTGGACATATCCTGTAATAGGATTAGCTCCAATTGACAGTATGACCAATTGACAATTGTTATCATTGAACTTTTCAGCATTGATATGGTCTTGAGCCAAGAGTAAGACATCATTGTAACAGCGTTTCAAGAAACGAGCTTTTCCTTCTGGTTTACCAAAGATAACACTTGATCCAGCATGTGTAGACTCAGTGCTCCCTTTATCACAAAATTTCAGCACAGTTGTTTTTGGGATATCTTCCCAAGCTGTACACGTACTCATATAATGGGTGGGTATTTTTACAAGTCTTCCATCCCAGACTGTACTAAACAAACCAAGGTGTAGCTTGTTATCAAGGCGGATCCCATCTTTTGGGAAAATTAATCCTTGATCAAACAAGTTACGACCATAGAGGTAGGTATCTTGGTTGTACTTAGTAAAATTATTCCAGCCCATAATCTCTGGTTTCTCGTGCCCAACAAATTCTAGTTCTTCTTGAAGCAGTTCTAGTTCTGGCAAATAATCATCGTTTGTTGTTGCAAACTGACAAGGAAACTTTATTTTGTCTTGATCTACTTGAATTTCTGATGCACGAGCCAGGTTCAAAGCAGTGCCCCATCCATCAACAAACGATGCGTTTATCTCTAATATGTACAGCATACCTGTATTGATATCGAAGTAAGCATCTATTCTGAAGTATGGATCGTGTTGTACTTTGAGAAACTTATTAAATAAAGCTAAGAAATTACTTAGTTCATTGGTTATTTCGTTCGAAAGAACAACGCCATTGTTAGTTGTTTGGTGGGGTGTTTCTCTGTAGATTACAGGTGCAATCAACTCCTTTTTTGTCGGAAACTCTTTAAACTCAATCATATTATTTGATTTTTTAATGTACAATACATGTTTTGGGACATGTAATATAACCCCTCCTTCAGAGAAATGAAGAAGGGGTTGCACTCAAACAAATACTATCAAGAACTTGAAAACAATCCTTTCTTCACTTCAGAAGAAAGGTGATGGTGGTTCATTTTGTTTAAAATACTTTTATATCCACTCATACCATTGTTTAACCACTTAGCAACTCGCGCAACTGTTGTTGAGCTGAGTCCCGTTTCATCTTCAATAGTAGAGTAGGGTATTTTTCGAGACAGCATTTCAGCAGCTTGAAAACGTTTTGCAAACTCTGTAATTTCGCTTTCTGTCAAAAGGTCACGTAAAAAAGCCCTAGTTTCTTCAAATGTTTCAAGAGACAAAATAGCCTCTACCAGTTTTTGGTTTTTTTGGTCTTTCCAATTCATACTGACTACTTTAGCATACTAAAGCACTTTATGCAAGTAAAGTATATTATCTATTATTTCAAATTTTATCTCATTCTTGGATCAATAACTTCACAAAAAAGCTAGCATCAAGCTAGCTTTTTGGGTAACAGTTACACATAAATTTTGTCATGTCTTCGTAGGAAATCTCACCAATCGTTCCTCGATATCCATCGAGGTGGACGAGGGCCTCTCTTTCCGGCATGGTGTGGATGATTTCGTAGAGGTAAAAATCTTCGATCTTGAATACAGGAACTTCAGCACTATTTTTCAATGGCACTCCACCCATATATCGGTCATTCGTGAACATCGCCTTAGTGGTTTTTATTAACCTTGAAAGGCGCTCGGTGGCAATAAAGGTGACATACTTTCGTAATACCATGGGCCACGTGGAAGAAAGCTGTGATACCGATCCCCACAAAAGTTTTAGATCATTGTTTAATGATGGATTCGCTTCATCAGCCAGGCTGAATATCGCCCTCATCATCCTCGCGAAATTCATCTCGTACATGTCATAGCAGTAGTAGTGCTGTTCATTAAGCTTTCTCATAATAGGGTCAGTTTCGATCGTTCTTCGGATACTTTTATCAGTTTCCATGAAAAGCGAATGAATCATGCCGTCATGCGAACTAAGGTAATACAAGGTGTAAATAATTTCTACGACTTCGTTCCAATTAGGTTGTTCAACAAGTGAGGGCAACAACCGTTCATCAATGAGAAATGTTGGTTGCAAAACGCGAACATGTGGCGTCGTGCGATCGGGACGATAAGGTCGATCACCGATAACTTGGGCCTCACCATACAGGTACAAGATCCCATCAATCAAGACAAATTCCTTACCAGTATGTGAATATTCAAAAGTGAATAAATCATTGCGTCCAAGGAAATAAGTCGGGTCGCTATAGACAGCAGAGCTCATGATAATGTGCTGCCAAGGATTAACAATCTTCATTCCCCCTTGTGGAAATAATTCATGATTAATGAAAGAAGCCCTAAACATATGTTCCCAAGACACCTTGGTTAATCGTTCAAAAGCACAAAAATCAATCCCGCAAACGTGTTTGAAGAAAGCATCCTTATCGGCAATCGTCTTGTCATATATTTTTTCATCCGTTTTAGAAAAGAAGTTATTCCAGAGAATCCGTTCGACATCTCGATGAGGATTTTCCGATACAGTTACATTAAATTGATCAAAAGATCCCATCAGCGAGCCGAGAGACGCGATTAGTCTATTTTCCATAGTACTTAAATTAAGTTTTTACTTTTTATTTATATTGTTTTATTTTTTTGTAAATGTCAATTTTTAATCAATCCTGTCTAAATTAGAATCCTTCACGCATCCCCTTCAATTTCCTGCCCAACGATATAGGTGCAGCCCTCGGGTCCCACCTTAGCGCTGTGTTTTACCTTTGGTGGCACGTCAAAGCGTTCGCCTGCTGATACCGTTCTGTCGATTCCATCCATGAAGGTGACAGAACCCTCAACGACATAGAAACTAACTCTTCCTTGATGTTCGTGTTCTTCGTATTCAACATTAGGCCCATCATGCCATTCGTAGACAATTGGATACTCATCTTGTAACTGGGTTTTTAATTTTTCTTTTTCGTCATTCATAAATCTATACAGCGGTTACACCGGCAATTCAACCCCCAACTGCCTGAGAAGGAAGTTGTAGATAATCAATAGTAATACAAAGACAAAGACCATCACCCACAGGCGGTGACGGCGTTTGTGCCGGTGGTAATAATCTCGTTCATGGTGGCGGATGGTATCGATCAATTCATCCCCGAATTTCACCGATAGAAAGGTGCCAATGGCAGACACCACGATAATCGACCACATCGGAAACGGGTGTTCAATGATATAGTGCAATAACGAGAGGAGCTTGGTCGTGTCATAAACCTCGGGATTCACGGCCAAAATCCATATATTCACCAAAATAGCAATCATCCACACGGCTAGCTCGGAATACAGCATGCGGACGCGGGTAATCAACCGCAAAGGAAAATCCAACAGAAATCCCGCATCAGCAATCGGCGTACACAAGACAAAGAACGACCAGGTACCCGCGGTGACAAAAATCCCCTCTTTCACGCCGTAGCGGTACGCAATAACGCCAAAGTACCCTGCGAACAAGGCCACCACCAAGGCAAACTTCAACAACGCACGACGTTTGGTCTCGTGCGTAACAAGGTGCGAGAGGTGAAGTTTGTCTGATCTGATACTCATAACGTCATTATTGTAACAAAAAACCACCTATTTAAGGTGTGTTTTATCGATCCGGCGGGACATCGTAGTAGTTAATCAAATACTTTGCCGTATCGAGGAAGGGATCAATCAAGGTCTGTGACGCGTACCTGACGCCCTTTGGGTGGACGGTGTAAAGGAACACGAGAAATTCTGGATCATAGGCCGGAAAATATCCAAAGAACGAGTGCAGGTTCCGGTCATCATAGTACCCACCTGCCGGATTTGGGATCTGGGCGGTACCGGTTTTCGCCGCGATGCTGTAGCCGGGCAACTTTACCCCACCATCACGATAGGCATCAAACACATTCACCAACATCTGGGATATTTTTTCCGAAGTCTCGGAACTGATGGCGACCGATGACTCAGCTTCGTAATCGAGGTGTTTGGTAAACCCGTTGGTGTAGTCGATTTCCTTGACCACATGCGGGGTCACAAGGGTTCCTCCGTTCCCAAGGGATGAGAGCGCGCGCGCCATGGCAATCGGGGTCACAGCAATTCCCTGCCCGAACGACATGTTGGCAAATTCAATATCACGATTCGACGAGAGGTTTCCGGTTAGGTTTTTACCTTCGCTCGGTAGATCAATCCCCGTCCTCCCGGTGAATCCATAACGCCCCATGTAATCGCGGAAGGTTTCCTTGGGGATCTTGCTGGATATATACACCATACCCGTGTTCAAGGACTGATTCAAAATCTCCTGCGTATCGACCCACCCGCGACCGCGACCGTCAAAGTTCTTGATCGTTGAAATACCGACCTCGACCGAACCGGTGTCGTAATAACTGAGGGTATCTGGATCGATACTATTGGAATCAATCGCCATGGCGACGATCAATGGCTTCATAATTGATCCCATCTCGTGGACGTTCTCGACCAAGGGGTTCTTGAACACCGAAATAGCTTCTTCGGAAAAGTCGTTGTTGTCAAAGGTAGGGACCGCTCCCATGGCGTAGACCTCGCCGGTTTTTGGATTCACGATGATGCCTCCTACTGATGCTGAACTCCAGGTGTCGTAAACTCCAAAAAGTTCTCGTTCGAGGAATAATTGCACCTCGGGATCAATCGTCGCGACGATATCGCCTTCGGGAACCTTGTCAGGATCGACAAACGTCTCGACATTGTGAAAAATGCGCGCAAAAAAGTTCGTGTACACGTCGACGTCCTCCCTTTTCAAGGTGTCTTCGTACTGACGTTCAAGACCATAGCGACCATTATAATCGTCCCCCTCGTAACCTAAAAATCCAAGGACATGCGCGGCTGAACCGCCCAATGGGTACACCCGCCATTTTTCAGCATGCAGTTGAGCTGCCTTGCCGAGTATTTCTTTTAAGGCTTCGCCATCTTCTTTGTTCAATTGATTCACAATCTCGACGTAGGTGCGGTTTTCACGTGACAAGGCATCGATCAGGACCTGTGGGTCAAAATCAGGCACGATTGATTGAATCTTCTCAGTAATATCATCTGGATCGGCCGAAAAGGTGCTGGGATTGATTGATACCTTGTAACCAGATTTTTGCCCTGCTGCGGTCACCCGGGTGCCGTCTTTGTCTTCGAGGTAAATCGACCCGCGTTCGAACGAATTGTAGGTTGATACGACATACTGACCATCAGCTTGGGCGCGGAAACGGCTACCGTTCGTGATTTGAATGTAAAAAAGATTCGCAATAAGTACGAATCCTGCCAGCACCATGAATCCAAAGACCACGCGCATTCGGACCAGAAACTGTTTACCTTCTTTTGGTTTCATGGTCACCATAGATTATAAGTTGTAAGCAACCGCGGTTGGTCCCCCTACGCGGGCATAGCGGACATCACGCACCTCGCGAAAACCGGCCTCTTCGGCTTGTTCGATCGAGAGATTATTCACCATGGCAAAGTACGTCGCTTCAAGTTCAGCGATCTTTGTTTCAAGGTCGGTAATCGCTTGGTTGTCAGCATCCGCGTCAGCAATGGCCAGGGTCGTGTGCGCAATCGCAAAACCATACAACACGAACGACGTTACGATACCAGCGGCAAGCAGCCGAAAGAGCTGTTTTTTTCTGCTGTCCTTATTCATGTGTGTAATGATGGTGTTCATAGTTTTCGTAAGATGCGAAGTTTTGCGCTGCGCGCGCGGGGGTTTTCGGCGAGCTCTGTGTCGCCTGCGGTAATGGGGCGTTTGGTGAGTACCTCTGCCCTGCCCGACTCTTGGTGGCCT
>ERZ795053.3542-NODE-3542-length-17673-cov-10.891758_pt1 | contig 17673 bp, 18 predicted proteins | sample MGYA00375137_ERZ795053 | MGnify/ENA primary metagenome ERZ795053 (study PRJEB30182, sample SAMN05720284) | activated sludge metagenome | isolation source: Anaerobic digester | place: Hong Kong | collected 2014-12-17 ...
CCCTCGCCGACGATGGGGTGGTAAAGCTGGCTGATCTGATAGCCCTGCGGCAGGTCGGGGTAGAAATAGTTCTTGCGGTCGAAGGCAGAGCGCAGGTTGATCCCGGCCTTGAGGCCCAGCCCGGTTCGCACCGCTTGGGCCACGCAAAACTCGTTGATGACCGGCAGCATCCCCGGCATCGCCGCATCGACGAAGGAGACGTTGGAATTCGGCTCCGCCCCGAACTCGGTCGAGGCGCCGGAAAACAGCTTGGCGTTCGAGGCGACCTGGGCATGCACTTCAAGCCCGATCACCAGTTCCCAATCCGACTTGGCGCCGGCAATCACCTTGGGTTTCGGGGCTTCAAAGGTCAGGTCGAGCATGGGGCGGTCCTTCGTCTGCACGGGGGGCTTTCTAGGGCAGGGGCGCGTGGCAGACAAGGCGGATCGGCGCTGACCGGCGATCCGGGCCGGGGCGGCGGGTGGCGAATCTTCGCCGATGCGGAAAACCCGCGCTTGCACAAGTGGGCGCGTTGCGGAATTTGGCGGTGCCGGACATGTGGGGCCGGTTTCACTGGATGCCGCGCGCATGTCCCTGAAAACCCGTTTGGCCGGGACGTCCCGTCTGGCTGGCCTGGCCGCCGCGGCGCTGGCGCTTTCGCTGCTGTCGGCTTGCGTGACGCCGCAGGCGACGATGGGCGCGAACACCCTGCCGCCGATGCGCTGGGACCATCTGCCGGGAACCGAGGGCTGGACCGCGTCGACGCTGCAGGCGCTGCGCGGGCACGGCGCCGCGCTGCCGCTGACCGTGCCGCAGGACATCGACACCTTCTGCCCCGGCTACCGCAATGCCGGGATCGAGGATCGCCGCGCCTTCTGGGCGGGGCTTCTGTCGGCGATCGCGAAATATGAAAGCACCTGGAACCCGACGGCCAAGGGGGGCGGCGGGCGCTGGATCGGGCTGATGCAGATCGCGCCGGGCACGGCGCAGGCCTTCGACTGCACCGCGCAGGATCGCGCGGGCCTTCAGGACGGCGCGGCGAACCTGTCCTGCGCGGTGCGTATCGCCGCCCATCAGGTTGCGCGCGACGACGCGATCGTCAGCGACGGGACGAAGGGATGGCGCGGGATCGCGCGCGACTGGGCGCCCATGCGGTCGGCCGAGAAGCGCGCGGAGATCGCCGCCTGGACCCGCGCCCAGGCCTATTGCGCCGCGAAGGGCTAGATCAGGACCGGAAGGCCAAGGCCGGCGAATTCCGCGACCAGTCGGCGGGTGCCGAAACGTTCGGCGCCCGGAAGCGCCAGACGGTCGCCCGAACGCAGGTTGAGCACGCAGCGCGTCGTGTCCCCGACCGGCTGGTAGACCGTCACGCTGGCGACCTCGGCCAGGGGTACCTGGCGGCGATAGTGGCCCTCGAAGAACTCAAGCCCCCCGTCCGACAGGCGGAATCCGCGGATCGGATTGATTGCGATGCGCCACAGGACGACGCCCACGAAGAGGAGCGCGAGCAACTGGTGCAACTGCGGCAGGTCGAGATTGTGGACAAGGTAGGCGGAGGCGATAGCGGCCCCGAGCGCCAGATAGGTTGCAGGCGTACGCGCCTGATGGCGGTATTCGAAGGTTTCACACAACATGGGACTTCACTCGTTACACTGACGCCAGAGTGACCCAAGCCGACGCATCCGCAAAAGGGAAATCGCCGGCCCTGTCGCAATGGCGCGGCGGAAGAAACACTTGCGGCGCCTGCGCGGCGATTGTCCGTGGTCCGGGGCTGGTCCGCCTGGAAGGCACCGCGACCCGCGCGGCACGGGCGCCGTCCAGGCAGTGCCGCGCAGGGTGCGATTCGACCGGGTAGGGGCGTCAGCCGCCCAGGATGCGGCCGGCCATCTCGGTCAGGTCGCGGCTGAGGCCGGGCGTCTGGCGGATCCGTTCCAGCTCGGCCCGGATCAGCGCCTGGCGGTCCGCGTCATAGCGCGCCCAGGTTTCGAACGCGGTCGACAGCCGTGCGGCGATCTGCGGGTTCAGCGCATCGAGACGCAAGAGCCAATCGGCATAGAACCGGTAGGCCGCGCCCGAGGCTGCATGGAAGCCCGCATGATTGGCGGCAAGACCGCCCAGCAGCGCGCGGGCGCGGTTGGGGTTCTTCCAGTCGAACCCGGGATGCGCGGCCAGCCGTTCCGCGACCGCCGCCGCATCGGTCGGCGCGGCATGGACGGCCTGCAACATGAACCACTTGTCGATGACCAGCCGGTTGCCCTGCCAGCGGTCGTGGAAGGCGCTCAGAGCGGCCTCCGCGCGGCCGGCCTCGATCAGGCAGGCCAGGGCAGCGGCGCTTTCGGTCATGTTCGTGGCCGTGTCGAAAAGGGCCCTGGCGCGCCCCCCGCCGTCAACCCGGTTCAGAAACGCCAGCGCCGCGACCCGAAGCGCCCTGCGCCCCGCCGCGGCCGCATCGGGGGAAAACGGGCCGGTGTCGGCCATCGCGTCATAGGTCAGGGCCAGCGGACGGACCAGCCGTTCGGCGACCGTCCTTGCCAGCGTCTCGCGCGCCTTGTGGATGTGGTCGGGGTCGGGCGTCAGCCCGGCATCGGCCAGCGTCTGCGCCAGATCGTCCTCGGACGGCAGGCGCAGGCACAGGGCGCGGAAGGCCGGGTCGAGCGTGTCGTCTGTCAAGAGCCGGCCAAGCGCCGCGACATGGTCTGCCGAGGGGTCTGCGCCGTCCGTGACCATCCTGACCAGAACGTCCTTGGCCAGCGCCCGCCCGGCTTCCCAGCGATTGAAGGGATCGGTGTCATGGGCCAGAAGAAAGGCGCGTTCCGTCGCCGCAACCTCGTGTTCCAGCACCACCGGCGCCGAAAAGCCCCGCAGGATCGAGGCGACGGGGCGGCTTGCAAGCCCTTGGAAGGCAAAGCTTTGCGTGGCCTCGGTCATTTCCAGCACCGTCGTCGGCACGACCTCGTCCCCGTTGGGGTTCAAAAGGCCGACCGCGACGGGGATCACCCGAGGGGGCTTTTCGTCCTGGCCCGGGGTGGGCGGGGTCGTCTGCGTGAAGGTCAGCGTGAAGGTACCGCCCTGATCGCCGGGGGCCCAGTCCTCCGCCACGCTCAGCCGCGGGGTGCCCGCGTCGGTGTACCAGCGCATGAACTGCGCGAGGTCGCGGCCCGTCGCATCCTCGAACACCTTCAGCCAGTCCTCGATCGTTGCGGCATCCCCGTCATGCCGGTCGAAATAGAGGTCGAGCGCGCGGGCATAGCCGTCATCGCCGACGAGCCGCTTCAGCATCCCGATCACCTCGGCGCCCTTCTCATAGACGGTCGCGGTGTAGAAGTTGTTGATCTCGACAAAATGGTCGGGCCGGGGCGGATGGGCAAGCGGCCCCATGTCCTCGCGGAACTGGCGGGCGCGCAGCGTCAGCACGTCCTCGATCCGCTTGACCGGGCCGGAGCGCATGTCGGATGTGAACTGCTGGTCGCGGAAGACCGTCAGCCCTTCCTTCAGGCAAAGCTGGAACCAGTCGCGGCAGGTGATGCGGTTGCCGGTCCAGTTGTGGAAATACTCATGCGCGATGACGCCCTCGATCCGCTCGAAATCGAGGTCGGTGGCGGTTTCGGGCGAGGCAAGGACAAGCTTGGAGTTGAAGATGTTCAACCCCTTGTTCTCCATTGCCCCCATGTTGAAATCGTCGACCGCGACGATGTTGAAGACATCAAGGTCGTATTCGCGGCCATAGGCGTCCTCGTCCCACTTCATCGACCGGATCAGGCTGTCCATCGCATAGGCGCAGCGGTCAAGGTCGCCGGGGCGGACCCAGATGTTCAGCTCCACCTTCCGGCCCGACCGGGTGGTGAACGTGTCGGGCAGGTTGACGAGGTTTCCCGCGACGAGCGCGAAAAGGTAGGCGGGCTTCGGCCAGGGATCGTCCCATTCCACCCATCCGGCGCCACCTGCGGCCTTGTTGCCGTTCGACAAGAGGACCGGCAGATCGCTTTCGATGCGGACCCCGAAAGGTGCCATCACGTCGGGCCGGTCGGGGTAATAGGTGATCTTGCGAAATCCCTCGGCCTCGCACTGGGTGCAATAGATGCCGCCGGACATGTAGAGCCCTTCGAGCGCGGTGTTGCCCTCGGGGTCGATCTCGACCTCCGCTTCCCACAGGAAGGGGCCGTCGGGCAGGGCGCTGGCGGTGACGGTCAGCCCCTCGTCGGTGATCGTCACGACCTCTGCGGGGATGGGCGCGCCGTCGATCCGGGCCGAGAGAAGGCGCAGCTTTTCCCCGTGCAGGAAAAGGTCGTGACGGCCGGGCCGCGCCGGGTTGGGGGCGAAGGCGATGCGCGAAGCCACGCGCGTCGCGCGCGGGGCAAGGCGGAAGGTCAGGTCCACGCGTTCGACCGCGAAGGGATAGGGCTGGTAGTCGGACAGGTGGATGGTCTGCGGGCTCGCGTCTTTCATCTGGGCACTCCGGCTTCGTCGGGGCGGACGTTAGGGCACCGGCCCCGGCGCTGCAACCGGCCCGCTGTCGGGCCGGCCCGCCGGTCTGTTCCGCAAACGGCCTAGTCGGCCCCGATATGCCGCGCCAGCTTGCCAAGCGTCTGCAGCCCCAACTCGACCGCCCCGAAGCCCTTGGCGTTGCGGTATTCCTCGGTGCTCACGAAGGTCATGGTGAGGGTGACGCGCGTGCCGCCGTCCTCGGGGGTGAACCGGGCGCTGGCCTCGGCGTGCACGGGTCCGTTTTCGCCCCAGTGCAGCGCATAGTCGATCCGCGCCTGCGGCACGATGCGGGTGTAGCGATGATGGTTGGGAAAGACCGTTCCATCCGGCGCGATCATGTCGAAAACCCACTCGCCGCCCTCTCGCAGGTCGATGCGGCTGGTGCGGCAGGAAAATCCGTCGGGCCCCCACCATTGCGGCAGGGCCAGGGGATCGAACCAGGCGCCCCAGACCGCCGCGACGGGCGCGGCGATGAAGCGTTCGATGACCATCGTGCGGTCTTCGGACCCACCGGGCGCGGTCATTTCATCAGACCTTTCGCATAGTCTTCAAGCTGCGTCACCACGGTGCCCCAGCCGTCATAGAAGCCCATCGCCTTGTGCGTCTCTGCCGTCTCTGCGTTCCGGTGGCGGGCGATGGCGGTATAGGTGGTGCCGCCGTCCCTGGCGTCCGAGAGGATCAGGATCGCGGTCATGAACGGGTCCGGCGCGGGTTTCCAGCCTTCGGAATAGGCGTCGGTGAAGACCAGCTTCTCCTGCGGTACGACCTCTAGGTAGACGCCGTTGTTCTGCATCTCCTTGCCCTCCACCTCGAAGGTGGTGTTGAACCGCCCGCCGACCCTCAGGTCAATGTCGCAGGCCGTCACCCGGTGCGGACGGGGCACGAAGAAATGCGGGATGTGTTCGGGCGAGGTCCAGCATTCCCAGACAAGGGCGCGGGGCACGGCCAGGCTGCGGGTGAAGTGAAGGTCAGTCTTCGGGTCGAGGTCCATTCGCGCGGTCCTTCATCAGGCGGGTTACATAATCGTCAAGCCGGTCAAGGCGCCCTTCCCAAAGCGCCCGCTGTTCGTCGAGCCAGGACCGCACCGGCGTGAACGCCCCGGGGACCAGCGTCACCTTGCGGGTCCGGCCGTCCTTGGCGGTTTCCACCAGCCCGGAGGCTTCGAGCCGGCGGACATGGGCCAGAAACGACGGCAGCGCCATGTCGAAGGGCGCGGCAAGTTCGGTCACCGTGGCCGGTCCGCGCGCAAGCCGTTGAAGGATCGCGCGCCGGGTCGGGTCGCCAAGGGCCTGGAACAGGATGTCGAGCTGGCCGGGAGAAAGGTTCATGCGGGGTCCAGATTGTTAGCTTTTCACCTAAGTATCCGGCAGCGGCGAGTCGCGCAAGAAAAACTTAGGCACATGGCTAACTTTCGCGCGCGAACGGTGATTCCGTGCAAACTTGAAAATGACCCGCCCGCAAAGATTGATGCGCGGCGGGCGGTCCTGTAGGTAGGGATCATTCTCGGCATACCGCCGTATGCGGAACGATGGGGAAAACATGACGCGGGTTGAACGGAACGGGCTTCAGGTGGCAGGCGAACTGGCCGCTTTCATCGAGGGGCAGGCGCTGCCCGGAACCGGGGTGTCGGCAGAGGCGTTCTGGGCGGGGCTCGCGCGCCTTGTGGCCGAACAGGGGCCGAAGAACCGCGCGCTTCTGGCCAGGCGCGAGGACATCCAGGCCAAGCTTGATGCCTGGCACGTCGCGCACCGGGACCAGCCCCACGACCACGAAGCCTACAAGGGCTTTCTGGGCGAGATCGGCTATCTTCTGCCCGAGGGTCCGGCGTTCGAGATCGACACCTCGAACGTCGATCCGGAAATTGCCACGGTGCCGGGGCCGCAGCTTGTCGTTCCGGTGACGAACGCGCGCTATGCGCTCAATGCCGCGAATGCGCGCTGGGGCAGTCTTTACGACTGCCTTTACGGGACCGACGCCATGGGCAGCGTTCCGCCGGCGGGCGGATACGAGCGCGGGCGTGGCGCGCGGGTCATCGCGCGGGCGCGGGTCTTCCTGGACGAGGCTTTCCCGATCGCGGGCACCAGCCACGCCGATGTGCGCCGCTACTACGTCAAGGATGGGCAGCTTCTGGTCGATGACCTGCCGCTGGTCGATCCGGCGAAATTCGTGGGCTATCGCGGCAATCCCCGCGCGCCCGAGGCGGTATTGCTGCGCAACAACGGGCTGCATGTCGAACTGGTCTTCGACCGGGCGCATTTCATCGGCGCCCGCGACCAGGCCTGCCTGGCCGATGTGCAGATGGAAAGCGCGGTCTCCGCGATCATGGATTGCGAGGATTCGGTCGCCTGCGTGGATGCCGAGGACAAGGTGCAGGCCTATGGCAACTGGCTGGGCCTGATGCGCGGCGACCTTGAGGAAGCGTTCGAGAAGGGCGGGCGTCCGACCTTGCGCAAGCTGAACCCCGACCGGGCCTATACGGCGCCGGACGGATCGCCGATGACGGTGAAGGGCCGCGCGCTTCTGTGGGTGCGCAACGTCGGCCATCTGATGACCAACCCCGCGATCCTCGACGCGACCGGCGAAGAGATCGCCGAGGGGCTGATGGACGCGATGGTGACGGTGGCCATCGCCATCCACGACCTGAAGAAGACCGGCGGCGCGCGCAATTCCGTCAAGGGCTCGGTCTACGTCGTGAAACCCAAGATGCACGGCCCCGAGGAAGTCGCCTTTGCCGACGAGACCTTCGCCATGGTCGAGGACGCGCTGGGCCTGCCGCGCCATACCGTCAAGATCGGCATCATGGACGAGGAACGCCGCACTTCGGTCAACCTCAAGGAATGCATCCGCGCCGCACGCCACCGGGTCGCCTTCATCAACACCGGATTTCTCGACCGGACCGGGGACGAGATCCACAGCTCGATGGAGGCCGGGCCCTTCAGCCGCAAGGACTTCATCAAGCGCAAGGGCTGGATCACCGCCTACGAGAACCAGAACGTCGATATCGGGCTGGAATGCGGATTGTCGGGGCGCGCGCAGATCGGCAAGGGCATGTGGGCGATGCCCGACATGATGGCCGCGATGCTGGAACAGAAGGTGGACCATCCCAAGGCCGGGGCCAACACCGCCTGGGTGCCTTCGCCCACCGCCGCGACGCTCCATGCGCTGCACTACCATCGCATCGACGTCTTCGCGGTACAGGCGCGGCTGAAGAAGGGCGGGCGGCGCGCCTATGTCGACGCGCTTCTGGACATTCCTCTTGCGACCTACCGCAAGTGGACGCCCGACCAGGTGCGCCGCGAGGTCGAGAACAACTGCCAGGGCATCCTTGGCTATGTCGTGCGCTGGGTCGACCAGGGCGTCGGCTGTTCGAAGGTGCCCGATATCCATGACGTGGGTCTGATGGAGGATCGCGCGACCTGCCGCATCTCGGCCCAGCATGTCGCCAACTGGCTCCATCACGGGGTCGTGGGCGAGGGCGAGGTGATGGATATCCTGAAGCGTATGGCCGAGGTGGTGGACCGCCAGAACGCCGGCGACCCCGCCTACCGACCGATGGCGCCGGGGTTCCAGGGGCTTGCCTTCCAGGCGGCCTGCGACCTCGTTTTCCTTGGCCGCGTCCAGCCCTCGGGCTATACGGAGCCGATCCTGCACCGCCGCCGGCTTGAGGTGAAGCGGGCGGGCTAGCCTGCCGGGGGAAGCCCCGCGGGAAGGTCCGGGGACAGGGCCGGGGGAAGGCCGGGGGCGCTGCCCCCGGACCCCCGGAGTATTTGCGCCAGAATGAAGGGGAGGACGGGAATGGAGCTGGGGATCGAAACGGCGCGCCGGATCATCGCGGTGGCGCAGGAGACCGGGCGGGCGCGGGGGATGAAGCCCCTGTCGGTCGTCGTTCTGGACGCGGGCGGCCATCCGGTCGCCTTCGAGCGTGCCGATGGCGCATCGCCCGGGCGGTTCGAGATCGCGCGGGGCAAGGCTTACGGCGCGGTGATGCTGGGCATGGGCGGGCGGGCGCAGGCCGAACGCGCCGCCGCCGGTCCGGCCTTCATGGCGGCGGTAAACGGCGCGTTCGGCGGGCAGCTGATCCCGGTGCCGGGCGGCGTGCTGGTGCGCGACGCGGCGGGGCGGGTGATCGGCGCGGTGGGCGTGACCGGCGACACGTCGGACAACGACGCCGAGGCGGCGCTGGCGGGGATCGCGGCGGTGGGGCTTTCCGGCGAGGCGTGAGGGCCACAGACCGAAAGGGGCCGGAAGTAATCCCGGCCCCGCAGTCGCCCCTTGCCCCTCGGGTTTGCGCGCCGGCGGGGCGGCGCCTAGTTCGCGGGCGGAAGCAGCACCGCGTCGATGACATGGATGACGCCGTTCGAGGCGGCGATGTCTGCGGTCGTCACCCTGGCCTTGTTCACCCGCACGCCCTTGCGGCCATCGACATGGACACTGGCGCCGTTGACCGTCGCGACATTCAGGCGCTGGCCTGCCAGCTGGTCCGAGGTCACGGCCCCTGGCACGACATGATAGGTGAGGACCGCGACGAGCTGGTCCCTGTTCTCGGGCTTGAGGAGCGATTCCACGGTTCCGTCGGGCAGGGCGGCAAAGGCCGCGTTTGTCGGCGCGAAGACCGTGAACGGGCCGTCGCCTTTCAGCGTTTCGACCAGTCCTGCCGCCTTGACGGCGGCGACAAGCGTCGAGAAGTCGTCGTTTGACGCGGCGATGTCGACGATGTCGGGGTCTTTCGGGGTCATCGGGGCGCAAGCAGCAAGCGCGGACGCCGACAGGATGGAAAGAACGATGCGGCGGTTCATGGCGGTTCCTTTCTCGAAAAAAAGGGGCGCCGCTTGGGGGCGCCCGTTCTGAAAGATCAGTTCGACGGCGGAAGGATGACCGCGTCGATGACGTGGATGACGCCGTTCGAAGCCTCGATGTCGGCCCCGGTGATGTTGGCGCCGTTCACCTTCGCGCCGTCCGCGGTCGTGATGGTCACCTCGGCCCCGTTCACCGTTGCCGCCTGCATCCCGTCCGACAGGTCGCCCGACATCACCTTGCCGGCGATGACGTGGTAGGTGAGGACGGCGGTCAGCTTGTCCTTGTTTTCAGGCTTGAGCAGGTCTTCGACGGTGCCGGCCGGCAGGGCGGCGAAGGCCGCGTCGGTCGGCGCGAAGACGGTGAACGGGCCGTCGCCCTTCAGCGTTTCGACCAGTCCGGCAGCGTCGAGCGCGGCGGCAAGTGTCGTGAACTGTCCCGCCGCAACGGCCGTGTCGACGATGTCTGCGGGTTGGGCGGAGGCCGGCAGGGCGGACAGCGCGAGGGCGGCGGCAAGGCTGAGCGGCTTGAGCGATCTGGTCAGGAGGGTCATGTCGTCTTCCTTTCGATGTGTTTGGTCCGACGCGGGATGCGCGGGTGTTTTGAAAATTGGTCAAAACATTTGCGCTTCAAGAAAATTTTAGTAAAAAGAAAGTGATGTGCATCAGGTTCAAAAGCGGTGTCGTCTTGTTGCACATGGGGCAAAAGGGACGCGCGATGGTTTCGGATACTCTCGCGGAGATGATCGACCAGTACGCGATTGGGGCGAAGCTCAGGGCGCTTCGGACCGCCAAGGGGCTGGGCTTGATCCAGCTTGGGGCACATACCGGCCTTTCGGCTGGCATGCTGTCGAAGATCGAGACGGGGCAGGTGATCCCTACGTTGCCGACGCTCCTGCGGATCGCGCTGGTTTTCGGCGTCGGTCTGGAGCACTTCTTTGAGGCCCCGACGGCGCCCGTGCTGGAGATCGTGCGCAGGAGGGACCGTTTGCGCCTGCCGAACCCGGCCACGGGCACGCCCTCATACTATTTCGAAAGCCTCGACTTTCCGGTGCCGGACCGGCCGATCGAAAGCTATCTGGCCGATTTCGCGCCCGGCGCGCCTGCCTCTGTGCCGCACAGTCATGACGGGGTCGAGCTGATCTATATGCTGACCGGGCGGCTGACGCTGCGGATCCACGAGGTCGCGCATGTCCTTGAAGCCGGGGATTCGATCTATTTCGATGCCGGGTTCGACCACAGCTATGGCGCGGCGGGCGACGAAACCGCGCGCGCGGTGGTCGTCGTTTCCGCGATGCGGGGGTGAACACGCCTTGTGCAACCGTGCCCTCGACCGCGCCGGCCGGGCGGGTTAGTCTTTGCGCAGAACTGTCACAGGTGCGCGAACGCCATGCGAAGGCCCATTGTCGGTATCATCGGCAACAACAATCTGCTGAACGACGAATACCCGGTTCACACGGGCGGGCTTATGAACTCGATGGCGGTTGCACAGGTCGCCGGGTGCATGCCGCTCATCATCCCCTCCGATCCGAGGCTGGTTTCCGTCGATGAGTTGCTGGAACTTTGCGACGGCTTCGTGTTGACCGGGGGGCGGCCAAATGTGCACCCCGAGGAATACGGAGAGGCCGCGACCGAGGCGCACGGGGCTTTCGACCGGTGCCGCGACGCGGTCACGCTGCCGCTGGTCAGGGCTTGCGTCGCGCGCGGGCAGCCCTTCTTCGGCATTTGCCGGGGGTTTCAGGAAGTGAACGTCGCCATGGGCGGCACACTTCATCCAGAGATCCGCGACCTGCCGGGCCGGATGAACCACCGGATGCCGCCCGAGGGGACCCTGGACGAGAAGTTCGCCCTGCGCCATGTCGTCCGCTTTTCCGAAACCGGCCCCTTTCGCAGGCTTCTGGGCGCAGACGAGGTGATGACCAACACGCTGCACGGCCAGGGGATCAAGACGGCGGGCGCGCGGATCGTCGTGGACGGCTGGGCGCCCGACGGCACGCCCGAGGCGCTTTTCGTGGAAGGCGCGCCGGGCTTTACCCTGTCGGTCCAGTGGCATCCCGAATACAATGCGGCAAGCGACCCGGTGTCGCGCCCGCTGTTCGAGGCGTTCGGGGACGCGGCCCGCGCATGGGCTGCGTCGCGGGCGGGGATCGGGGCGAAGGCGCTAAGCGCCTGAGACCCGCACCTGAGCCCCGCCACGCGGCCCTTTCAAAGCGCGGTGCGTACCCGCCAAAGCTCGGGGAACAGTTCCACCTCGAGCATCCGGCGCAGGTAGGGAACGCCGCCGGTGCCGCCGGTGCCACGCTTCAGCCCGATCACACGTTCGACCGTGGTGACGTGGTTGAAACGCCAGCGTCGGAAGTAGTCCTCGAAATCGACAAGCTTCTCGGCCAGTTCGTAAAGCGCCCAGTGATCCTCGGGGGCGCGATAGACGGATGCCCAAAGTTCCTTCACGCCGTCGTTTTCCACCCAGGGTTCGCGGAAGTCGCGGTTGAGGACGGCATCGGGCACGGCAAGGCCCGCGCGCGCGGCCACGCGCAGCGCCTCGTCGTAGATCGAGGGGCGGGCAAGTTCCGCCTCCAGCTTCGCGAGGATGTCGGGACGGTGCGCATGGGGGCGCAGCATCGCCGCGTTGCGGTTCCCGGCCGCGTATTCGATCAGCCGGTATTGCCAGGACTGGAAGCCCGAGGATTGGCCGAGAGCCGCGCGAAACCGCGTGTAGTCGGCGGGCGTCATGGTGCGCAGCACGTCCCAGGCGGCGTTCAGCTGTTCCATGATCCGGGCAACGCGCGACAGCATCTTGAAGGCGGGTTGCAGCGCGTCCTGTGCCATCGCGGCACGGGCGGCGGTCAGTTCGCTGATCGCAAGCTTCATCCAGAGTTCCGAGGTCTGGTGCTGGATGATGAACAGCATCTCGTCCTGGGCGTCGCTGATCGGCGATTGCGCCGTCAGGATCGCGTCGAGTTTCAGGTAGTCGCCATAGCTCATGCGGCCGTCGAAGGACATCTGCGCGCCTTCGGCCGAGGGATCGTAGGTGGTCATCGGTATTCTCCCGTGAAAGACTGGTCGGATTTGCCCCGCCGGGGCCAGTCTAGGGGGTGTCGGCGGCGATGACCGCGCTGCGGCCCAGGGTCCGCCAGAGCCCCGCCCAGGCGCCCGGGCGGGCAAGCCGCGGTTCCCTGCGGGCGGTGTCGGGGGTCATGGCCCGGCCTCCGCGTCCGTCGGCATCGCGCCGAGGTCGAGCGACATCAGGAACGTGTCGAAGACCTGTCCGTCGACCGGGTAGGGGTCGAAGCTGTCGACCTGCCATCCCTGCCGTTCGAAGAAGCGGCGGGCAAGGTGGCTGGCGCGGACCGTCAGCCGCGTCAGGCCGCTGGCACGCGCCTCGGCCAGAAGCGCACCGTAAAGCGCCCTGGCGACGCCCTTGCCCATCACCTCGGGCAGGACGAAGGCCATGTCGAGGTAGCCTTCGCGGTCCAGCGACATGAAACCGGTCATGCCGCTGTGGTCCTCGGCGACCCAGCACCACTGGTCAAGCTGCCGGTCCGGCAGGGCCCAGTCCGGCTCGGGCGAGGGCGCCCAGACGGCGCGCTGCGCGGCGTCGTAGAAGGGCGCGGCGCCTTCGTGGACCGCGCGGTAGAAGACACCCGCCTTCGCCGACCGGTCCTGCGGGCGATAGGCGCGGATCTGCATCATGTCACCTTGGCGCGGGTCTTGAACTCGGGGCGGTCCCACAGGGCGTCGTCCATGATCCGCTTCAGGATCGCCACCGCGCCCGTCACATCCTCCATCGAGGTGTAAAGCGGCGTGAAGCCGAAGCGCAGGATGTCGGGCGCGCGGAAATCGCCGATGACGCCCTGGGCGATCAGGGCCTGCATGATCGCATAGCCCTCGGGATGGCGGAAGCTGACCTGGCTGCCGCGGCTTTCGGGATCGCGCGGAGAGGCGAGCGCAAGGGCGGGGCAGGCGGCCTCGACCGCCGTCAGGAAAGCTTCGCACAGCGCGACCGACCGCGCGCGCACATCGGCCATGTCGACCCTGTCCCAGATATCCATGGACGCTTCCAGCGCGGCCATCTGCAGGATCGGCGGCGTGCCGACCCGCATCCGTTCGATCCCCGCGCCGGGGCGGTAGTCGAGGTCGAAGGCAAAGGGCGCCTCGTGCCCCAGCCAGCCCGACAGCGCCGGGCGCACCTGTGCGGCCAGCCGGGGCGCGACATAGATGAAGGCCGGGCCGCCGGGGCCGGAGTTCAGGTACTTGTAGGTGCAGCCGACCGCGAAATCGGCGTCCGAGCCCGCCAGGTCCACTTCGATCGCGCCGGCGGAATGGGCCAGATCCCAGACGACCAGCGCGCCGGCGGCATGGGCCTTGGCGATCAGCCGCCGCATGTCGTGCTTTCTCCCGGTGCGATAGTCGACCTCGGTCAGCATGAGGACGGCAAGATCGGGGGTGATCGCGTCCTCTACCGCCTCGGGCGCGACGGTCCGCAGTTCGTAGCCCGCGCCCAGCGTGCGCACCAGCCCGTCGGCCATGTAGAGGTCGGAGGGGAAGTTGCCGGTGTCCGACAGGATCACCTTCCGCCCCGGGCGCAGTTCGGCGGCAGAGGCCAGCGCCTGGTAGACCTTGATCGACAGCGTGTCGCCCAGGACGACCGTCCCCGGTTCGGCCCCGATCAGCCGCCCGATCCGGTCGCCAAGCGCGCGTGGCTTGTCCATCCAGCCCGCCCGGTTCCATGCGGTGATCAGCATCTTTCCCCATTCGTCCTCTGCGCAGGCGCGCAGCTTTTCGGCGGCGCCGCGCGGCAAGGGGCCAAGCGAGTTTCCGTCAAGGTAGATCACGCCCTCGGGCAGATCGAACATGGCGCGGGTGGCGTCGAAGTCGGCGGTCATGGGGATCCTCTGAAAGTATTTCATGCTTAAAACAACTCTGGCCGTTCGCCAAGGAAATTCGCATTCCCCGCGGGCAGGGCCCTTGCGGTCGCCGCGGGGGCGGCTAGGCTGCGCCGGCAGAAACGGAGGCGGGATGCGGCTATTCGGGGCGATCGACTATCCGCCGGTCTGGCTGGCGGGCTTCCTGGCGGTCAGCTGGGCGGTGGGGCGGGTCTTTCCGCTGCCCGGCCTTCCGGTGACCGGGCTGGTCCTGGCGGGGGTCGGGCTTGCGCTGATGCTGGCAGCGGCGGGCCAGATGGTGCTGGCGCGCACGACCTTCGTGCCGCGCCGGGTGCCGGGGGCGATGGTCAGCCGCGGCCTTTTCGCGATGACGCGAAACCCGATCTACCTGGGCGACGCCCTGATTCTTGCCGGGATGTCGCTTTTCTGGAACGGGCTTCTGGCGCTGCCTTTGGTCGCAGTCTTCGTGCATGTCATCCGCAAACGCTTCATCGAGGGCGAAGAAACCGTTTTGCGCCAGCGCTTTGGCCCGGATTTCGACGCCTATTGCGCGCGGGTCAGGCGCTGGATCTGAGGTTGAAATAATCATTGCCGCAGCGCGGCGCCGCCGGTAACAAAGTTGCGCGAAGGCCGGTGAGGGCGATTTCTTGCCGGTGGGCGGGAAATCACCGCAGGGGGAAGGGAGATACAGTGAAGATCGGGGCAGCCAGGGAAATCTTTGAGGGCGAGGCGCGGGTTGCGATGACGCCCGACTCGGCGGTTCAGCTTCAGAAGCTGGGGCATGCGTGTTTCGTGCAGTCGGGCGCGGGCGTTGCGGCGGGGTTTTCGGACGCGGCCTACGAGAAGGCCGGGGTCACGGTCGTGGCGGATGGTCCGGCGCTTTTCGCGGCGGTGGACATCGTTGCCAAGGTGCGCCCGCCAAGTCCTGAGGAGGCAGCGCTTCTGCGCAAGGACCAGACGCTGATCTCCTTCTTCTATCCGGCACAGAACAAGGATCTCCTCGAGGCCTGCAAGGACCGGGGCGCCACCGTCATCGCGATGGACATGGTGCCGCGCATCAGCCGCGCGCAGAAGATGGACGCGCTGTCGTCGATGGCCAATATCGCGGGCTACCGCGCGGTGATCGAGGCGGGCAACAACTTCGGCCGTTTCTTCACCGGCCAGGTGACGGCGGCGGGCAAGGTGCCGCCGGCCAAGGTGCTGGTCGTCGGCGCGGGCGTCGCGGGCCTGGCCGCGATCGGCACGGCGACCTCGCTCGGTGCGATCACCCATGCGTTCGACGTGCGCCCCGAAGTGGCCGAACAGATCGAATCGATGGGGGCGGAGTTCGTCTATCTCGACTTCTCCGAGACCCAGACAGACGGCGCGGCGACCGGCGGCTATGCCGCGCCCTCGTCGCCCGAGTTCCGCGAGGCGCAGCTGAAGAAGTTCCGCGAACTGGCGCCCGAGATGGACATCGTGATCACCACCGCGCTGATCCCGGGCCGCGACGCGCCGGTCCTTTGGACGAAGGACATGGTGGAGGCGATGAAGCCGGGTTCGGTCATCGTCGACCTTGCCGCCGAGCGCGGCGGCAACTGCGAACTGACCAGGGCCGATGAGAAGATCGTCAGCGACAACGGCGTGACCATCGTCGGCTACACCGACTTCCCCAGCCGCATGGCCGCGCAGGCCTCGACGCTTTACTCCAACAACATCCGCCACATGATGACCGACCTGACGCCCGGCAAGGACGGCACGGTCGTGCAGAACATGGAAGACGACGTGATCCGCGGCGCGACCGTCACCCATGACGGTGCGATCACCTTCCCGCCGCCGCCGCCCAAGGTGCAGGCCATCGCGGCGCAGAAGCCGAAGGAAAAGGCCAGGGAGCTGACGCCAGAGGAGAAGCGCGCGCAGGAAGTGGCCGCGTTCAGGGCCCAGACCCGCAGCCAGGTCACGCTTCTGGGTGTCGGGGGGGCGCTGATGCTTCTGGTCGGGCTTTACGCCCCGGCAAGCTTCCTTCAGCACTTCATCGTCTTCGTGCTGGCCTGCTTCGTCGGCTTCCAGGTGATCTGGAACGTGTCGCATTCGCTGCACACGCCGCTGATGGCGGTCACCAACGCCATCTCCTCGATCATCATCGTCGGGGCGCTTCTGCAGATCGGGTCGGGGTCGTTCCTCGTGATCCTTCTGGCCGCGCTTTCGGTCTTCATGGCCGGGATCAACATCTTCGGTGGCTTCATGGTCACCCGGCGCATGCTCGCCATGTTCCAGAAGTCGTAAGGAGACGGTCGCGATGGAATACGGATTCTCCACGGCCGCCTATGTCGTTGCGGCGGTTCTCTTCATCCTGTCGCTGGGCGGGCTTTCGGGTCAGGAAAGCGCCAAGCGCGCCGTCTGGTACGGCATCACCGGCATGGGCCTTGCCGTCTTCGCGACCCTGATGGGGCCGGGGCAGGGCAACTGGGCGTTGTCGGTCGCCCTTGTCCTGGCGGGCGGCGCGATCGGCTGGGTCGTCGCGCAGCGCGTGCAGATGACCGAGATGCCGCAGCTTGTCGCCGCGATGCACTCGCTGGTCGGCCTTGCCGCCGTCTTCATCGGCTTCAACGCCGAGATCGAGATGGTGCGCATCGCCGCCCTGCACGCCGCGGGCGACGCGGCGGGGATCGAGGCGCTGAAGGGCTTTGCCCAGAAGGTCGCGCACAAGACCCCGGCCGAGATCAACATCCTCAAGATCGAGGTCTTCCTGGGCGTCTTCATCGGTGCCGTCACCTTCACCGGCTCGGTCATCGCCTTCGGCAAGCTGGCGGGCAAGGTGACGTCGAAGGCGGTGAAGCTGCCGGGCGGGCATCTTCTGAACGCGGCCGCGGCGGCGGGATCGCTGGCGCTTCTGGTGATGTACTTCAACGGAGCCGGAAGCTGGACGCTGATCGGGATGACGCTTCTGGCCTTCTTCATCGGCTATCACCTGATCATGGGGATCGGCGGCGCCGACATGCCGGTCGTGGTGTCGATGCTGAACAGCTATTCGGGCTGGGCGGCGGCGGCGATCGGGTTTTCGCTGTCGAACGACCTCTTGATCGTCGTCGGCGCGCTGGTCGGGTCCTCGGGCGCGATCCTCAGCTACATCATGTGCAAGGCGATGAACCGGTCCTTCGTCAGCGTGATCCTCGGCGGCTTTGGCAACACCACCGGCCCGGCGATGGAGATCGCGGGCGAACAGATCGCCATCGACGCCGACGGCGTGGCGGCGGCCTTGAACGATGCCGACAGCGTCATCATCATCCCCGGCTACGGCATGGCGGTGGCGCAGGCGCAGCAAAGCGTCTCGGAACTGACGCGCAAGCTGCGCGCCAGGGGGAAGAACGTGCGCTTCGCCATCCACCCGGTGGCGGGGCGGCTGCCCGGCCACATGAACGTGCTTCTGGCCGAGGCCAAGGTGCCCTACGACATCGTCCTTGAAATGGACGAGATCAACGAGGACTTCCCGGAAACCGACGTGGCCATCGTCATCGGCTCCAACGACATCGTGAACCCGGCCGCGCAGG
>ERZ795053.3543-NODE-3543-length-17667-cov-21.262548_pt1 | contig 17667 bp, 1 predicted proteins | sample MGYA00375137_ERZ795053 | MGnify/ENA primary metagenome ERZ795053 (study PRJEB30182, sample SAMN05720284) | activated sludge metagenome | isolation source: Anaerobic digester | place: Hong Kong | collected 2014-12-17 ...
CCATCGCCGTCAAGCCCGACATCATCCTCATGGACGAACCCTGCTCGGCGCTGGACCCCATCGCCACGCTGCGCATCGAGGAACTGATGCGCGAACTGGTCGAGCAGTACACGATCATCATCGTCACGCACAACATGCAGCAGGCCGCGCGCGTCGCCGACTACACGGCCTTCTTCATGGTGGACGACTCGCGCACCGGCTATCTGGTCGAGTACGGCGAGTCTGATCAGATTTTCACGAAGCCCAAAGACCAGCGAACGGAAGACTATATTACGGGCCGTTTCGGATAACAGTCATTCCGTAAACTAAAGATACACAATTTGCCCGAGTGTTTGTCTGGGAAATCCTGCTAGTCTTTCTATTGGACTGGCATGCGCACATGTAATCCTCACTTCATTCCATGCAGTCCGGCTACTGCACACGGTGCCAAGCCGGCAGCTACATCAAGCTCAAGACGCAGCGTGTTCCATTGCTGCACCTGACCTGTGTCTGCATAGTGGCCTCTGCCGGCTGGCAATGAGAAAAGGCCGATGCATGGATGCTCCCAAACCCAGGCAGCGCCGCAAGGCACTGTTGATCGTACCGGTTGTTGCTGTCCTCGCAGTTGTTGCATTCCTATACCTGGTCAGCTCGACCGCCTCGCCTGCCAACGTGGCGAGCACAGCGCGTGCTGAACCTGTTGCGCCGGCTGCGGACGAGACTGAAGCGGCGCCGCTGCCCAGCGCCGGCGAGGCAACTCCTGGTGACCAACCGCCTGCGCCGACGGCGGAGATGGTCGCCCCGGTGGAGACGGCGGCCGAACCGGTGGAGACGGCAACCGAACCCCTGGCAATCGTCAACGGCGCCGCCCTTGCCCCGCGCGAGTTTGACGAAGCGATTGCCATCGATGCTGTGATGGCTACGCTGGCTGGGCAAGCGCCGACCTCTCCCGCACTGCTCCTGGAACAACTGATCAACACGCGCCTGGTGTTGCAGGCCGCCGGCAGCAATCTCCCGGCTATCGATACGGCGGCATATCTGGCTGCCATGCTCCAGGCGTACGGGCGCGATTCCTCGGCCTTGGACCAGGCGCTCACTGCTGCATCTATCGAGCGCGAGCGATTCGACCTCTATTTTTCGCAGGTGGCGATCGCCGACGCGCTGGCGCGCGCGCAGCAGGCTGCGACCGGCCAGAGTGCAGGCGAGTATGTGCGCACGCTGCAACAGCAGGCGCAGATCAGCTTCGGTGATGCAGCCAGCGCGATCCTGAGCGTCGCGGCTGCCGATAGCGCGCCGGCTTCCGAAGCCGCCCCTGACATCCAGGCGCCGATCACCGCACCACTTGCCGCCGAAGAGACCGCTGCCGGCGTCCCAGCCGTGGATGAGCCGCGCGGCACAGAGATCGGGCAACTAGCGCCTGATTTTACCCTGCCAACGTTAACGGAAGTTGACGAGTCGATAAACTTACGTAACCTTTTGGATGCGCCGAGCGTCCTGATCTTCTGGACGACCTGGTGTCCGTATTGCTTGCGCCAGACGCCTGTGCTGGTCGACGCCTATGGCCGGTGGTCGGAGCGTGGAATCCAGTTTGTGGGCATCAATGTCCAGGAGGAGCGTAGCGCAGTCGAACCCTATGTCGCCGAGCATGGCATTGCCTACCCGACCTTGCTCGATGTTGCCGGGGACACTGCTCGGGCCTATGCCATCCAGGGTTACCCAACCACCTATTTCCTGGATGCTGACAATCGAATCGTGGCGCGTCATGTGGGCGCGTTGACAGAAGAACAGCTAACTGAATATCTGCAGAACCTGCAACCTCCCGCTGAGGGATCCTAAGGGGACTGGCTATGAACGCAACATACGCTCAGCCGATGCGCATGCACTATGCTGAAGCCCGGGTCGAAAGCAGCCGCAACCCGATCGAGCAGATTCACTACCTTGTGAATCTGCTCATGATCTTTTCTATGCTGCTCTCGATCATGTCGCCGCTATACACGCCGGCCATTAACAGTGCGCCCAGCTTTGCCTTCCCAGGCGAAGTGCGCGCGCCGGCGGCGCCGCTGCCTGACCTGGCTGCGGCCGAACCGCGTGCAGGGGACGAAACGCGTTCCCCTACACCTGTCGAGGCACAGCGCGCCCAGCCCGAACTTGCCGCACCGGTGCGTGATCTGCCGGGGCGGGTTGCTGCTGTACCGCTGGCAACCGGTGCTGTGATGGAGGTCGAGGGTGCGGTGGCCGGGAAGCTTGGCGTTGGTCTGGCTCCGGCCTGGCTGAGCGATGCGCCGATAGCCGTAGCCCCGGCTGTGGCCGCGCCCGCGGCGCCCGAACTCACCCTGCCGTCGACCTGGCAGGTACTCGACCTTGCCGCTCTTGCGCGCCCAGAGGCTGTGAATGCCGACGTGGCTGTTCCCCTTGGGGAGTCGCTTGCGCCAGCCTGGTACGAAGGCTCGGGCGTAGGAGAGGATGTCCTTGCGCTCGGCAGCGGTCTCCCCGGCACAGACTGGGAAGCAGCTTTCTACCAGACCGGCGGCGAGAACCAGTGCAGCGGTGCAATACGGGTGACCTTTGCCCTCGCCGTACCGCCGTACCCGGTGAGTCGCGGCAATATCTACGGTGACGTTTATACGGTCACCGTCACAAACAACGATTCGATTACGACCACCAATGTTACATTGCGAATTAATCCGAACCAGGGTTTCTACTATCTGGGTGATTCGGCAACGGTTCAGAGCAGCATCAGCGGCACCCTGACCTATAGCGACACGGGGACCGGCGCTCCCGACGATGTAGCGCTCATTGCGGTCACGGGCGACATTTCTTCGACCACGCTCGAAACTGGCGAGACGATGACCTTCACCTTCCGCCTTGCCACGAACGCTGATGCGATCTCGGCGCAGCAGTTGGTCGTCAATCTTCAAAGCGGCTCGCTGGACTGTGGCGTCTACCGAACGACGAACGTGCAGACGGTGCGTGGTAACCTGACCGTGCAGAAGTCGCCGAATATCCGCACGGCGAAGTTGGGCGATACCCTGGGCTGGAGCGTCAAGCTTGTCAACACCGGCCTCGGAAACGTCTATTCAGCGCAGGTGCAGGACATTTTCGGCGCCGGCTACGTCAACACGGACCTCATCGGCCTGCCAACTGCACCCATCACCCTGGCAGCCGGCGCATTTGCCACCTACTATGTCACCGGCACGGTGAACGCCTGCAACCAACTTACCAACACGGCCAGGGTCTGGTGGTCGATTGGCAACCAGGACGGGACGGCGTCGGCAAGCACACCTGCGTCGAGCGAAGTGGATGTACGCTTCACGCTCGAAAACCCAAACGTTTCGCTGCAAGTGGCGCCGAGTAACATCACCGTTCCATTTTGCACGTCCATGACGCGCACGATTGTCGTCACCGCCACGGCGAGCAGCACGGCCAAGAATCTGCGCGTCACGGGCAACATTGGTGGGTTCTCGCTTAGTAACCTCAGCCCGGATTGGAGCTATTCGGGTGGTATCTTTACCTACAATGGTGGCACGCCGGCCGGCTATATCTATTCGGGCCAGCCGGTAACGATGTCATTTGACCTCACCGGGCCGACAGCTTGCACGATCAGCAGCCAGTCGCTCTCTTTCCGCCCGACCTACAACAACGCCTGTGATATTCCCTTCAACGGCACGTCGGTTGCCGCGCCTAGCATCAGTTACGCACCCGATCGGCCGACGCTGGATGTGATCCTGAGCGGACCATACTCCGTCAGGGCGCTCCAGACCTTCAACTACGTGATCGATCTGACGGCCAACAATATCCAGAACATCACCGATACGATCTCTGTGACCGACATCATTCCATCGTCGTTCGTTATTTCGGAGACGGCGGCGACAACCGGCAGCGTCAACGTGACGGGCCAGCAAATCACGTGGAGCGTGCCTACGCCCGGCAGCGGTACGCTCACCGGCCGGCTGGTCATCACGGCAACCGTGCGCGACGATGTCGCCTGTCAGGCCTACAGCCTGATCCAGAACAGTGTCAGTGCCAGCGCTCCGACCTGCCCGACCTGTTCCACGTTGGTGGACACTTCCACGGTCTCAAGCTATATCGAGGATGTCGATGGCCCGCTGGAAGGCACCAAAACCGTTTCGGGGGACACCGAAGTCTGTGGTTCGACCGGTTTCCTCTTTGAGAATACCTATGACATCAACCTGCCGACGACGCTCGCCAGCCTCATTTTTACGGAAACACTTGGTCTGAGTGGACCAGGGCTGCCCAGCCTGCCATCGCCCCTACTCTATCAAACCGATACGTTGAGTGTCACGTTGAATGGCGTGGACGCCACATCGCTCGTGACCATCACCGAGAGCAGCCCGCAACTGGTCGTCGACCTGTATCGTTTGCGCGAGCTCGAGGCACGGCTTGATCTGACCAAGAACGCCGAACCGGCCGTCGTTGCGCAAGGTGACTTCATCACATACACCGTGTCCGTAACCAATAGCGGGACAGCCGTAGCCGAGAATGTCGTCTTGCGCGACTTTCTCCCAGTTGGGCTCCTGCCATGGAGCATTGATGTCAGCCAGGGTACCTGTGAAACAGAACCGTCGCTTTACTGCAACGTGGGCAATCTGGCGGCCAGTGCAACGGCCGTGATGACGGTGGTCGCGCAAGTCGGCGGTGCGGTCAGCACAGATCTGGTGAACGTTGCCTACGCGTCATACCAGGAGCTGAATGGTCTGACCATCAACACTCAGGTGACGGCGCGCACGCAATACTCCGCAGCCTCGCCGCCCGGCTCCACGGACATGATGATTGCCAAGATTGGTGAGCCCGTAAGTCTGCAGGCCGGTGAGACGATCACCTATACGATCGTTGTGACCAACGGCGGTCCGACCGATGCCACAGATGTCTCCGTGGTCGATGCTCTGCCATATAGCTTCACGTTGGGTAGCGCCACGCCGACCCAGGGGAGTTGCGACACCAGTAGCATTACCCATCCCGTCGTGTGTGCCATGGGTAGCCTGGCCGCCGGCGGCGTTGCGACGATCACGCTGGTGGCGACGGCGGACGCGCCATCCACCATGGACGTTATCAACACGGCCCATGTGGTTGCCGCCAATCCGGATAGCAACCTGGCCGATAACGTGGCAAGTGTACAGACGCACGTCGTGCAACGCATTCCGCTCGTGATCAGCTATCGAACCATTGCGCCGGAGGCATCCCTGGGTGGGGCTGTAGCGCGTACGCTTCACGAGTGGTCGCTGTTGTATGTCGAGGGGCTGGGCAGCGCGTGCCGCAACAATGACACGCTCTATATCGGGACTCCGCTCACCATCCTACGTGGCGACCTTTACCCACTCATCAGCACGGCCACGCCAAATTCGTGCGAACCGGAACCCGTCACCATCAATGTACTGGGCGGCACTACCACCGAGTTGACCGATAACCTGGTTGTTACATTGACCCTCGGCGCGCAGGATATCTACACAGTAACGGGTTACAGTGACTTCTTTGCGGCAAATCCGCCGAGCTCGGTGATCTCCAGCGGCAACCGCATCACGTGGACCTGGGACACTGCCCTGCCAGTCACCACATCCGGGCAGATTCACCTCGATGTCCTGCGCCCTTGTGCGGCAACCGGCACCTTGGTGAGCAACCTCTCCTTCCAGGATCGCTGTGACGCCACCTTCACCAAGAGCGACAGCGATGAATTTACGGCGACCAGCCCCAACCTCTATCTGTTCCTGACTCCTGACCAATATGAGATCACCGATCGAACCGCCGTCTGGAGTGTCTACCTCATCAATACGGGCGACGGCGATGCCGTGAATGCGCTGATCACCAATACGATCGGCACCGGGCTTGCCTACAGTTCCTCCGTAGTGACTGGCGCGTCGGGCGTGGTCGTCACGACCGGCGTGGGCGACGGCAACGACGTGCAGTGGCTGGTGCCGCGCCTGGCGCCTGGCCAGCAGATGCAGATCGACGTCCTGGCTGACGTGATTGCCTGCACCGGGCTAGACATGCAGGCGCTTGCCAATGCAAGCTGCCTGGGCGGGACGTGCTCGTCCGTCGGCCCGGAGGAAGTACGCCTCGTTCGTGCACCGGCTGCCCTGCTCTCCAGCAACCGCCAGGTGGCGGAATTACCGCTCTGTGAGGCGGGACCGGTGGAACTGATCGTTCAGAACGCATCGGCGGGCGCAACAGAGTACGGCTTTGTGATAACCGATACGCTGCGATATGTCACGGTCGTCTCCGACACCATCGTCATGACTGTGACCGACCGTGCGGGCACCGTGATCACCACCACCAGTTCCTTTACTCCGGTAATCTCCACCGACGGCTACACTCAGACGCTGGTGTGGGATGCGGCCAACCTGCCTGAGGGCGACCCGTTGCGGACGATTCTGGAAGAGCGCGCCGCAGGCGACACGATCCGGATTGGCTTCCTGGTGCAGTCCGAATGTGTGTCAGCCGATCAAAGCCGGGTGTGGTCGAATGTTACGGCGGTGGAGGCCTGCCAGTTGCCACTTGCGAGCAACGAGAGTGCCGTCACGCTGGCGACAATCGAGCCGGAATTGGTCGTGACCAAACTCGTGAAAAATGCCACGTCGGGCAGCGGTTATGTTGCCAGCGGTTATGCCGGCGCCGGTGATACGCTTGTCTACGAGGTCGTTGTCAACAACATCGGCCAACAGCGGGTGACCAACCTCTTTGTCGAAGACCAGTTGCCGCCGACCTTCAACCTTCAGGAAGTTGACGTCATCACCTCTAGCCAGAGCGGGTCACCGCCGCTGCTGAAGTGGCACGAAGAGGGCGGCGTTACTCTCGATGTCAACCAGATGCGCGTCTACCACATCACGGGCACGGTGACGTCGGATGCGTGCACCAATCCCAACACGAGCAACCGCGCGTCGGCCTCCTACGGCTGCTCGACCTCCGACGTCTGCGCGGCGGCGTCGAGCACTGTGACGACCACCTTCAGCACCGCTCCGGACTTCACGCTGGCGACGCCGCCTGTCACGCTGGATCAGTGCAGCGGCGGGCCGATCGTCGTCAGCTTCCCTAATGCCGGCGCGCGCGCCGAGAACGTGGTGATCACCTACACGCTGCCCTCCGGGCTGGCCTATGCCGGCCTCTCGCCGGGCTACTATCCGACGCCGGTCTACTCGCCGACGATCGGCGCCACGGGGGCCATCACCTGGCTCTATGACATCATCGGCCAGGAGGTGACCACCAATACGCTGACCTTCAGCGTGACCAACGCTGCGGGCGTATGCGCGGCGCCGGGCGCCAGTACCGGCACGGCGGATCTTGGCTATGACGACTCGTGCGGCAACGCCATCGATGACGTGACGCCGAGTTCGACGGCGATCACCGTGCAGGCGTCCAATATCGTCCTGAATCAGGAACCGCGCACGCGTTCGGTCGTCGATGGCCAGGTGTACACGTGGACGATCACCATCACCAACACGGGGAACTCGGCAACGAACAATCTGCTGGTGACCGAGACCGTCACCAGCGGCTGGGAAGTCGTCTGGGCAACGGCAGGTTCGCCCGGCGGCGCCGTGCCCGTGACGACGACGAGCACCGTCACCTGGGAGGTCGGTGCGCTAGCCGGCAACAACGGCGTATGGACGGCGACCTTCAGCGCGCGGGCATTGAACAGCGCGTCTAGCTATGAAACGGTGCTGTCGTCGACGACGGCCTGTGACGACGGCGGCTGTCTGCAAAGCGCCGACCTGACGACCTATGCCACGCCGAACAACCGTTTTGACAAAGTCGCGGCGCCGGCCATGGCCACGATCGGCGACCTGGTCACCTTTACCGTCCATGCCGACCTCTACGGCAATCTGCCGTACACGTCGACACAGTTGACCGACACCCTGCCGACCGGTCTTGGCTACGTGGCCGGTTCGCTCCTCCTGGTCGAAGATGTCGATGGCACGCCCAGCAGCCAGACCCTGGCGCCGACCAGCGCGCCCGCCGCCAATGCCAGCGGCGACGTCCTCTGGAACCTTGGCGACCTTACCGGGCAGGTGGCGATGACGGCCGTCATCACCGCGGTCGTGCAGGATCTCATCACCACGACATTCCAAAGCAACGTGCTGACGAACACGACACAGTTGAGCTATATCGACGACGGCCAGCCCTATGCGTTTGATGCCGCCGCGCCCATGACCGTGACGGAGCCGTTCCTCCACATCGGCAAGACATACGTGACGGCCGCGGCGTGTTCGGCAACCCTCTTCGAAGACAACTTCAATGACGGGAATGCCACCGGCTGGACTACCAGCGGCGGCGCCTGGAGCGTCGTCGACAACGCCTATCACGTGAGCACGGCCGGCGCAGCGCTTGCCCAGGCCGGCTCGACCGCCTGGAGCGAGTACAGTTTCTCGGCGATGCTCTATTCCGGCGACAGCGACGGCGGCGATCTGGGCATGATTTTCCACGCACAGAGCGCAACGCAATACTATCGGTTCCGCTGGAATCGCAATGCCGCCGGCACCGCGGGCAGCTATGTGATCGAGCGTGTCAATGGCGGCGCGACGGCGATCGGCAGCGCCGCCGGCAGCTACTACGACCTCAATCGCTGGTACCATGTCGAAGTGCGTGTGTCCGGCAGCCGCTTCCGCGTCTATATCGACGGTGCGCCGGCGCTTGACGTCACCGACGCATCGCCCGTCTGGACCACGGGCGCGATCGGCTTCTTTGCCAGTGGCCAGAGCAGCGCCGACTTCGACGACGCGCTGGTGACGCGGCTGGATGAAGCCGGCTGCACGGTCGGCGCCGGCGATCTGGTCACCTACACGCTGACCATTTCCAACCAGGGGCAGGCGATAGGCCACGACCTGGTCATCACCGACGCCATCCCGACCGGGACCAGCCTGTACAGCTATACCTTCGCCAGCAGCGATGGCGCGAGCGGTGTGACGGCCGAGCCGGCGTCGATTCCGGGCGCCACGGGCAATCTGGTCTGGAATGTCAACCAGTTGGCGCCCATCGAGCCCTTCGTCACGAACAACCACTCCGCCATCACGCTGACCGTCGTCCTGAGCATCTCGCCCATCATCCCGGCCGCCAGCCTGCTCACCAACCAGGCCTCGCTGAGCTACGATTCGCAGGCGAGTGACGGGCCGGTGAGTGTGGAACGGAGCTACAGCGGCGGCTCGCACTCGACCACCGTGCAGACGGTCGATCCGCCCGGTTTGAGCAAGACCGTTGCGCCCTTCACCGCCACCATCGGCCAGATCGTCGTCTACACGATCACGGTGCCCAGCACGCCCATCACGGCGGCGCTGACCACTATCACCGTGACCGACCAGATCAAGCCCAATCTGCGCGTCACTGAGACGAGCATCGTGGCCAATCCTGACCTGGTGAACCCGGCCGTCATCTTTAGCGGCCAGCAGGTCACGGCCACCTTTGACCGCATTGAGGCGAGCGCCCAGGCGCAGGTCGTCGTCACCGGCGTCGTTTCCAACACCTCCATCAACCAGGATGGTGTCGTGGTGACAAACACGGCGCGCCTGGAGTACACCGATGGCATCGGCACGCTTGGCGCCAGCCACGTCCTTACCAGCAATCAGGTGAGCACTGAGTTGGTGGAGCCGGTCTTGCAGATCCAGAAGTCGGCGACGCCCAATACCGGCCTGCGCGCCGGCGATACCGTCACCTACGCGCTGACGATCCGCCATGCCACGACCAGCCGCTCGACCGCCTACGAGGTGGTCGTGACCGATGTCGTGCCTTCCGTGCTGGCCTACGTGCCGGACACGTTGGCGGTGACGTCACCGTTCGGCACCGTGGTCTCGACGACGGTCGGTAACAGCTTGACCATCACCGTGACCGACTACCCGACACCGTCCGCGCCGATCTACATTACCTACACGGCCACGGTCATCCAGGCTGCCGAGCCATCCTCCACATACACCAACACCGCGTTTGTACGCTATATCAGCCTGCCCGGCACGCCCGATGCGCGCACCGGCAGCGGCGGCGTCAACGACTACTACACCAGCACGCAGGCAACGATCCAGACTGCGCCGCTGACGATCAACAAGACGCTGGACAACGACATCTACTACAGCGTCGGCGATCTCATCACCTACACGGTGCTCATTCCGCTGCCCACCGGCACGACGCGCAACTTGGTCGTGACCGACACCGTGCCGGCCGGGCTGCTCTACCTGGCGCCGACGAGTACGGTCGTCGTCACGGCGACGCCCTCCATCACGCTGTCGTACGCCATCACGCCTTCCACGGGCAACGGCACCAGCGCGTCGACCGCCATCCTGCGCATGCTCGAACCGGTGAATAACACAACCGGCGCCAGCGCGGTGCTGACCTGGACGATGCAACTGCTCGTTGTCGACGATGCCGCGCGCACGGTGAACTACAACAGCGCGGTCAAGACCAACCAGGTTGCGCTCACCTACGTCAACGCGCAGAACCAGACATTGAGCGCGTCTGACAGCGCCGAGGCGACCACTATCTTCGAGCCGCTGCTGCATATCGGCAAGAGCTATGTCACCGACGCTGCCTGTACGGCGACGCTGTTGCAGGAGAGCTTCAATGCCGGCGCCACCGGTTGGACGTCATCCAACGGCACTTGGAGCACGGCGGCGGCGCCCGGTTGGGTGCGGGCGCCATCCGGCGTCACGTCGCTCCTTACGCGAACCGGCGCCAGCTTCACCGACTTCAGCTACTCGGCCATCGTTTCGGCCACGTCGACATCCGGCTCGATCGGGCTTGTCTTCCGTGTTCAGGACACGAACAACTACTATCGCTTTGTGTGGACCGGCGCGTCGCCGCATTACAGCCTCGAGCGAGTAAGCGGCGGGACGCCATCGACTGTGGCGACAGCGGTTTCGGCCGGATTCATCGCCAACCGTTGGTACCATCTCGAAGTGCGCGCGGTCGGCAGCCAGTTCACGATCTATCGCGACGGCCAGCAAATTTTGAGCGGTACGGATAGCACCATCGCCAGCGGCAGCGCCGGTCTCTTCGTGGCCAGCAACAACGCGGCTTTCGACGACGTGCTCGTCACGCGCATGGGCGACGACGGCTGCACGGTCGATGTGGGCGATCTGGTCACCTACACGCTCACCATCTCCAACCAGAACCGCCTCATCGGCTACGATCTGGTGATCACCGATGTGCTGCCGGCGCACATGGAGTATGTGTCGTCCGAACTGGCCAGCAGCGACCCGGCGGCGGCGCTGACGGCGTCACCCACGCCGGGCGACACCGGCACGCTGGTGTGGGGCATCAACCACCTGACGCCGACGACGCCCTACAATCCGTTGCAGCACTCGTGGGCGGTCATCACTATGACGGCGCGCGTGCAGGACGACGTCTCGGCCGGCATCCGCATGCCGAACCAGGCGTTGCTCAGCTACGACAACATGGCGGGCACGGGACCGCTCGGCGTCGAGCGCACCTACAGCGGCGGCAGCCACAGCACGTCGGTGCGTACGGCCGACTCGACGATTGTCAAGAGCAACGCGCCCCTGACGGTCACCATCGGCGAGACCTTCCGCTACACGATCACATTCCCCGGCAGCGGCGGCATTGCGGCAAACCTGTACACGGCGACGATGACCGACACGCTCCCGACCGGCTTCCGCATGATCGGTGATCCCACCGTGATCGTCGACCCGCCCGCCAACATCGACCCCGCCGATATTTCGACCACGCGGGCGACGACCAAGACCGTGCTGATCGACTTCACGCAGATTCCGTCCTACACGCAGGTTACCGCGGTCATCACGGCCGTGGTCGAGAACGTGGCGATCAACCAACATGGCGTTCGCTACACCAACACGGCCACGCTCGGCTGGCGCGACCTGGCAGGCAATGCCGTGGCGCCCGTCACCTCCAACCCGGTGACCACCGACCTGGTCGAGCCGCAGTTGGTCATCGAGAAGACGGCCTACCCGACCAACGTGCGGCCGGGCGATACCGTCTTCTACACGTTGCGCATCTACCACGCGCCGACCTCGACGGTGCCGGCCTACAACGTGCTGATCAGCGATACGCTGGCGTCGTGGGTCTCCTACATCAGCGGTTCGTGGGAGGCGAACAACGACCCGTACTATGTGGCGTCGACCGGCACCTACACGGTCAACCTGCCGAACTTGCAGGCTTACTTCCCGGCGCTGGGAACGGAGATCAGCGAATCGAACCCGTTCATCGTGCGCTACCAGGCCGTCGTCAACATTGATGTTGCGCCCGGCACGATTGTCACCAACGTTGCCGACACGCGCTGGACAAGCCTGCTTACCGATCCCTACGGCGACGTCCGTACCGGCAGCGGCGGCATCAACGACTACTACACCTCTGACGAGGCGCAGGTCAGCCTCGACCAGTTTGACGTCGTCAAGAGCGGGCCGATCACGATCACGGCCGGCTCGGTGGTGACGTACATCATCGGCGTGGGCAACGGCAGCCCCATCACCGGCACGGATGCCAGGGTTGTCGACACGATTTCCTTCCGCGTGACCAACGTGACGGGCACCTTCTCGACAGCGCTCGGTCAGGGCGTGTGCGCGGCGCCGGTCGCCGGTGCCGCGGGCAGCGTCATCGAGTGTGATCTGGGCGACATGCCGCCCAATTCGACCGGCGTCGTGACCATCACCGGCCGCGTCGATCCCTCCACGCCCGACGGCGCGCTCGTCGACGACTACGCTACCTTCTACATCACCGACTCCAACGGCGTGGAGCAGGAGCGCGAGGATGAAGCGGAGAGTCAGGTTGAGGTCATTTCGGACCTGGCCATCCGTAAGATCGCGCCGGCCACCGCCAGCGCCGGCCAGTTGATCACCTACACGCTCGTCGTGACCAACGTCGGTCCCAGCAACGCGCGCGGCGTCGATGCCAAGGACATCCTGCCCGCCGGCCTGACCTTCGTCTCCGGTTCCGCCACGCAGGGCGCGTGCGTCAGCAGCATCTGCCAACTCGGCGAGATGGACCCCGGCCAGGTCATCACCATGGTCATCACCGCCAGCGTGGGCAGCAATGTCACCGGCGTCATCACCAACACCGGCCAGGCCTTCTCTGCCACCGACGATCACAACCAGTCCAACAACCGCGCCACGGCGACGACGACCGTGTCGGCGAACACAGCGATCCACGTGGCCAAGGTCGACATGACCGACCCGGTCTACGCCGGCAACACCTACTTCTACCAGGTGACGGTGACCAACACCGGCCCGGCGCAGGCGAACAATGTCGTCGTCACTGACACACTGCCGCCCCATGTGACCTTTGAAGGCGCCAGCCCTGGCTGTAGCTATGCGGCTGGCCGCGTCACCTGTAATGCCGGCGACATGGCGCCCGGCACCTGGTTTGGCTTCCTGATCAATGTGCGCGTCCCCGTCACCATTACCGACGGCACACGCGTCACCAACACCGTCGCCGTCACGACGACTACGCCGGTGCTCACCGCCAGCAGCACGCTGTCGGGTACGGCGCAGACAACCTTCTCGCAGACCGTGGGCAGCCCGACCGACCTGGCGATCACCAAGGTGGTGACGCCGGCCCAGGTCACTGCCGGCCTCTCCGGCGGCAACGTGATCACCTACACGATGCGCGTCACCAATACCGGCCCGGCGCCGGCCACCGCCGTACAGGTGGCCGATTTCTTCCCGCCGCAATTCACGCTGGTGAGTGCGACGACGAGCCGGCCCATCACGCAGGCACAGTGCAGCGATGGCGGCGTCTGCGATCTCGGCGAGTTCGCCATCGGCGCCTCGGCCATCATCACCATGGTCTTCCAGGCGCCGTCGACAGTGGTGACCGGGACCTACACCAACACCGCCTACGTCGGCAGCGCAAGCCCTGACAGCAATGCCGCCAACAACAGCGCCAGCGTTCCGGTGCGCGTGATCAACAGCGTGACCTTGCAGGCGAGCAAGGCCGCGCTGCCCAATCCAGCCACGCCTGGCAACGACCTGTCGTACACGATCTTCGTGACCAACACCGGCCCGTCGGACGCCACCAACGTCACCATCTCCGACACGCTGCCGGCGAACTTCACGCCGAGCCTGATTGTTTCCAGCCAGGGCGGCTGTGTGAGCTTCCCCTGCAACGTAGGGACGATTGCGCCCAACGGCCGTGCCTGGGTGACGATCAACGGTCGCATCTCTGCCGCGGTGACCGTCGCCGGCCAGATTTCCAACACGGCGCGCATCACCTCGACGCAGACGCCCGTGGCCATCACGGCCGGCATCACGCCGTCGCTGAGCCTGGTCGCCGACGTTGGTGTGACCAAGCAGGGCACGGCCACGGCCTATCCGGGCAACGCCGTCGTCTACACGCTGACCGTGCGCAACCTGGGGCCGAGCATCGCCAACAACACGCTGCTCACCGATGTGGTGCCGAGCGGCCTGACCCTGTCGGCCGTCTCCGGCTGCACGAACACGGGCAGCGGCAACCAGGTCCAGTGCGCGCTGGGCAATCTCGCCGCCGGCGCCGTGCAGACGATCCTGGTGACGGCAACCGCCAACAGCGACGTTTATCCCGGCTCGAGCCTGGAGAATGTGGTCGATGTGACCACGGCCAGCACCGATAACAACCTGCTCAACAACCGCGCCACTGCCGACACGACGATCCTGGGCGTGGCGAATTTCACCATCGCCAAGCGACAGATCGCGCCGGCCGGCACGGTCAACGCCGGTGAGCTGGTGACCTACACGGTGACCATCACCAACACGGGCGCCGGCCTGGCGCGCAGTGTCGACATCAAGGACGCGCTGCCCGCCGGCATGACGCTCGAACGCATCAGCGCCAGCAACAGCGGCGTGTGTGGCGGCACGGTATGCCAGTTCGGCACGCTCAGCATCAACGCCACGCGCACGATCACAGTTGTGGCACGCGTTGCGGCGAACACCGCGGCCGGCAGCCTGACCAACACGGCCGCCGTCTACTCCATCGACGACCCGACGCCCGACCCGGCCACCGCCGCCACGACGATCACTACCAGCGCCGATGTGTCAGTGACGAAGGTCGATCTCATCGATCCGGTCGGCCCGACCGACGACCTGCTCTACCAGATCGTCGTCGCCAACGCCGGCCCGTCTGACGCACAGAATGTCGTGGTGACCGATACGCTCAGCAGCAACGTCACCTTCATCAGTGCCAGCGAAGGCTGTGTCGTCAATGGCACGGCCGTGGTCTGCACAGTGGGCACGCTGGCGGCCAACGCGTCGGTGAACTATCTCCTCACGGTGCGCGCGGGCGACGTCGCCTCCGGCACGGTGCTCACCAACAACGTGGTCGTCACGACGACGACGACCGATCCGGCGCCGTCCAACAACAGCGACAGCACGACGACCACCGTCCAGCAACTGCCCGGCCCCAGCGCCGACCTGAGCATCGTCAAGTCGACGAGCCAGGGCAGCGTCGTCGCCGGCCAGCGCATCACCTACACGCTGACGGTTGCCAACAGCGGGCCGCAGGTCGCCACCAATGTGCGCGTGCTCGAACTCATCCCGGCCGGCACGACCGCTGTCAGCCTGACGCCGAACAACCCCGACGGCGCCGATGAATACTGCTCACTGGGCGGCTCCTGCTATCTGGGCACCCTCACTGTTGCAGGTACGGCAACAATTGAGGTCGTGTTGCTTGTTGATGCCAGTTTCAGCGGCGCGAGCCTTGTGAACACAGCACAGGTGAGCGCGGATCAGCGCGACCCCGTGCAGAGCAATAACTTCGACGACGTGACGACGCCGGTCAGCACCTCCGCCGACCTCGCCATCGCCAAGTCTGACCTGGTCGACCCGGCATATGCTGGCCAGGAACTTTTGTACCAGATCGTGGTGACCAACACCGGGCCGAGCGACGCGCAGAATGTGGTCATTACCGACACGCTGCCGAGCGGCACCGCTTTTGTCGGCGCCTCGGTCTACTGCACCGAGAGCGCCGGCGTCGTCGTCTGCCGCATGGGCGAGCTTGCCTCCGGCGCGAAGACCTCCGTGCTGATCCAGGTGCGGGCAGCCAACTCCCTGGTGAGCGGCACAGTGATCACCAATACCGTCCGCACGACGAGCGCCACGTCTGACCCGGTCAGCGGCAACGATCGCTTTACGACCACGACGACCGTCAATCAGACTTCCGGCGGCCTGGTCGATCTGGCGATCGCCAAGAGCGACGATCCCGACCCGGTCGTAGCCGGTGAGACGCTGACCTACACGCTCAGCGTGGTCAACAACGGCCCGGCTGCTGCCGACGACGTCGCCATGGTCGATGCGCTGCCAGCCGGTCTCACGCTGGTGTCGGCAACGGCCAGCCAGGGGTTGTGCAACGCAGGCGTGACCTGCCTGCTGGGCACGCTCAACGCCGGCGCCTCGGCCACGATCACCATTGTGGCGACCGTGGATGCTACCACACCCGCCGGCGCGATCGCGAACGCGGCGCGTGTCTCCGGCGCCAACCCCGAGAGTAACCTGGCGAACAACCAGGCCGGCGTCGTGACGACGGTCACCGTCGACGACAGCTTGGGCATCGACAAGAGCGGCCCGGCGAGCGTGCGCCCCGAGCAGGCCATCGCCTACCAGATCGTCGTCTCCAACACCGGCCCGTCGGACGCCACCAACGTGGTCGTGACCGACGTCATCCCCAGCGCGTTGGAGAATGTCATCGCGGCGTCGGCGCAGGGCGCGTGCGTCGTCGGCGGCAGCGAAATCGTCTGCACCATCGCGCGGATAGCCGCCGGGGCGCAGGCGCTCATCTCCGTCAACGCCGATGTGCGCCGCAGCGCCAGCGGCACGATTCAGAATTCCGTGACGGCGACGAGCGACGCCGACAGCACCGGCGTGAATGATTCCACCAGCGCGTCGGTCATCACTTCCGCCGATTTGCTGCTCACGAAGCAGGCGCCGGCGTCGGCCATTCCCGGCGCGACGCTGCTCTACACGCTGACGGTGCGCAACCTCGGCCCGAGCACGGCCAGCGCGCTCTCGCTCGTCGATACGCTGCCGGCCGGCGTGACCTTCGTCGACGCCACAAGCGGCTGTAGTGAGAGCGATGGCGTCGTAACCTGCTCTGCGGCAAGCCTGAGCGCCGACACGACGGCGGTCTTCACCGTCACGGCGACGGTCGATGCCGATGTGCAGCCCGGCGCCAGCCTGGAGAATGTCGCCGCGGTCACCACTTCGACGACTGACCCGAACCCGCTCAACAACGCGGCCAATGCCGACACCAGCATCATCGGTGCGGCAGATCTCGCCATCAGCAAGGCGCAGGTCACGGCCAATCCGGTCAACGCCGGCGAGTTGGTGACCTACACCATCACAATTACCAACGAAGGCCCCGGTCTGGCGCGCAGCGTCGATGTCAAGGACCAGTTGCCGGCCGGCATGACGCTGGAAGCGATCAGCGCCAGTGACGACGGCGTCTGTGGCGGCACGGTCTGCCAGTTCGGCACGCTATTGCTGGATGCCACGCGCACGGTGACGGTCGTCGCCCGCGTCGATGCAGACACGCCGGCGGGCAGCCTGACCAACACGGCCGGCGTCTACTCGACTGATGACGCTACGCCGGGCACCGATTTCGTGGTGACAACCGTGGCGACCAGTGCCGATGTGTCGGTGACGAAGGTCGATCTAAATGATCCCGTCGGCCCCACGGAGAGTCTGCTCTATCAGATCACCGTGGCCAATGCCGGCCCGTCGGACGCGCAGAACGTGGTCGTGACCGACACGCTCG
>ERZ795053.3544-NODE-3544-length-17666-cov-5.655329_pt1 | contig 17666 bp, 14 predicted proteins | sample MGYA00375137_ERZ795053 | MGnify/ENA primary metagenome ERZ795053 (study PRJEB30182, sample SAMN05720284) | activated sludge metagenome | isolation source: Anaerobic digester | place: Hong Kong | collected 2014-12-17 ...
CTTTGTGCAATGTCCAAGCATGGGACGCACTCTTGATTGTTGGGTGCGTACCACATGTTTGGCATTGCGGCGGACGGGTTTAGATTGTCCTTTGTGCAATGTCCAAGCATGGGACGCACTCTTGATTGTTGGGTGCGTACCACACGCTTGGCATTGCGGCGGACGGGTTTAGATTGTCCTTTGTGCAATGTCCAAGCATAGGACGCACCTCCTGCCGCCTTAGCATTTGCCTCCTATCTGCCTACTGCATCTTTGCAGAGTCTCTGCGTCCACCTCTGTCGCGTGGCGCACAGAATTCTGCAGTGCCTCTTCGTCGCGTCGATGGAGCTTGTTTTTCCAAGGCCACACCTTGTGGAACCGTCCAAAACCAACTGTGAGAATCGAAGTAAACCCATGTCTATACTGACTGTCCTTACCCTGATCCGCCCTATTTTCTATCGTTTGCTTGACAAGAACAGGAGCCGTCTGCCCTGGTTTGCGTTGTTTTTTCTCTGCGCCATTGGCTTCAGTGCCGTTGAGTGGTCGCAACCTAGCTTTGCCCAAACCGCAACAATTCCCGATGCTGGCCGCATTCGCATCTTCAAAGTGACCGAACCCCGTGGGGATATCACGGAGTTCTCCTTTCAATTAACGAGCCAAGACCGCAACCGCAGTTTTTCGCTTGCTGATGGTGGGAAGCGCGCCTTTTCCAATTTGGCCCCAGGCGACGGCTACGCCGTTAGTGAAATGGTGCCCACCGGCTGGATGTTGAAGAGCGCCACCTGCGACAATGGCAGCCCGGTTACTAATATCCAGGTCGGTGCCAATGAGGTGGTGGATTGCACCTTCGTCAATGTCAAGTTGGGCGAGATCGAAGTCAAGGTCACCACATTGCCCAGTGACGACCAGTCCACGAGCTTTACGCTGAATGCCGGCGGTGGGTTGGTACCAGCGACGTTTGCGCTGAAGAATGAACAACAGCGTACCTTCTCCAACGTGGCACCCGGTCACTTTTATTCCCTTGCCCAAAGCTTGCCGGCTGGTTGGATGCTCGGCAGTTCGAGCTGCTCCGATGGCAGTCCCGTTACCAATATTGACGTGCAGCCTGGGGAGAGGGTTGCTTGCACTTTTGTAAACAAACAACTGGGCAAGCTCATTGTGCGCAAAGTGACGGTCCCCAATCCCGATCGCACCGATAGCACCTTTGCCTTTGCCACGGAGAACACCCTGACTCCCAACACATTTGCCTTAAAGAACACCGAAAGCCAAACCTTCGCGAATCTTGAACCGCGTATCGGCTACCTCATCCGCGAACTCGCCATCCCCAATTGGCAACTGACCAAGAGCAGCTGTGATAACAACTCTGCCGTCACCAATATTCGGGTTGATCCTGGGCAAACGGTGATTTGCACCTTTACCAACAGTGGAACAGTGATCAATCTGTCCCTGGTCAAGGATGACGGCGGGGTGACCGCTGAGCCCGGCGACACAATCGTCTACACGTTGCGCTACCGCAATGTCGGGACGCAAACGGCAGCCGGTGTTGTGCTCACCGAACAAGTGCCCACCAATACCACTTTTGTTGCATCGCCTGCGATTGCGGCGCTCTGGGATTGTGCGGACAACGCCGCGGCGGGTACGCTCTGCCATCACACGATCGGTTCACTGGCCGGCAACACCCAAGGTCAGGTTGAGTTTCATGTCAAGGTAAACAGCTCGTTGCCCACTACCGTAACGGAAATTGCCAACACTGCCAAGCTTGGCTACACAGGCAATGCAAACGCGGCGCAAAGTAGCAGCACGACACCGGTCAAAGCAAAGTCGGTGCTGACGTTGAATAAGGGCGACGCCGCCGCCAAAGTCAAACCGGGCGAGACGATCCTTTATACGCTGGATTATGCCAATGAGGGTGTGCAAGATATCAGTACTGTGCGCATTACCGAGACGGTCCCGGCGCATACCACCTATGTGGCACTTGACCAAGGGTGGAGTTGTCCCAATGGCGCGCCGGCTGGAACCCAGTGTATTCGGCAGATTGGCACAGTCGGTGCTGGGAAAGGGGGGACCGTGCCCTTTCAGGTGCGGGTGGCGCCAACCTTGCCACCGGCTGTCTTCGTCATTGACAACCGGGCGAGTATTGGTAGCCCCAGCCATCCCAATGCCGACACGGGCACTGAGCAGACCGAGTTGCAGGCCGCGCCTGATCTCGCTGTCCATATCGACGATAAAGGCGTGACCGTTGCCCCCGGTGGCCAAATCCACTTGAATATAAACTATGCCAATGTGGGGGTACAGGCCGCAACCGGTGTACAGATCACGGCACCGATTCCCACGCTGGCCACCTTTGTCCGTGAGCAAAGCACGGGAGGGTGGAATTGCACGGCCAGCGTCTGTACCTTTGTTGTTGGGACATTGGCAAGTGGTGCCAGCGGCACGCTGGAATGGACTCTCCAACTAAAACGCCCCATTCCGGTGGATAGTTCGACACTCCGTGCCCCGGTGACAATTGTCGATGACGGTAACAATGGGGCAGATCCGGTCGCTGCCAACAATCTGGCCACGGAAGAAACGCTCATTGTGGATCCGGGGAAACTGGTTGCCACCAAACGGGCAAACCTGGTCATCGACCAAAACACGGATGGCCAGGTTGCGCCGGGTGACACGCTGGAGTATGTGGTGACAGTGCAAAATCAGCGTGGTAGTGTTGTGCGCAATGTGGTCTTCACTGACACACTCCCCGCCCTGCTCGATCTACTTCCTGGCCTCACGACCAGCCAGGGCACCATTGTCGCCGGCACGCAGAGCACTGACCGTCATGTGCAGGTCGACATCGGTACGATTGCGGCCGACAGCGCCGTGACCATCCGCTTCCGCACCACGGTGCATCTACCTGTGCCGAATGGTGTGACGGCGGTGGCGAATCAAGGCTTGGTGACCAGTCGCGACAGCGCGGCGCTCGTCACCGACGACCCGACGACTCCGGCAACGCACGACGCCACGGTGACGCCCATTGTTTCCATGGCCGCGGTCGAGATGACATTGGCCGATTTTCTCCTGATCGATGCCAATAACGATGCCTTGGTTTCGGTGGGGGACACCCTGATCTACCGTTTGGTCGTGCGCAACCGCGGCGATGGCGGCACGCCGGCACTACAAATTCAGGTATCGCTAGCGGATAATGTGGTGTTGCTGGAAAATGGAGTGACGACAACGGAGGGCATCGTGCGCGCCGGCACGGATCCCGAGGATCGCGAGATGCGGGTGGACATTGGTGAACTTCCCGGAAGGGCAGAGGTACGTTTGAGTTTTCAGGTGCAGATCATTCCTTTGGCGGGCGCCACGACCATTCAACATCAGGCTGTGGCAACGGCCCAGGAGCCACTGGGGCAGGCCGCGGTCTATTCCGATGACCCTGATACCGTGACCAATCGGGATGCGACGGTCACAACGCTCGATCAAGCCATTGTAACACTCTATCCGCTCTACCTGCCCCTCGTGCACAACGAAACGCAGTAGTGCGCAACCGGCGTTGAAGGGTGAAACGTAGGTGGCGAAGCCACCAGCAACTGCGCAAATCTGGCAAAAAAGCAGGGCGATCCGAAGGATCGCCCTGCTTTTTTTGTCGATACTCTGTCAGCGCCGCTTATTCGCCGGCGGCTTCCAGTTTGTTCAGCGCCTTCATGAGGCGGCTCTTGCGCCGGGCGGCGTTATTTTTGTGAAGCACACCCTTGCTGGCGGCCCGATCCAGGGCACGCATCGCATTCAACACCTCGGCGCGGCTCTCCGCACTTTCGTTGTTGAGGGCCGTACGTGCCCGTTTGACCGCGGTGCGGCTGGTGCCACGAACGACGCGATTGCGGGCTGTGCGTTTCGCTGCCTGGCGGTTACGCTTTTCCGCAGATTTGATATTTGCCATGCTTTCGCTCCCTATTCAAGGGCGGTATTGCACGAACTGTGTACATTGCCGATTGCACCAACAATCCGTTGGTAACTGACACAACGCTCGAAATACCGCTAATTCAAGAAACAATTCCAAATAACTTCATTACAACAACAGAACAATTTTCAACTTTATTGCATACAAACGCGTGCTGAGGCCACGCATAAAAGACATAAATAGGCGACACGCCACACAATGAGAGGACGGCGGCAATGTCACAAGCGAATAGTATACGCTGTCGACGCAAATTTGTCGAATCGGGCAGCAGATGAGTGGGTAAATTGCGCTACGCACCGACCTCGACAAAGCGCAACCCCTTGAGCCGCGCGAATTTGCGTACTGTATCTGCCACGTGGCCCACCCCAAGTGCGCAGTGATGGGTCGGCGCTTCGGCACACCAGGCATCGACAAACTCGGCAGGACCCAATTGGAACTTGAGCCGGCTGTTGGTATTGCCGATCCGCATAATGGGGCCAGGGATCGATTCCCCCTCCGCGGTCATGAATTTGAGATTGCCATCACGCGTTTGGGTGCAGGTGAGGATCGTAATGGGGCCATGTTTTACATTGAATTCCACCGAGATCCCGGCACCCGCTTTGCCATGAAAAACACCCAGCCCACGCAACACCGGTTTGCGGCTGCCGATAGCGAGATGGGCCGGTCCATCGTGGCCCATCAGTACAAAGTGTTCGTTGAAGTCCATCGCGTAGAACTCGGTATAGGAGCCGCCCGCCCCCAGGCTGTCCATGATCTTCATCGCAACGGCATTCTTGAGATCCCCTTCCCCGGCGGCGGGAATACCGCGCGCCGTCAACAGCGAATTGCCAAGGATCAACCCGGCGCCCAACCGTTCGTATTCATTATCATTGGTGCCACGATAGTAGTAGGCGAGTGCGCTCAGATCAAAGTCGGCGACCAGTTGGTCGAGCCCCACCGCCACACGACAGGCCCAGTTGAGCGAGGCTTCGTCGGCGGAGTCGTCGATCGTAAAGAGGGCGTGCGCTTCTTCCAATTTCCGGGCAATCTGGGCATCGGTTGCCGCATCGACCCGATCTTTGAGATCACACATCTCCAGCACTTCGACATGGGAGCCAAGTTGCCCATGATGCTGGGTGAAATCGGAGTACATGTCGAGCATGCCGGGATAGGTGTGGCCCAGGAAACCGAAGCGGGCGCCACGCAACACACGTACCGCGGTCGCAGCCTGACACCACGAGCGCAGACTGCGCCAGACGCGCTCGTCATCGTAGAGCATGCCCGAGACAACCTGAAACTCGATGCCGGCGCGATGGAAGGCGTTGGAGATTTCAGGCACACAGCAGGTGGAGCAACTAGCCAACCAGTCACCGGTATCGACATTCTCGTAGTCGAGCGCGGCCTCCGGTTGTAAATTGAGCACAAGCACCGGCACCTTGGCCTGTTGCACAATCGGCAACACTTGTGAACTGGTGGCGTAGGTGGCCGTGTGGCAGATGAGCAGATCCACCTGTTCGCGGGCCAGGCGATCACCCGCTGCAAAGGCCGCCTGCGAGGTGTCGATCATGCCGAGACCCACGACATCGGCAAAGTCGGCCAGTTGGTCGGCGACATGTTGGTGGTACTGTGCCAGCTTCTCTTGCAAGCCGGGAAATTGGGGCCAGTAGGCGGCAAGGCCCACGGCAAAGAGCCCAATGCGGGCTTTGGGATAGGTGCGTTGGGTAAAGTCCATTGTGGAACTCCTTTGGATTGGAGACGAGAGATTGGGAATTAGAGATTGGAGCGCTGATTGACTGACAGACTTCATCTTACCCACAGAGGCCACAGAGAACGCAGAGTCGTAGATCTAACTTTTTCTCTGAGTTCTCTGTGCGACTCCCCGTGACGAATTGCGTTGTTTGCGAGAATGTTGATAGAAAACTCTCTAATCTCCCTTATGCCAGGTGGAAGACTTCCTCCAGCACCAATAGCCCTTCATCGGGGCGTTGCCCATCGAGATTTTCGAAATATTGGCCCATGGCGGCTTGCCAGCGCGCGTTGACCTCGCGCGTCGCCATCCCATCAAGGGCCTTTTGAAAATCGGGCGTTTCAAGATAGCCAACGAGCAAACCGTCATCGCGTAAAAAGAGGGAGTAGTTGTGCCAGCCGGTTTCGCGCAGCGCTTGCAACATATCTTCCCAAACCGCTTCGTGGGCTTTTTTGTATTCGGCGAGTTTGTCTTGTTTGACCTTGAGCAAAAAACAGACGCGTTGCATAAGCTTCTTTGTGCCTCCTCAGAGCTGATAGGTGTTGTTGATTTGGACTGGTGCACTGCGAACGCATGACCAAAGAGGAGCAGTCTCCAAATAGCACACGTTCTCGGTGGCTGTGTCAGTCCTAATACAGTTGGGCGTAAATACCACGGCAGTAAATAAGCCCACTTTACTCAAATCGATGGGGCAGAATTGCTATGGGCTTATTTACGCCGGGATGTACTAGACATGTGTAAGATACAATCGTGCTTGGAAATACTACTATTGTACTGTAACAGCCGGTCAAAAGGAGAATCCACTTTTTCGGTGTTTCCGGTAGACTTTATACTACCCCGCGGTTGCTTTGCACCGAAAATTTACTGTCCCATCTCATTCATGACACGACATCGAGCGCACCATGTACCCCAATCCCCAATCTTCGACTTTGTTGGATAGAACTCTGCTGTCTCAACCCCCTCTGGAAATATGGGGGGCCAAGTTCGTGCGGAGACCCTCTGCGCGCAGTGTGATCGCAGTGATTGTTTTATCGGTTTTATCGGTATCGTTTCTGACCCTACGGTTCTCACCAGACCAACATTCCCGCACATTTACCAGCTATTTGCTGCGGCAACCGCGGTACGACGCCCTGTCGCGCCGTGCGGCCGCTCCGCTACCCATCTATCAACTGCAAGGGGACGGCCTGGAAACGCCCTACGTTCAACAGTGGGTCGATACCTATGGCGTCGTCACTGGCGTTGTGCGTGAGGGCTTTTATCTGCAAGACCCCGTTGGCGATGGCAATCCGGCGACGAGCGATGGCATCTATGTCTATACACGTACCCCGCCGACCGTAATTCCGGGGCAATGTGTGCTCCTGCAACGGGCCTATGTTGACGAGTTTTATGCAAAGACAGAACTCTCGCGCCTCAAAGCGATCCTGCCGTCCAACCGCTGCGCAACAGCAACGGTTGTGCCCGTCGCAATCCCGGTAGCCACCTTGCGCCAAGATTCGGCGGCGCAGTTTGAACGCTACGAAGGGATGGTGGTCGAATTGGCAGGCGTGGAGGGGATCGTGCAGGGGCCAACCAAGCACTTTGCCGACGGCGAAATGGAGTTTGCCATGCTTGCGAAGGAGTATCTGCCCTACCTCGCAGGAGGGCGTCTCTTTCAAACAGATCGTCATGCCATGAATGCGCTGCTCTACCTTTCCAACACCCTTGGCGCAGAGCTGCCTGAGGTACGGTGGGGGGATACGCTCATTCTCGGCGATTCCCAGCGCCGCGAGCCAACGGTGCGCGCCATTCTTGACTTCAATTTTGGCAAATACCAACTGCTGTTGTGGCCGGACACGGTGATGACAACACGCCGTTTTACCACGGCGCTCCCACCGCTCGACGTGGCCCTGCCGGCGACAGCCGATGATATCACTATCTGCACATATAACCTACATGGCATGGGGCGGGGTAGCGAACAGTACTGGGAGCCCCAAGAGTATGATCGCCAACTGGCCAAACGCGCCCGCACCATTGCCGAGTCGCTGGCTGGTTGCCTGATCATTGGTATGCAGGAAGCGGGCAAACCGGAAGATGTCGAGCACTTGACAACCCTGTTGCAGAGTGCATATGGTCTTGACTACGCTCCGCTTGCCCTGCCCGGTCCCAACACGACAAGCAATGAGTTTCCCTTAACCAACAGTCTGATAGCACGTCGCGATCGCGTGCAAATCGTGGCCGCGGAAGCGCGCCAGGGTTGTTCCGCGGAAGATTATGCCGTGACACGCCTGGCCAACGATTGTCCACCCGGTACCTTTCCCCTCTTCAACCGACCACCGCTGCTTGTTGACATGATGGTACAGGGCGCGTGGCATGGACCTTTCCCCCTCACGGTTGTTGTCAATCACTGGAAGAGCAAAGGTGGCGACGAATCTGTGAACGTCGTGCGGCGCACGGCGCAGGCGGCACATGTAGCCACACTGGTGCAGGAACGGCTGGCGCTCGACCCGGCGACGCAGCTTGTCGTGCTGGGCGATCTCAACGATTACTACGCCAGCGGTCCGTTGGCAACACTGCGCGAGGGAACTCAGCCCCCTCTGCTCCACACCTACGACCAGCTGCCGGCGCAGGATCGATACTCCTATGTCTTCAATGGCGGTAGCCAGATATTGGACCATCTCTTGGTGACTCCCAATTTGGCGCCTCTGATCGCCCGCGTCGATCCGGTGCATGTCAATGCCGATTACCCTGCCGGTGACAATGCGCAGGTGGCGCTCCTGCAACAGTCCAGTGATCACGATCCGGTTCTGTTGCAACTGCGCCCCACCGGTGTTGGGGTTCTCGGCGGCAACCTGGGGTTTCCCAACATCCGTCTTGTGTTGCGACAATGGGCAGGCGACGAGGCGTCGGTTTCCGGTGAATTTGTGGTGGGCGAGAGCGATTCTTGTGTCGATGCGGGGGCAGAAAGTGATTTCCCTGAAGTTGCTTCCACTATGACCGATGCAAGCGGCGACTTTCGCTTTTGGGCGCTCACCCCAGGGCAATACTATCTGTGCATCGACGCCCCGGCGCATTTTAGCCAGAGCACACAACCGGGTATACTCTCCATAGAACCGGGCTATCAAACGCTTTTCGTTCAACCAATGCCTGTGAACGATAGCAGGAATAGCGACGGTGAAGAGATTTATTTCATTCACCAGGATATTACCGATGCAACGGCTGTGATGCGGTTGGCACCACAGTTGCTTGATCATGTTGCAGGGGATGATTCACAGGGGATACTTACGGAATATACGGAATAAAGGACAAGACGCCATGAAGCATGTCTATCTCAGTTGGCACGACACCGAAGAATTGATCAGCAATCTCGTTTTTAAGCTCAACACACCCTACGACTCGATCCTCATGATCGCTCGTGGCGGCATTATTCCGGGGGGCATGATTGCCGAAGCGCTCAAGATGCAAAGCGTGCTCACCGCCACGGTTCTTTTTACCGATACCCAGCAGGCGGGTGCAGTTAAGAGCTTTAGCTGGCCTCGCTTTGTCCAATTTCCGGCCGACCCCCTATTGCATGGCCGCAAAATTCTTGTCGTTGATAACCTCTGGAATCGTGGAAGAACAATCCTGGCTGTCAAAGGGCGCATCGAAAGTGCCGGCGGCTACCCGGAAACCGCCGTGTTGCATTGGCGCCCCAGCAGTAGCCTCTTCCCCGAGGATGAACCCGATCACTACGTGGAAGTCACCGAAGATTTTATCCACTATCCGTGGCAGCGCATCGACGATTCCGATTACCGCGTGTTGGCCAATCCGGTTTTGCCTTCGTTGTCGTAAGGCGGGTGGTAGTCAGGAGTAGAGTGATAGATGACAGAGACGAAGAAATTGACAGCTAAAAATGCCGCGTCGAAGCGGATTGGTCCGCTTATTGCATTGCTGCACGAAGCGTACCCCGATGCGGAATGTGCCTTGCACCACAAGAACGCCTTTGAGTTGCTGGTGGCGACGATTCTGTCGGCGCAGTGCACAGATGAGCGCGTCAACAAGGTGACGCCGGCCCTCTTTGCGCGGTTTCCCACACCGGCTGCGATGGCGGAAGCGGATCTGGCGGAGTTGGAAGAGTTGGTGCGCTCGACCGGTTTCTATCGCAACAAAGCCAAAAACATTCAAGGCGCGGCCCGGCGCATTGTCGAAGCCTACGATGGCGAAGTTCCGCAAGCGATGGACGATCTGTTAACCTTGCCGGGCGTGGCACGTAAAACAGCCAATGTGGTGCGCGGCGTCTGCTTTGCGCTCGCCGATGGCGTGGTCGTGGATACGCATGTCAAGCGGCTTTCCCAACGACTGGGGCTGACCAAACAGACAACACCGGAGAAGATCGAGCGCGATCTGATGAAGCTGACACCCAAGGAAGAGTGGATCAATCTCTCCCATCTGCTGATCTTTCATGGTCGTCAGATCTGCGATGCTCGCAAACCCAAGTGTGGCGCGTGTACCCTCGTGGAACTCTGCCCATCGGCGCAAGTGTAATGGATTTACGCCAAGCTGTAACAGTCCCAACGTAGCCAACCAAAGAAAGAGGCCCACGGTGATCCCCCAACCGTCCCATCGCTATTGTCGTTTGCCCCATCTTCTGCCGCTTCTGCTGCCCGTCAATCTACTTATCATGGGGCTTTTGCTCATGGGCGTGCTGGCGGCCTGTGGCTCGACGCCGGAGCCAACGCCAATCCCTAGCCCGCCAACCGCTCCCGCTGTACAAGCGTTGCCGTCACCCACGGTCACGGCAACGCCGGTGCGCACGTCGTTACCCACAGCGCCACCCACGGTACCTCCACTGCCCGCAGCGTACAGCCCACTGACCGGCCCGGCGACCCTCTCCGCCTTTGTTCTTCCGTTGCCGGAGAATTGGGTTCATCTGGTGCTCACACCTACCAACGAAAGCACGACATTTCAGCCGTTTGCTGACGCCAATCCAGCCTTGCAACCCATGGTCGATCAGCTCTTTCAGGGCCACGCCGACGCACCAGCGTTGCTCGTGGCCTGGTCGGCGGATGGTGCCGAACGTTGCGGTCTTATCGCCTATACGATTCCCCGTCGCGACTTAACGCTGCCTGGCTACCAGCGGGCCGTCGAACGCACCCTCTCCGCCGAACCGACGACCACCCTTCACCAGAGCGCTATCCATTACGAACTGCGTGACGATGTTCCGGTCGGCTACCTGCACTATACGCGCTCGGCAGAGGCAACTTCGCCTGTCGAAGGGTATCACTACGCACTATTCAATACCGACGCAACCGAGCTTCTCCTGTTGACCTTTGTAACCAGCGTGCCCGAGCCTGTGGCGTCGAGCAACGATGAAAAACTGCCCCGCTTTGCCACCTTTGTTCAGCAACTGCTGCGCAGCCCAGCGCCGCCTGAACAAAGCCGGTAGTTGAATGCACCCGTGCCCAGTTGCCTGCTTGACGACTTCGCAAAAGTTATTTGATCACGCCGACGTGGGCGGGATGGGGCGCAAGAGCAGAATCGGCAACGAGAGTTGTTGCAGGAGTTCCTGGGCCACGCTGCCAAAGAGCACTCTGCCAAAGCCGCTGCGTCCATGGGTGCTCATTGCCAGCAGATCGATCTCGTGGGTGCCGATGTAGTGCTCAATTTGGGTGATCGGCTCCCCAAAGCTCACGGCAACGGTTACCGCAAAGCCCGCAGCCTGCAACTCGTCGGTTAACGGCTGCAACTCCTCGGCCACTTGCGCCTGAAATTGCCCGCGCAGCCGCTGTAGTTGCGTGGTGTACTCCTCGACCCCCATGCGACGCAACTCGGCGGGCGTCGGCTCCTCGGCGACGTGCAACAGGGTCAACGCACTCGTTTTCGGATCGAGAAACCGTTTGACATGGGGCACGATACTCAGGCTAAACGGGGAACGGTCAACCGGGATCAATACCTGATTGTGGGGCATTGCCAAACCTCCATCTCTGTGGGCAGTCAGTGAGACAGTAGATAGTGGGACAGTGGGACAGTGGCAGTGAAACGAGACAGTTGGGTGGTGGATCAGTCAGGTACTCAATGTACCACCCACTTTTCAGATTTCTTTCAGCTGTTCCCTATCCCACGGTTCCCTAGCCGACCGTCCCACCGTCTCGCCTCACTGCCGAATCATCTCTTGTTGCTAAACATCCTGCCCCAATCATGTGGCGACTGTCGCAAAATGTCCCTCACACCTTGATTAGGTTCGTCCTGGCCAGGTGGCGAGTTTTCGGATGCGGTGCCATGAAGCCCGTGGCAGCCGCGCCGCCAAGGCTGTGCTGACCAGAATCAGCGCAATGCCCCCGCTTTGGCCTAGTGTGATCACTTCTGCCAGCCAGAGCACCGACCACAGCACGGTCAGGGCCGCCTCCAGCGGGGTCAGCAGGGCGATTTGGGCGCTGCCAATGCGGTTGACCGCCTCGTAGATCAGGATGCGTGCAATATAGGTTGCGGCGATTCCCTGCAAAAGCAGGGCGAGCCAGCCCACTGCCCCCGGCACGTAGAGACTGGCTCCCATGCGCCACCACAGAATACCGGCCGGCAACGAGGCACCGAAGATCAGCGTCGCTGTCACCGTCCAGGTGTTGTAGGGGCGCAAAAACCACTGTACCAATACCATGTGCAGTGCGTAGAGAAAGGCACTAACCGCTGTCATGAGAATGCCCCAGCGATTGGCCGTACCGTCAAAGCCAAGCAAAAAGTAGAGGCCGGTGAGGCCGATGGCGAGACGTAGGAGATCCCACGAATGAATCCGCTCCCCGCGCAAGCGCAGCAGCCCCATGATAAAGAGTGGTGTCAGCGCAATCGAGAGCAGCGTGGCAATGGATGCACTCAACGCTGTCAGCCCCCACGCCCCCGCCAGCAACATGAGTCCGTTGATCACACCGGTGCCAAGGCCAATGGCAACCGCCCGCCGATCAAACGGGCGTTGGGTGCCTCGCGGCTGTCCCATCGTTGTCAGCCCCAATGTGAGGGCAAAGAGCAGATTGCCCAACACAAAGCGGCCAAAGACGAGCGTATTGGGATCCATCCCCGCCAGAATGGCGCCGCGCGCCACCGGTGCATTCGTGCTGTAGATGACGGTTGCAAGCAGCGCAAAGAGCCAACCCTGGCGGTAGAAGTGGGAGGGTATCCCCTCGGCAATGGTCATAGCTGTTTTTCCATAAAGACACAAAGGGGATCATCGGCGTAATCGCCAAAAGGACGGCATCGCGTGTATCCCATGCGGCTGTAGAGGCGCCGCGCACTGTGACTGTCAACGCCGGTCTCCAAGCGGGCGATCGTTAGCCCTTGCCGGCGCATGTGTTCCTCAAGTTGGGCGATAATCCGTTCGCCGATCCGTTGGCCACGCATGTGTTCAAAGACAAACATACTCTTGATTTCGCCATAGTCGCCCAGATGGGCCGCCGCACCACAGCCGACCATTTCACCGTTGTACTCGGCAACTAGAAAGTATATATGGGGGGCCGCCAACTGTGCAGAACTGTACGAGTAGTCACTTTCCGCCGGGTAGAGTTCTCGCGAAAGGAGGGTCTTCGCATGCCAGAGTGGCGCCAACCCTGGATGTAGGGGCGATTCCGGGCGAATTACCACAGTTTCTGCCAAAATATGATTAGGATTTTCAATATGTGCTGTCATCAGTTCGTTCATTTCCACTTCTAAATCAGGTTCGTGAATAGTCAATGAGGAGACCTGTTGCGTTGTGTTCGGTTCCCGCAACTTTATCACGGGTCTGTCGTCGTATCAAGCATCTTTCGTCAATCGGTCGGATTGAAAATTTTGATGAGTGCAACCTGTTGCGCCGCAACTCCCGATTGTGCAACGGAACGTGATTTGGTACGTAGTGTGCTATATTGGATGTACATCAGATTTATCATAGCCAGCAAGGAAGAAGCTCATGCGTAAGCGAATCACAATACACTGGATACTTTTTCTGAGTGTTGCGTTGCTGGGTGTTGCCTGTTCTTCTCTGCTCGTGCCCCCCGCTTCCGGTGAGATTGTTCAACAAACCCATACCGTTGCACCCTTCACGGCGATCAACATCTGCTGTGGCATGCGCCTCTTGTTGACACAGGGCGAAACGCCATCGGTCGAACTTGAGGGGGATGAAGCAATCCTCGATGAGATCGAAGTTTTGGTTCGTGACGATGAACTCGTTGTACAGTTGCGTCCACGCTTCAATTTTCTCCCGCGCCTTAGCAATCGATTGGTGACAGTGTATGTGACTGCCCCCGATGTGCAGACGCTTGTGCTTTCGGGTGGCAGTCAAGGGGAAATCAATCTATTGCAGGGCACGGATCTGCAAGTTACGTTAAGTGGCGGTAGCCAACTGACCATTGCAGAAGTAGCGGCCACCACATTGACGAGCGACCTCAGTGGCGGCGCACAACTGACCATTGCAACGGGACACCTTGATACTCAAATCGTCGATGCCAGTGGTGGTAGCCGTTATCTGGTGGAAGAAGTCCAGAGTGACCGCGCCGAGCTCGATTTCAGCGGTGGCAGCCGGGCACGCCTCCGGGTTGCGTCCGTGCTCTGGATCGATGCCAGTGGTGGCAGTGACATTGCCTATCACGGCACACCGGCGTTGGAGCAGACCATCTCCGGTGGTAGCCGTGTGCGCTCGCTGGGGGAGTGAGCGTGGCGGGGGCAGTGGACAGTGAGACAGTGGACAGTGAGACAGTGGACAGTGAGACAGTGGACAGTGAAACGTGTGATTCGTGATTGGATGGGGATCTTCGCCGCCGATTTCCCTATCTACCTACCAGATTTTCCCTATCTATCTATCTACCAAATGAATCAAGACCAACTCATTGCATTTGAACGGATCGTCCGCGAAGGGAGCTTTAGTCGAGCGGCGTGGGCCTTGGACATCGCGCAGCCGACGATCAGTGCCCGGATCCGGGCGTTGGAAGACGAGGTTGGCGGCGCACTCTTTGTACGCGGCCGCCGCCAAGTGATGCTGACCGAACAGGGAATTGCCTTTTTGCCCTACGTGCGCAAAGTGTTGGCGACCCTGGGGGAAGGGGTTGAGGCAGCGCGCCTCGCCCAGCGTGGTGAACGGGGCCGGGTTTCGCTGGGGATTCTCGGCTCGTTAACCGGCGGCTTTCTCACCCCCGTATTGGCGCGCTTTCACGAACGTTATCCCGATGTCACACTCCATGTGGAGGATGGCAACCACCAACAGATCCTGGAATGGCTGATCGACGGGGTCGTGGAATTGGGGATGATTGCCTGGCCGCGCACCGATGTCTTTGCCGTGGATCTCACTCCCCTGTTGCACGTTCACGAAGAGATGGTCCTGGCCGTTGCGCCCCATCATCCGTTGGCGAAGGTGGGCACCGTTACCCAAGAAATGGTTGCCGAGCAGAGCAACCCGTTTTTGCTCATGCGATGGTGGCAAATCACACCCGATCCCTTGGTGCAACTGGCTGCGCGGGCCCGGGCCGTCTACGACCTGCCGATGGCAACGGGCTATCAACTGGTGCAACAGGGCATTGGCGCCGGCTTCTTCAATATTACCCAGATCGCCGACGCCTTGGCCCAGGGCCAGTTAGTCCCGCTGACGGTGGCGGATATGCCAATCCTCTACCGGGATACAGCTGTTGTCCACGTAACCCTCCCGCCCGCGCCCCTATCCAGCCCCGCGCAGAATCTGTTGGATTTACTCCGTCAGCAGGGCAAGCAGATGGGGATCCTACAACTGTAGATGTAGCTGCCGATTTGGGTGGCTATGCGGTCACCAACGAGGAGCCGGCGTGCTCCACAAACTGTTCGCGCACGAGATAGCGTTCTTCGGCCTGCAAAATGGCGCGGTCGGTGCTGGAAAAGAAGTTCTCCTTGCCGATATGATGATCCAAGCCACTTCGGCCCAGCATACGATGCACAGATGGGGTTAGGCCCGTCAGCATGAGCGTCTTGCCGTCTCCCTCCAATCGCTCCTGTAGACTTGTTAACGCTTCGATGCCGGTGAGATCGATCATGGGCACGCCACGCATCGATAGGATCAGGAACTCAATGTCTTCTTCATGGGCAAAGGCTTCGTTGAAGTTGCTGGTGGCGGCAAAGAAGAGTGGGCCGGAGAGATAAGCGACCCGGATAAAGTGGCAGCCGGTCTTGACGTCCATACCCCGTTCGCGCATCCGTTCGACATCGACATTTTGCAGTTCGATCTGCAGATTGGCCACCTGGTTGATAAAGACAACTGCCGATAGCGCGCCACCGATGAGGATCGCTTGCGTCAGATCAAGTGTAATGGTTGCCAACAGCGTGACAAAGTAGGTGATGATGCCGGTCTTAAAGCGGCGGCCAAACATAAAGCGGATTGCCGGCCATTCGTTCATACGATAAGAAGTCACCATGAGCACGCCGGCCAACGCAGCCAAGGGGATGCGGGCAATGACCGGGGCAAAGAGCAGCGCCGAACCGAGCAGCACCAACGAGTGAATCATGGAAACGAGCCTCGTCTGTCCGCCGGATTTGATGCCGACTGAGGTGCGGGCAATGGCCGCGGTGGCCGGCACGCCACCGAAAAAGGGGATGATTAGGTTGCCGATGCCCTGGGCGATTAGTTCTGTGTTGGCCTGGAGCCGGACACCGGTCATCTTGCTGGCAACCGCCCCACAGAGTAGGGATTCGACCGCACCCAGTGCCGCAATGGAAATGGTCGGTGCAATCAGATCGCCCAAATTGTTCCACGGAATTGCGCCAAGGGTCAGCCGGTCATCGAGCAAGATGGTGCGCGGGATCTCCCCGATAATGGTCACCTGCCAGCCGGTCACCACCACCACAATGGTCGCCACAATAATGCCAACCAGCGAACCGGGGATGATCTGTCCCCAGCGCTTGGGCCAGAAGACCATGAGCGCAATCACGATGAGCCCGACGATCATGGTCGGCAGATGGGGTGTAAAGCCGCCATCGAAGTAGTGGAGCAACTTGAGCGCAGCTGAATCCTCGCCTGGTGTCTTGACGCCAAGAAAGTTGTCGATCTGGCCGACGAAGATGATCACGGCGATGCCCGACGTAAAGCCGGAGATAACCGGCGCTGGAATGTAGGCGATAAAACGCCCCATACGCAGCAGGCCAATTGCCAAAATGATTGCCCCCGAGAGGACGCCGGCGATCCAGACGGCCTCAACCCCATAGCGCTGGCTAATGAGGATGAGAATTGCACTCATGGCGCCGGTGGGGCCGGAGATCTGATAGGGCGCGCCTGAAAGGACACCGATGAGTAACCCGGCGAGAATCGCCGTTACGAGGCCCGCCGCCGCGGTCGAGCCGGAGGCCACGCCAAAGGCGAGCGCCAACGGTAGTGCCACCGCACCCACGGTGAGGCCTGCTAGGAGATCTTGGCGAAAGGTAGCACTACGGTAGCCGGCGAATTCGCGCCGCCAGAGTGCCCAAAGAGAGAGATGTTGCATGGGAAGGTACTTTCTGCATTTGTACGAGTGGACAAGCGTCCGCTGGAATGATCGATTGACACAAATTCATCAATTGTAACATAGGGTACATTTGTGCCAAAGCGCTGGTGTTACCTATGATATAGGGTTCATCTAGGTCTCTGGGTAAAATCGCATAAATTCTCAGAGAGAATCGCGCCAATTTCACCGCTTCGTCCATATGAGCGATGGTATGAACCACGGTTTTTGTGATACAGTGGAGAAATCAACGGAGAGCAGCCATGAACAGCAAAATTGAACAGGCCTTAGCAACTGATCAAGTCATTGACATCACGACGATTGGGCGCAAGAGTGGGCAGCCGCGGCGGATCGAGATCTGGTTTCACAACCTCGATGGTCGGCTCTATATCACCGGCACGCCCGGCCGCCCGCGCGATTGGCTGGCGAACATGCTGGCCCACCCCGACTTTACCTTCCATCTCAAAGAGAGCACGCAGGCCGACCTGCCGGCGCGCGCCGTGCCGATCACCGAGGCAGGGGAGCGACGTGCCGTGTTGACCGCGATTTTGCAGAAGTTGGGGCGCGATGAAGCGAATGTGGAGGAGTGGGTCGCGGGGAGTCCGTTGGTGGA
>ERZ795053.3546-NODE-3546-length-17636-cov-23.313975_pt1 | contig 17636 bp, 16 predicted proteins | sample MGYA00375137_ERZ795053 | MGnify/ENA primary metagenome ERZ795053 (study PRJEB30182, sample SAMN05720284) | activated sludge metagenome | isolation source: Anaerobic digester | place: Hong Kong | collected 2014-12-17 ...
TCTGTGCTTGCTCACACGCCAAACCGACCTTCCGATCGGACTCAATGCGCAGCCCAACTCCTGGAAAAGAACGTGCGGTCAGGGTCCGATCGATGAGCATGGCCGGTTGCGCAACTCGCGCACATAGTCCTCGGGGGCGCCCGCCTTTTCGGCGGCATCAGAGATGATCCCGAGGTAGCGCGCGGAAGGCAGGCCCCCCTCGTAGTCGTTCAGCGCGTACAGCCAGGCCAGCACTTCACCTTCGAGAGTCTGCACACGGACCCGAATCTTCGTGTAGATGTCGAGTTCCTTGCCTTCCCATCTGTCCAGCAGATGCTCGTCCATGGCAGTGACGTCATAGAGCATGACGAAGACCTGGTGTCCCGGGTCCTCGACGACCGTGGCCAGAGCCCCCTCCCAGCCGATCTCGGCGCCGCCGAAGGTGAGACGCCACCCGTCAAGCCATCCGACGCCAGCTGCGGGGGAGTGGGGCGCGATCTCCAGCATGCGCTCCGGATCCAGACTCGACGCATATGCCGCATACAAAGCCACGAAGGAAGACTAGCGTGCGTGGAACCCAAGGCAATGAGGGGACAGATCGACGATCCAGTGGTTGAGTCGCAGGTATGAGCAATCTCGAACGTAGGCCCGAAGAGCGCACGTGCGGCGGGAAATCGACGCAATCTGCCTCGCCGTTGCCGACACTGCTGGAACCGCGCGAGGTGCCGTTGGGTGGGCCCCGCGCCATGACGGTTCGACGGACCTTGCCGCACAAACAGATCCGTACGATCGGGGCGTGGTGTTTTGTGGATCACTACGGCCCGAACCGCCAGACGATGGCGGTGCCGCCGCATCCGCACATCGGCCTGCAGACGGTGTCGTGGCTCATCTCCGGCGATGTGGAGCACCGCGACAGTCTGGGCTCGCATCAACGCATCCGGCCGGGTGAGCTCAACGTGATGACTGCCGGTCGGGGCATCGCGCATTCCGAGTACTCGGTGGGTGACGAGCAGGTGCCGTTGCACGGGGTACAGCTGTGGGTGGCCCTGACCGATGAGCACCGCGATCAGGCTCCGTCCTTCGAACACCACGCAAGCCTCCCCGTCGTGAGCGACCACGGTTTCACCGCCATCGTGATGACCGGCGAACTGGCCGGCGCTGTCTCTTCGGCCACAACGTTCTCGCCACTGTTCAGTGCTGAGGTGCGCCTGGATTCGAGCAGCCGCGTGCAGCTACCGGTGGAGCGTGACTTCGAGTACGCCGTGCTGGCTCTCGATGCACCCGTCACAGTGAACGGGTCGACGGTGCCGCACGGGAATCTGCAGTATTTGGGCTGGGGCAACTCGCAGGTTGAGCTGCGTTCAGAGGCTGGTGTCCGGCTGATGGTCCTCGGCGGTGAGCCCCTGGCGGAGGAGTTGCTGATGTGGTGGAACTTCGTGGGTCGTGACCACGAGGAGATCGTCGCTGCGCGCGATCAATGGCAGTCCGGTGACAGCAGGTTCGGGGATGTCCACGGAGATGACAACGCGCGGTTGCCCGCCCCGCCGATGCCGACCACGAAACTCAAGCCGAGGGCTTCGAGGCCCTAGTCGCCGGCGTTCACTGCGCCAGCAGGTCCCCGAACTCCTGAATTCGTGCCATGGTCTCGGTGAAAAGGAACTGTTCGGTCAACCCGGAGCGGACCTCGTCCCAGGTGACCGGGGTCGCCGCGTACGGCAGGTCTTTGCCGCGCAGGGAGTAGGGCGTGATGGTTGTCTTTGCCGGATTGTTCTGACTCCAATCGATGAAGACGCGCTTCTCCCGCTTGGACTTCGTCATGGTTGCCACGACCCGATCCGGGTGTTTCGCGGCGAGGTCCCCGGCCATCGATCGTGCGTAGTTCATCACGGCCTGCGCATGCATAGCTTCCGGGAACGGCACGTACAGTTGCATTCCTTTCGAACCGCTTGTGACCGCCGAGCCGGTGAGGCCGTCGGCGGCGAGGTAGTCAGCCACCAGCAGCGCGACCTCACAGCACTGCATCAGTCCAGAACCAGGACCAGGGTCCAGGTCGACCACCAGTCTGTCCACGCTGCCGTGCTCGCGCCACTGCGGCGTGTGCAATTCCAGGGCGTTGTTCTGCGCCGACCAGACGACCGCGGCGACTTCGTTGAACACCGGGTACCGGATGGAGTTGATGATGACCTGAGGGATCCACTCCGGGATGCCGTCGGGGGCGTTCTTCTCGAAGAACGATTGGCCGCCTACTCCATGCGGAAAACGGATGCGGGTCACCGGTCTGCCGAAGGTCTGCCCGATGATCGACGGCCCGACAGTCGCGTAGTAGTCGATGACCTGGCTCTTCGTGATCCGCATGCTCGGATACATCACCCGGGTCAGACTGGTCAAACGGACCTGTCGACCTTCCACTTGGGCGACGATGGCGGACATGGTTCGACCCTAGTTTCGACCCCGCTCGAATGCCTGCCCTGCAGTGTTAGCAGTTCGTCATACTGGCATGAAACCCCCAACACAGAGCAGGATAGGGACGTGCGCGCGATTTGGAAGGGCTCGATCTCCTTCGGGTTGGTCTCTGTGCCCGTCAAGGCCTATACGGCCACCGAGGACCACGACGTCCGCTTCCATCAGGTTCACGCCGTCGACAACGGCCGCGTCAAATACAACCGTGTGTGCCGGGAGTGCGGCAACGTCTTGGAACTGTCTGACATCGCCAAGGCATATCAGGTCCCCAACGGACCGGTTATCGTCCTGGACGAGGAGGACTTCGCCAGCCTGCCGGTCACCTCGTCGAAGGAGATTGACGTCGTCGAGTTCGTGCCCAGCGCGCAGGTGGATCCGGTGCGCTTCGACAAGTCCTACCTGCTCGAGCCGGACGAGCGTTCGCTGAAGCCTTATGTCCTGCTGCGTGAGACGCTCGAGGACACCGATCTGACAGCCATCGTCAAGGTGAGCCTGCGGCAGAAGCAGCAGCTCGGAGTGCTGCGCGTCCGGGAGAACGTGCTCATGCTGCAGACCATGCTTTGGCCCGATGAGGTCAGGGAACCCCACTTCGACATCCTCGATCAGGACGTCGACATCCGCGCTCAGGAACTGACGATGGCGGCGTCACTGGTGGAGTCGCTCGCGGGAGATTTCGATCCCGACCAGTACCACGACAACTACCGCGAACAGCTGCTCGCGCTGATCGACACGAAGGTCCACGGCGGGGAGGGTGTCGTCGTGGCTGATCAACCCACGTCCGAGGGCGGTGAGGTAGTCGATCTGCTGACCGCACTGCGGGAGTCCCTCGCGCGTGCCGGCGGTGATCAATCGGCGGCTCCGAAGCCACGTAAGTCCTCGGCGAAGAAGACACCGGCGAAGAAGACGGCCACGCAGAAGACACCGGCGAAGAAGACAGCGGCCAAAGCGCCGGCCAAGAAGGCTGCGGCGAAGACACCCGCCAAGAAGACGACTGCCAAGAAGAGCCCCGCGAAGAAAACTGCGAAGAAGGCGCCCGCGAAGAAAACGACGGCCGCCAAGCGCACCCGGAAGACCGCGTGAATCGCTGATGCCCAAGTCGATCGTCGTCATCGGTGGCGGTCCCGGCGGCTACGAGGCCGCGCTGGTGGCCGCACAGTTCGGAGCCCGGGTCACTGTGGTGGAGTCCGGGGGTATCGGCGGTGCCGCGGTTCTGACCGACTGCGTTCCCAGCAAGACCTTGATCGCCACGTCCGAGCGCGTGGGCCGGGCAAACGTGTCCGGGGAACTCGGCGTGCGGGTGGCCGGCCAAGTACCGGGCCCGGGAACCGTGAGTGTCGACTTCGGTCTGCTCAACCAGCGCGTGCTCGACCTCGCGCAGGCGCAGAGCGAGGACATCGCCCGGCGCTTGCGGGAGGCCGGTGTCGAGATCGTCGAGGGGCATGGCCGTTTGGTCGGTCCTGCGCAGGTCGCGGTCGCAGACAAGCGGCTGATGGCCGACGTGATCCTGTTGGCAACCGGGGCACGTCCGCGGGAACTGCCCAGCGCGGTGCCGGACGGCGAGCGCATCCTCACGTGGCAGCAGCTCTACACCCTCGACGCTCTGCCCGAACGATTGATCGTGGTGGGATCCGGAGTCACCGGCGCGGAGTTCGCGGGCGCGTATACGGCTCTGGGCAGCGAAGTGGTCCTGGTGTCCTCACGGGAGCGGGTGCTTCCCACACAGGATCACGACGCGGCGGAGGTCCTGGAAGTGGTGCTCCAGCAGCGGGGAATGGAACTGGCGCCGCAGACCAGGGCGCAAGCGGTGGAGCGCACCGACGAAGGGGTGATCGTGACGCTGCAGGACGGCAGCCAACTGTTCGGCAGTCACTGTCTGATGGCGGTGGGAGCGGTCCCGAACACCAGTGACCTGGGCTGTGCCGACGCGGGCGTCGAACTCGACGAGGCAGGCTACGTGAAGGTCGACCGGGTCTCCCGGACCAACGTGAATGGCATCTACGCGGCCGGGGACTGTACAGGTGTGATGCCCTTGGCCAACGTGGCTGCCATGCAGGGGCGGATCGCGATGTGGCACGCGCTCGGCGAAGCGGTCTCGCCACTGAACCTCAAAGTGGTCAGCAGTAACGTCTTCACCGATCCGCAGATAGCCAGTGTCGGGGTGACCCAGGAGGATGTCGACTCGGGGGTCGCGCGGGCCCATGGCATCAAACTTCCGCTGGCCACCAACGCGCGGGCGAAGATGCAAGGGCTGGAGGACGGTTTCGTCAAGATCTTCTGCCGGGTGTCGGGAACCGTGGTCGGAGCCGTGGTGGTGGCTCCCAGTGCGAGCGAACTGATCTATCCGCTGGCGCTGGCGGTCGAACTCGGCCTGAATGTGGACGACCTGGCGACGACGTTCACCGTGTACCCGTCCTTGAGTGGTTCGATCGCCGAGGCAGCACGCCGGCTGCACCAAGTCGACTAGGTACTGCCAATGCCGATCGGCAGGGTCGCACCAGTGTGTGGAAGGCATCGGCGCTTCCCGCGGTACTGGGACGAATTCGCAGCGTTCACTGCAGCGTGCGTGTGCGCTCCGATTGCGATTCGGTGCGGCACACAACGCAGAGTCAGTCCCGCAGCGGGCCTTGCACGCGCAGACGGGCCGGGCTGAAGTCCTCAGAGTCGGCGGCGACCCGTGTTCCGAGGAACTCGCCGTAGAGCCGATAGCGACCGACCCCCGATGGCCGGAAGCTCACTTTGGCCCCTCCGGAGCGCACCACGACGCGGTACGTCCTAGCGAACTGCCAGCCGTCGATCGGATCGAAGCGTTCCAAGATCATTCTGGCGGGGCCTTCGACCCCAGGGCTGACGCGGACCGTGAGCTGTGTGGTGCTGCCGGGAGGCACCGTCGCCGTACTGCGGCCGTTGAAGCCGACCACGGTCCTCGTGATGGTGCGGGAGACACGTCGCAACGTGTACGTGCCCTGGCCCTGGACTGCCACGAAGTAGCGTCCCGGCGACACGCGGCGTTCGATGTCCGTGCCGCGGGCGAGTCGCCTGCCCTTGTCGGTCACGAGCCGGAGATCGGGGCCACCGGTGACCCGCAGCGTGAGGGTGCTGCGCCGGGTCACGTCGAAGCGGTACAGATCGCGGGAGTCGATCCCGCCGTTGACCCTGCCCCGCACCTTCGCGTTGTTGCCGATGAAGACGCCGGGCGCCGTGTCGTCCCTGCGCGCCGGTGCCACGCGCAACCGGTACCGCTGCTTGTCGCGCCCGCGCAGGGCATTGACCACCAAGGAGTACCTGCCGGTCTCGGTCGGGGTGAACAACCGGTAGTCGGCGCACCTGCGGTCGAATCCGCCGAAGGATCGGGTTCCCGGCGAGAAGATCGTCAGGGACATGCAGCGGTCGGATCGCAGGCTCAGCCGCATTGTCTGACCGGCCCGCATCCTGGTCCAATACGCATCACCGGAGTTGACCAAACGGTCGACGGAGCCCTTGGCCCCTTTGGCGGGCAGCGGTTTGCCGGGGGGCTCGGGTGCCGGGTCGGGGATCAGGACCCGCAAGGTGAAACTGTCAGCGATCGAACCTGACAATCTCCCCACCCGGATCGCGTAGTCGTCCCCGGGCTTCAGGCCGTCTTCGTCCAGGGTCGCGATCCCCGATGAATCGGTGAGTTCGCAGTTCACTTCATCGAACCTGGACCGCACCTGCCGGTAGAGATCTATCACTGCGTCCATCTCGCCGGCCGCATCGAGGTCCAGCACGATCGCGCCGCGCTTCGGCGCCTTGAACCGGTACCAGACCGACCCGTCGGTCGTGGCGCAGCCGCTGTCATCGATGCCGGGTTCGACCGTGGCGTCGATCAACGTGCCTCGGACGGTCTGTGGCGGATCGACCCGGATAGCGTCGGCCCGGTCGTCATTGTCCGGCGGTGCCGCCCAACTTGGTGGTTGCGCGAATGCCAGTCCGCCGATCACGGCAAGCGTGCTCAGTGCGGCGGTGAATCTGATGGAGAAGTTCATGGTGCCCCCTGGTCTCCCGCCTAGAGGCTACCCCCGATTGATGCTCGCCGGGGCCGAAGATGCGGATCACCAACCGCCGAAGTCGCCCCCGCCACCGAAGTCGCCGCCGCCGAATCCGCCACCGAAGTCGCCGCCGCCGAAGTCCCCACCGAAGTCTGATCCACCACCGTCTGCGCCACCCCAGCCGCCGCCGTACATCCCGCCCATCATCATGTTGCCGAGCATGGTGCCCACGAGGACCGTCGAGAACAGATCCATGCCGTTGCCGCGGTAGTAGCCGCTGGCGTAACCGCTGTACTCCGGACCGGCCTGCCAGTACGGCTGTCGACCACCGGAACTGGCCGCCACCAGGCGCACGTCGGGATCCAGGCCGTCTTCGATGACTGCCGAGCAGGCGGCGCACGCAGGGACGTCGCGGGGCTGTGCGGTGCCAGCAGGTGTGTACTGGACGTCCTTGACGCTCAAGCCGTGGCGGGCATCGAAGAAGCAGGGCGGGCGGCGGTCCGGAACCGGCTCCCCGCTCAGTCGTGCCTGCACGCAGGCCACCCGGAAGCGGCCCTCGTCGAGCGCCTCCGTGACGGTGGCGGCCTCCGCCGGCGTCTTCATCGCCTCCGAGGATCGTTTCGCCTTGTCGTACTGATCGAGGGCAGCCATCCAGTCCGCGCGGTTCTCCTCAGTGTTGATCGCGGAGGAGTCCACGGAGTCCAGCGACTCCCCGAAGGCTGTGATGTCCTCGTCGACGGTCGACTTCACTGCGGCCAGCGACATGGCGTTGGCCTTGTCCCTGCGGCGCTTGCCGACCAGGACCAGCCCGCCGGCACCTGCGGCCAGACCCCCGAGGACCAGCAAGGGCACCAACGCGCTGCCGGATTCAGTGGACTGTGATCCGGACGGCGTCGTGACGGTCCCGCCGGAGTCGATGGTCTCGACGTTCGTGACGAACTGGCTCAGGACCGCGTAGACACCGTTGCCCTGCTGGGTCTGGAAGGCGTTGGTGGCCGCGGACTGGGAGGTGGAGCGGAACTGGTTGCCGACGATGGCCGCATACGTGCCGGGCTCACCGACGTTCTGCTGCAGGTAGCGCACAACGTCCTCGGTGCTGTTGCTGCTGCGGGCGGCCTCGGGCAGGACCGCGATGAAGATCGCCGAGCCGCCGGTGGAAATCTGTGACCGCAACTCGTCTGCCTGCGCGGCGGTCAGCGCGTTCTGCGCCTTCGGGTCGTTGTAGACGGGGTCGGTCTGCAACGAGACAACCACGTCATCGATCGTCGTGGCTGGAACCAGAGCAGCCGCCGGCGAGGCGACGAGGCCCGCCAATACGACTGCGAACAGAAGTGTCAGTACCCGTCGCATGGCCCGCCTCCAGGTGCTTTAGTCCTTGATCTCGCAGAGAACTGTCCCTGTAGGTACGGTAGCCCCGATTTCGGCTTTCAGCCCAGTGACCGTGCCCGCTTTGTGCGCATTGAGGGGTTGTTCCATTTTCATGGCCTCGAGCACGATGACGAGTTCGCCGGCCTCCACGGTCTGTCCCTCTTCCACGGCGACCTTCACGATGGTGCCCTGCATGGGAGCGGTCAGCGAGTCCCCGGATGCCCCACCACCGGAGGCCTTCTTGGCGCGCTTGGCCGGGCGCTGTCCGCCTGCCGAAGCCGGTGCCGCCGAGCCCACCGACAGTGCCGCTGGAAGGGTCACCTCGATGCGCTTGCCTGCGACTTCGACGGTCACCGCCTGGCGGTCACCCTCTTCGGCCTCGGCGTCCACGCTGGCGTCGTACGCGGGAATCGTGTTGTCGAACTCGGTTTCGATCCATCGGGTGTGAACGTGGAAGTGTTCCTTGGGATCCAATGGTGCGAAGGCTGGGTCACTGACAACGACCCGGTGGAAGGTGATTGCCGTGGCGATGCCCTCGACCTCGAACTCGGCCAGTGCACGCCGCGAGCGTTCGAGTGCCTCCTGACGGGTCGCGCCGGTGACGATCAGTTTTGCCAGCAGGGAGTCGAAGTTCCCTCCGATCACATCCCCGGTGGTGAAGCCGCCGTCAAGTCGGACGCCAGGTCCCGACGGTGGCTTCCACACCGTGAGTACGCCGGGTGCGGGCAGGAAATTACGCCCGGGGTCTTCGCCGTTGATCCGGAATTCGAACGAGTGGCCGCGCAGGATCGGGTCGTCGTAACCGAGTTCCTCGCCGTCGGCGATGCGGAACTGCTCGCGGACAAGATCGATGCCCGACACCTCTTCGGTCACCGGGTGCTCGACCTGCAAGCGGGTGTTCACCTCGAGGAAGGAGATGGTCCCGTCCAGACCCACCAGGAATTCGCAGGTTCCGGCGCCGACGTATCCGGCTTCCTTCACGATGGCCTTGCTGGCGCGGTACAACTCCGCGACCTGCTCCTCGCTGAGGAACGGCGCAGGTGCCTCTTCGACCAGTTTCTGGTGGCGGCGCTGAAGGCTGCAATCACGAGTGGAGACGACCACCACGTTGCCGTGCATGTCGGCCAGCACCTGGGTCTCGACGTGACGGGGGTTGTCCAGATAGCGCTCGACGAAGCACTCGCCACGGCCGAACGCGGCCACCGCCTCCCGCACGGCGGAGTCGTACAGTTCGGGGACCTCTTCCAGGGTGCGTGCAACCTTCAGGCCCCGGCCACCTCCTCCGAATGCAGCCTTGATGGCGATCGGCAGACCGTTCTCCTTGGCGAACTCGACGACCTCGTCGGCCCCGGAGACCGGGTCGGAGGTGCCGGCCACCAGGGGTGCACCAGCGCGCTGCGCGATGTGCCGAGCAGATACCTTGTCGCCCAACGAGCGGATCGCCGAAGGTGGCGGGCCGATCCAGATCAGACCGGCATCGATGACGGCCTGGGCGAATTCGGCGTTCTCGGACAGGAAGCCGTATCCGGGATGGACGGCGTCTGCACCACTGCGCTTGGCCACGTCGAGAAGCTTGTCGATGACCAGGTACGTCTCGGCGGCTGTATCACCATCCAGGGAGTACGCCTCATCGGCTGCCTTGACGTGCAGGGCGTCACGGTCGGAGTTGGCGTAGACCGCGACGCTGGCAAGACCGGCGTCCCGGCAGGCACGGGCGACCCGGATGGCGATTTCTCCACGGTTTGCAATCAGGACTTTGCGCACACCCCGAGTCTAGGAGTAAGGGTTGTTCAGGCCGGGGTTGGGCTGGAGGCACAGACGATCACGCGGCGCTCGGCAGCACCTGCCCTCCTTCGGATTGCAGGCATGGCCATCCAGCGCCAGTGCGAGGATGGCCAGCATGCGCCTGATCCTGGCTTCCGCCTCACCATCCCGCTTGCGCCTGCTGCGGGCCGCCGGCATCGACCCCGAGGTCGTGGTCAGCGCGGTGGACGAGGACCAGATGCTCGAGCAGATGCCCGATGCTTCGCCGCAGGAGGTGGCCGTAGTGCTCGCCCAGGCGAAGGCCCGAGACGTCGCGGTTCGTCACCCCGGGTGGTTGGTACTGGGGGCGGATTCGGTGCTGGACGTGGACGGTCGCAGTCTGGGAAAGCCGCTCACCGCGCAGGTCGCCGTTGCGCGCTGGCGGGAGCTGCGTGGCAGGTCGGCGGAGCTGATCACCGGCCATTGCCTGATCCACCCAGACGGCGAAACGGTTGCGGCGGCCCGCACCCGGGTGCACTTCGCGCAACCGGACGATGCCGAGATCGATGCGTACGTGGCGACCGGTGAGCCGCTGCACGTGGCCGGCGGCTTCACCCTCGATGGATACGGTTCGGCGTTCGTCCAAGGGGTTGAAGGCGATCCGGCCAACGTCATCGGCCTGGGGATACCGCTACTGCGGCAGATGATCCGTGACGCGGGTCTGAACTGGACCGATCTCTGGAATCACACGCCGGTGACGATGAGCTGACCCTGGTCGTCGGCGCTGTACCGCAGGCGGTTGACGACCACGGGCTCGCCGTCGTAGGTGACCGGCACCTCCAAGTCGTCCCAACAGGCGACGGCGCGGGCTTCACCGCCCAGTCGGCCACGCGGGCGCAGGTCTGTGTCGGCGGCCACCACCCGGCCCTCTATGTGGTACTCCAGGCGAGGTGCGCTGATCCGGACCCATTCCGGCCTTGACACCACGCGTACCCCCCGGGTGGGGTCCTTGCGCACCTTGGGTCGCACGACCACGATGTCGTCGGCGGGCACCGGTCCGATGAACCAGTGTCCGTTGGAGCGTTCGGCGGGAACCAGATCGTCGGCACGGGCCTGCGCCAGGGCGACGCTGATACCTGGCTGCCGCAGCCGGGCGGTGCGCGACGACAGACGGGGCCACGGGGTGAGCGTCGATTCCAACTCCATCGGGATGAAGCGGGCTGCGACGTCGGCGGTCGCGTCGACGTACCCCGACTGCAGATCGGCGGGCATGTCCGGCAGGTAGCGCGGCCCGAGATACCTCAGCAGCTTGCGCCTATACAGGTCCACGATGATCTCGTCAGCATGCTCGGGCAGCCGTCGCGCCGAGTCCATGATGGTCGCCACACTGTTCCCATGCGCTGAGGGATCGCGTGGCTCGTAAGAGATGTTGGTGCCCTCGCGGCCCATGTAGTGGTAGCCGATGCGTTCACCACACCGGCTGATGCGTCCGCCGCCGACGTAGGCACGTGCCACCAGTTGACCGTCCTCCAAGGGGACTTTCTCCTCGGTGAATCGCAACCCGAGCCCGTCGAAGTAGGAGCGGCGGAACAGTTTGTGCGGAGTCAGGGTCAGGAAGGCCTCCCGCGGATCCACGTCGACCGCGTTCTCCAGCACCGGTTCCCGGGTTGTGTACGTGTGGCCTTCGGACAGTACAGCGGGTAGCACCACGTCGCTGCGATGCCCGTCGGCGAACGCCACCAGATCGGCCAGCAGCGTGGGTTCGCACCAGTCATCGGCGTCGGCGAAGAACAGGAAGCGCCCGGTGCTGGCCTCGATCCCGACATTGCGCGGCCGTCCCGGCCATCCCGAGTTCTCCTGGTGGATGACATGGAAGCGCGCGTCGGAGGCCGCGGCTTGGTCGCACAGGGTGGCCGAGCCGTCGGTTGATCCGTCGTCGATCAGCCACACCTCGAAGGAGTCAGACGTCTGTCGCCGCAGGCTGTCGAGCAACTCGCTCAGATAGCGGCCTTTGTTGAAGACCGGGACGATGACGCTGACATCGATCACGGCTGAGGCAGTCCTGACCGCCACCAGGCCCCTGGTCCGGCCGCATGTGTCACCCGCATGGCCGTCCTGGCCCAGTTCGAGGCCGGCTCAGGCGCGGGTGCGGCGGTGGCCGAGTTGGCCGCCGCCGTCAGCAGCGCGACGACCACCGCGAGTTCCTCGTCGCCGGGGTTGCCGTGCACGACCTCGAAACGCGCGTTCACAGCGGGATGTTCCCGTGCTTCTTGGGCGGCAGGACCTCCCGCTTGTTGCGCAGCGCCCGCAGGGCCCGCACGACCTCCCCGCGGGTTTCGTGCGGCATGATCACCCGGTCGACGTAGCCACGGTCCGCGGCCAGGTACGGGTTGGCCAGGGTGTTGTCGTATTCGGCGATCAGGCGGGCGCGTTCGGCGTCCGGATCCTTGGCGGCGGCGACCTCCTTGCGGTACAGGATGTTGACCGCGCCTTGCGCGCCCATGACCGCGATCTGCCCGGTCGGCCAGGACAACTCGACGTCAGCGCCCAGGTGCTTGGACCCCATGACCACGTACGCGCCGCCGTAAGCCTTACGGGTGATGATGGTGATCTTCGGGACGGTGGCCTCGCCGTAGGCGTAGATGAGTTTCGCACCGCGGCGGATGATGCCGTTCCATTCCTGGTCGGTGCCGGGTAGGAAGCCGGGGACGTCGACGAACGTGAGCACCGGCACGTTGAATGCGTCGCAGGTGCGCACGAACCGAGAGGCCTTTTCGCTGGCGTCGATGTCCAAGGTGCCTGCGAACTGCATCGGCTGGTTGGCCACGACCCCGACCGAGCGGCCCTCGACGCGACCGAATCCGATCACCATGTTGGGCGCCCACAGCGGTTGGACTTCCAAGAACTCCCCGTCGTCGAGCACATGCTCGATGACCGTCTTGATGTCGTAGGGCTGGTTGGGGGAGTCCGGGATGATGGTGTCGAGTTCGAGGTCCTCGTCGGTCACCGCGAGGTCGGCTGGGGCGTCGAACACCGGTGCCGGATCCATGTTGTTGCTCGGCAGGTAGCTCAGCAGGTTCTTGACGATGTCCAGGGCGTCATGTTCGTCGGTGCCCATCATGTGAGCCACGCCCGACTTGCTGTTGTGGGTGCGGGCGCCGCCAAGGTCCTCGAACTCCACATCCTCACCGGTCACCGTCTTGATGACGTCCGGGCCGGTGATGAACATGTGCGAGGTCTTGTCGACCATGACGGTGAAGTCGGTGATGGCTGGGGAGTACACCGCGCCGCCAGCGCAGGGACCCATGATCAACGAGATCTGGGGGATCACCCCGGAGGCGTGCACATTGCGCTGGAAGATCTCCCCGTACAACCCGAGCGAGACCACACCTTCCTGGATGCGGGCACCGCCGGAGTCGTTGATCCCGATCACCGGGACGCCGGTGGCCATGGCCATGTCCATGACCTTGACGATCTTCTCGCCGAACACCTCGCCGAGACTGCCGCCGAAGACCGTGAAGTCCTGGGCGAACACACACACCGGCCGGCCGTCGATCGTGCCGTACCCGGTCACGACCCCGTCGCCGTACGGACGCGTGCGCTCCAGGCCGAAGTTGTTCGAACGGTGCCGGGCGAGCTCGTCGAGTTCGACGAAGGAACCCTCATCCATCAGCCACTCGATGCGCTCGCGCGCGGTCATCTTGCCCTTCGAGTGCTGCTTGTCGATACCGCGCTGTCCACCCGCGGTCGCAGCGGTCTCCCGGCGCTGGGCGAGGTCGGCCAGTTTGCCTGCGGTCGTGGTCAGATCCGGGGTCGATTCAGCCGATTGGGCGCTCATGATTTGTACGGTAGCAACGTGAACAGTGACCTATACACCGCGGTGACCGACGTTTGTGCCCGAATCGGCTGGCCGATGCCGCAAGTTGTCGAGCGTACCGGGTCGACGAACGCGGACCTGGTGGGCGTTGCCGGCCACGGGCAATTGCTGGTGGCGCTGGAACAGACTGCCGGGCGGGGTCGTCTGGACCGTTCGTGGATCAGCCGGCCCGGGGACGGATTGACCTTCTCGGTGCGCCTGGATGTGCCGGCCACGGTCCAGGCGTGGGGCTGGATCCCGTTGCTGGCCGGAGTCGCCGTCGCCGATGCGGTCCGCGCTGCTGGTGTGAACGACGTGGGGGTCAAGTGGCCCAACGATGTGGTCGCCGGCGTCGGCAAACTGGCCGGAATCCTGTCCGTGCGCGACGAGGCGAGCGCCATTGTCGGGATCGGTCTGAATCTGCGCTTCGCGGGCGCCAGACCCGACCCTGACGCGGTCAGTGTCGCGCAGGCCGGCGGTGATCCCGATCCGGATCGGATGCTGGCGGCGGTGGTGTCGAATCTGCACGGTTGGTGGACACGGTTCGTGGAGGCGGCCGGTGATGCGCACCGGTGCGGCCTGCACACCGCTTACACCGGGCAGTGCATCACGCTGGATCAGGAGGTCGACGTCGTGGAGACCGACCGTCAATGGCGCGGGACTGCGCAGGGGATCGATGCCCAGGGCCGATTGCTCGTGCGCGACGATGCCGGGATGCATGCGGTGTCCGCGGCGGATGTGAGTCTTCGAGCGTGATCTTTGGGCTCCGGCATGGCACGATCGGAGCATGGCTTACCCGAAGAACCTCCTTGGCGACGAAGAGCAGGTGCAGTTCGAACTGCGCCCTGCGTGGAAGACGCTGATCTGGCCGGTCATCTGGCTTCTGATCATCATCGGTTTGACGTTTTTCGTGCTGGGTCGGCTGAACTCCTGGTTCGACGGGGCGACCGGGGACATCGCGACCTGGGTCGTGGTGGTGATCGCCCTGATCGCGCTGTTCATCCTGGTGATCCGCCCGTTCCTGTTCTGGTGGACGACGCAGTACGTCTTCACCAACCGCCGGATCATCATCCGCACCGGCATCATCGCCCGTAAGGGCCGGGATATGCCGCTGTCGAAGGTGAACGACGTCTCGTTCAGCCATTCGGTCTGGGAGCGGATGCTCAACACCGGCACACTCATGGTCGAGAGTGCCGCCGAGAACGGGCAGTTGGTGATCGAGAACATCCCCAAGGTCGAGCAGGTGCAGCGAGAGGTCTACCGCCTGCACGACGAGGATGACGCGTTCCGGCGGGCACGTAGCCGCGGGCTCGACCCGAGCCCGCCGACCAACGAATCGTGACCAGCGACGACGCTCAGGTAGACGGTGCGGGGGCCGGTACAGAGCCCAAGAAGGAAACGCTGGCGCAGATCCAGGAGATGTTGCTGGGCGGCCCTATGAAGTTCACCCGCGAGGAGGTGGCTCGCGACGCCGGGGTCCCGCTGGAGTCCGTACGAGTGCTGTGGCGTTCCATGGGGTACGCCGACGTGGGTGACGAGTCGGTGGCGTTCACCGACGAGGATGTCAATGCGCTGCATCGCATGCTGAACCTGATCCAGGTGGGACAGCTGGACTCTGACACGGCCACCGACCTGGTCCGTGGCCTCGGCCAGACCACCGCGCGCCTGGCCGACTGGCAGATCAACAGCCTCGCGGGCCTGCTGGAGCGCAGCGGCATGATCGAGCCCGCCGACGGGCTGGCAGCCAGCACCCTGGAGGTCTTCGCCGACGAGGTCGAGAAGCTCATGCCGGACCTCGAAGCGCTGCTGGTCTACGTGTGGCGCAGGGCGATCGCCACCGCGGTGACACGGGCTGCGGCCGTGGGCGGGGCCTCACCGTCCGGCTCGGAGTCCCGCCTGCTCACCGTGGGTTTCGCGGACATGGTCGGCTACACGCGGCTGTCCCGACGGTTGCCCGAGGAGGAACTCGCCAGACTGGTGCAGGGGTTCGAAGCCGTGAGTGCGGACATCGTGGCCGCCGCCGATGGCCGACTCGTGAAGTCGGTGGGCGACGAGGTCCTGTTCGTGGCGAGCACTGCCGAGCAGGCCGCCGAGATCGCCGTGGATCTGCACGCCATACACGCCGAGGACGACAGCGTCCCGGAGATGCGTATCGGACTGGCCACCGGCCAGGTGGTCTCCCGCATGGGTGACGTGTTCGGCACCACGGTGAACCTCGCAAGCCGGCTCACAGCCCTTGCCAAACCGGGCAGCACACTGATCGATGCGGAGACCAAGGGACTGCTCGAAGCCGATGTCCGCTACACCCTGCGCTCCCAGCGCGGCAGGCCGGTGCGGGGTTTCGGTGTCGTGCGCCCGTTCGTGCTGACCCGCGCCACCCCACCAGTGGCCTGACGCCCCTACGCTGGTGGCTGTGAGTCACGATCTGGTGCGACTGTCCGAAGAGGTCAAGGCCGGCGGCGCTGCCAAATACCACGCCGCCAACGCGCGCCGCGGCAAGCTGTTCGCCCGCGAGCGAATCGACCGCCTCGTCGACGAGGGGTCGTTCGTCGAGGACGGCATGTACGCCAACGTCAAGGCCGAGGGCCTGCCCGCCGATGGCGTGGTGACCGGCACGGCCACGATCGACGGCCGGCCCGTGTGCCTGATGGCCAACGACTCCACCGTGAAGGCCGGGTCGTGGGGGGCCCGGACGGTGGAGAAGATCATCCGGATCATCGAGGTCGCGTACAAGACCGGGGTGCCGATGGTCTACCTGGTGGATTCCGCCGGGGCCCGGATCACCGACCAGGTCGACTTGTTCCCCGGCCGCCGCGGCGCGGGCAAGATCTTTCACACCCAGGTCAAGGCCAGCGGGGCGATCCCGCAGGTGTGCGCGCTGTTCGGACCTTCTGCTGCCGGCGGCGCCTACATCCCGGCCTTCTGCGACATCGTGATCATGGTCGAGGGCAACGCCAGCATGTACCTGGCCAGCGACCGCATGGTGCAGATGGTCACCGGCGAGAAGACCACGCTGGAGGAGATGGGCGGGGCCCGGGTGCACTGCGTGGACAGCGGGGTCGGGCACATGCTCGTCAAGAGTGAGTCGGATGCACTGATCGGCGTGAAGCGGTATCTGTCGTATCTCCCGCAGAACTGGCGGCAGGACCCGCCTTCGGCGCCGAGCGTCGGGCCGGGCAACGTGGACCTGCGCGCCTTGGTGCCGGAATCCGAACGACAGGCCTTCGACATGTCGCGCTACATCCGTGGGCTGGTCGATGCGGATTCGTTCTTCGAGATCCACGCGTTGTGGGCCACCGAGCTGATCGTGGGATTCGCACGGATGGACGGCGAGGTCGTCGGCATCGTTGCGAACAACTCGAGCGCCAAGGGCGGGGCGTTGTTCGTAGACTCCGCGGACAAGGCCGCACGGTTCGTGCAGCTATGCGATGCGTTCAACGTGCCGCTGGTGTTCCTGTCCGACGTCCCCGGCTTCATGGTCGGCACGCAAGTGGAGAAGCAGGGCATCATCCGGCACGGCGCGAAGATGATCACTGCGATCAGCGAGGCCACTGTGCCGAAGTTGTGCGTCGTGGTGCGCAAGGCGTATGGCGCGGGACTGTATGCGATGGCCGGCCCCGGCTTCGACCCCGACGCCACCATCGCCCTGCCGACGGCGAAGATCGCGGTCATGGGGGCGGAGGCGGCCGTCAACGCCGTCTATGCCAACAAGATCGCGGCGCTCGAGACCGAGAACGAGCGGACGAAGTTCATCCTGCAGATGCGCGAGGACTACGAGCAGGACATCGACGTGATGCGGCTGGCCTCGGAGTTGGTGGTCGACGCGGTCATCGAGCCGGAGGACCTGCGCGCGGAGATCGTCACGCGCATCGCGCGGGCGCGAACTAAGGACCGGTTCTTCTCCCACCGCCGGCACGGGGTCACGCCGGTCTAGGGCCGTTTGGGGCCCCCGCGCGCGGTCACCTGCCCTTTGTCGGTGCGATGAGGGCGGTGACACCAAAGTCGAGGGCGATGTTGTTGGGCACTTCGGGCATTGCAAGCCCCCAACAACGTCGCCCTCATCATCGCGGGCCCCCAACACCGTCGCCCTCATCATCGACGGGCTCGGCGCGCGATCACTTGCCCTTTGTCGGTGCGATGAGGGCGGTGACCTCAAAGTCGAGGGCGGTGTTGTTGGGCACTTCGGGCATTGCAAGCCCCCAACAACGTCGCCCTCATCATCG
>ERZ795053.3554-NODE-3554-length-17605-cov-15.146097_pt1 | contig 17605 bp, 16 predicted proteins | sample MGYA00375137_ERZ795053 | MGnify/ENA primary metagenome ERZ795053 (study PRJEB30182, sample SAMN05720284) | activated sludge metagenome | isolation source: Anaerobic digester | place: Hong Kong | collected 2014-12-17 ...
TTTATGTTTGGTAAAATCTACCTGGCTGCTGACCGGTTTGTTCAAAAGCATAAATTGCACGCGCTGGTCGATGTGTTAATATTTGCTATTATCACCTTTGTTTTTCATGAACTTTGGTGGTCATTCTACGGTTGGCTCGAATCCTTTAACTTCATCATCGGATCAGCCGACTGGCTTGCCGGAAAGGTATATTTGATTTCACTGTGGATAAACAGAAGTATACTTGGATTGGAGATATTGACATCAGAGCCGAATACCATGTGGTTTTCGAATGGCGCGTTTGTTGCCATTGATGAGGGGTGTTCCGGCTTGAAGCAATTTTATCAGGTGGCTGTTTTGTTTATATTATTTCCGGGCCCCTGGTTTCATAAACTTTGGTATATCCCGTTTGGTTTTTTTACCATGTTTCTGGCCAATGTTTTCCGGATAGTCTGCCTATCGCTGGTTGCGCTGTGGATCCCGCAGCACTGGGACTTTGTGCACGAGTGGGTGTTGCGTCCTTTCTTTTATGTAATTATCTTCTTTCTCTGGGTTTTGTGGGTTGAAAAGTTCAGAAGGGGTGGTAAGCTGATCACTGCCGGCATCAGTTAAAAATGGATAATTGAATAACAATTTGATAATTATCTGATTTTTGAGAATTTTAACTTTTGATATGGAGGAGTGGTATCATCTCCTTGAACTTAAATCGACCAGCAGGCCGGATCAATGGGTTGGTTTTGAACCACGTCTGGAAGCCAATACAGAAAGAATACTGACGCTTCTCAACGAATCGGGCGTTAAGGCAACCTTTTTTGTAATGGGTTGGATTGCCCGGCATTCGCCTTCAGTGATCAGAAGAATAGCAGAGGCCGGCCATGAGCTTGGGGTTCATTCATGGGACCATTCCCTTATTTCAAATCAGTCGCGGATGGAGTTTCGTGAAGACCTCAAAAGGTCATGCGGAGAAGTCTCGGGTTTATCCGGTAAACCTGTCAGGATGTACCGCGCACCGGGCTTTTCAATTGTGTCTGATACCATATGGGCGTTGGAGGAGCTGATGCGCCAGGGGATTATTGCAGATGCTTCCATTTTCCCCGCTTCACGGGCGCACGGGGGATTCCCTTCATTCCCGGTTGATAAGCCGTGTATTATTGATGCCGGTGGGATGCAGCTTTACGAATTTCCTTTGAATACGGCAAAGTTTTTCAATCGCAGGGTTGTTTTTTCAGGTGGAGGCTATTTCAGGCTATTGCCTTATGAATTGATCAGAAGGCTGACTGACAGAAGTCCTTATGTTATGTCTTACTTTCATCCGAGAGATTTTGATCCCGGCCAGAAAATGTTACCCGGGCTGACACCCTTACGAATGTTTAAATCGTATTACGGGTTACATGGAAGCCTTGGAAAATTGGCACGGCTGATCAGCGAATTTGATTTTGTTGATATAGGTAAAGCCATTGATCAGAACGACTGGAGCAATGCATATATTCACAAAATTTAGAAATTCATGGGTTGGTTTCCGGCCGATCCGATATCATCAGAATCAGACTAAATTGCCTCAATACCCTCAGCCATTTCCGGTTTATATCAATAACTTAAATGCTAACCTGAGCAGGATTACTTTTTTAAAAAATGTCAATTAACAGTTATTAGCAGCCCTGGTGCACAGGAATACCTGATATTGTCAGGGGCACCTGAATCAGACCTTGTCTGCAAACACCGAATAATTAAACCGTGATTATGTTGCATCCTGCCGAATGGATATTGTTGCCCGGATTCAAAATGCTTGCCGCCCTGGTGGTATCCTTTTTCGTTGCTTACCGTTTTATTCCGGTAATTATCGATGTAGCCAGACGGAAAAACCTCGTTGATGAGCCTAACCATCGTACTTCACATAAGGGCAAAGTGCCTACACTTGGCGGTATCGCAATTTTTGCAGGATTCTCTATTGCCGTGCTGGCGTTTAACCTTTCATCAGATAGCCTGCTCTCCCCGGTCACCATCGCAGGGGCGATGGTTATTTTTTTTCTAGGGCTGAAAGATGATGTACTGGAACTTTCGCCACTGAAAAAAATCTATGGGCAGATAATTGCCGGCTTAATTATTATTTTATTGGGTGATTTACGGTTCACCAACCTGCATGGCCTGTTCGGGATTTACCAGGTATCATACTTATGGAGTGTTCTGACGACGTTATTTATTTTTATAGTAATTATCAACTCGTTCAATCTTGTTGATGGTATCGACGGACTGGCCGCCGGCCTGGCTATTGTTGCATCGGTTTTTTTTGGCGAATGGTTTTATCAGGCCGGGCAAACTGGCATGGTGGTAATGGCCCTGAGCCTGATAGGCGTGCTTTTTGCCTTCCTGAGGTACAACCTGCTGGATTCAAAGTATAAGATATTTATGGGTGATACAGGTTCTATGCTGCTGGGCTTTATCCTGGCTGTATTTACCGTCAGATTTAATGAGATGAATGTTCCCGGCAGCCCGTTCCGTAATATGGAAGCAGCCCCGGCTTTCTCGTTCGCGATACTGATGGTGCCTCTTTTCGATACCCTGCGCCTGTTTGTTGTAAGAATCTACACCAAATGTACCCCTTTTGCCCCTGACAGGGCTCACATGCATCATATCCTGCTCAAGCTGGGCTTTAATCACCTGCAATCAACTTATATCCTGATGATGTTCAACATTGTGTTTGTTCTGCTGGCCTGGAAATATCAATCCATCGGAATTATGCGATTGTTCGGTTTATTGTTTTTGCTGGGTACCATTCTTACAATCGTTGCTTTTGTTCTTGTCTCCATTCAGAAAAGACACAGGCATTTTGATAATAAGCAAATAGTAAATCAAAGTAAATCGCGTATCGCCTGAATTATTAGCCTAAAATACCCACATAAAGAACCCTCCTGATAAGAGGGTTTTTTTTTGGGATAATCATAAATGTTCTCCCGGTATCATATTATTGTTCTGATTCGGCGGGTAGCAATAGCGAACCGGGTTCTTCCATGATTCGGATATCCCAAAAGATCGCTGTCATTTGCTATCCTGAGGCATATTAAGTTTCTGATATTTATACTGCTCCATTGCAATATTAATTCCTATATTTGTGCACAAAGTCTGTTTCTTACAATAAAAACAACAAATCCTACGCCATGGTTCGAAATCTGGGTGCTCAGAATTCCATTTTCAATCAATATGTTTCTGAAATCAGGGATGCTGTGATACAACAGGATAGTCTCCGTTTTCGATACAATATGGAACGAATGGGGATGGTTTTTGCCTATGAGATCAGCCGGCAGTTAGAATATGAGCATCGCGAGGTTGTTACTTCACTGGGTGTGGCGGAAGTTCCGGTATTGAAACATTCGCCTGTGCTTGCAACCATCCTTCGGGCCGGATTGCCCCTGCATAAGGGATTGCTGAATGTTTTCGACCGTTCGGAGAATGCCTTTGTGTCTGCCTATCGGAAACATAGTAAAGATGGCCGGTTTGAGATACAGGTTGAGTATGTTTCATGCCCCGATCTCACCGGCAGGGTCCTGATTCTCGCTGATCCCATGCTGGCTACCGGCGCTTCGCTGGTACTCAGCTACAAAGCACTACTGGCTAAGGGGGAGCCTTCCCATACCCATATCGTTACCTTGATTGCCAGTACACAGGGCCTGGATTACATCAAGAGATACCTTCCTGTTGAAAACGTCACATTATGGGTTGGTGCCATTGATGATGAGCTTACTGCTCAGGCTTATATCGTACCCGGGCTCGGCGACGCCGGTGACCTCGCTTTCGGCAGTAAGATTTAACTTTTTCACTGATACGACATCTTTTACAGCACCTGTGGTGTTGTTTACCATGTTTCTGAAGGTTGTTCCGTACTTTGTTTAAGGAAGTTTTCTGCGCTCGTTGTTACCTGTATTGATTGAATAACGAATCAATTTCAAGGGGTATGAGAACTGTCTTCCTCATTTCAGTAAAGCTGGGTCCGGTCTGGATTTGGTAAGATATATTGACACCACGGGGTGTATTTATACTTTTTCAACGTAAGTTTGTAAAAAAAATGTGAATGACCAATCTGCTGAAAGAAAACATCAGGATATCACTTGATTCCATACGCAGTCACCTGCTTCGAAGCATCCTTACGGTACTTATCATTGCGTTCGGTATCATGGCCCTGGTTGGTATTCTTACTTCTATTGATTCCATTAAATATTTTCTCAATGAGAACTTTATGATGATGGGAGCCAACACTTTTTCGATCAGGAATCGCAGCATGAGGGTGCAAATGGGCAACAGATCTACCCTCCCGCGGAACTACAGGACGATAACCTGGCAGGAAGCCATGGAATTCAAGGAGGTGTATGATTTTCCTGCGCTGACATCCGTTTTTACATTCGCAACCAATACCGCTACGCTGAAATACGGGTCTTTAAAGACCAATCCTAATGTACCGGTGGTGGGCTCAGATGAAAATTACCTTGCAACCTCAGGCAATGAATTGGAAAAGGGACGAAACCTGTCGGCCAATGAAGTAATTTATGGCTCACATGTGGTTGTACTGGGCGCGGGCGTTGTCAGCAAATTGTTTAAATCCGGCGATGATCCGCTGGACAAGGTTATTAATATCGGACCCGGAAAATACAGGGTGGTCGGTGTGATGAAGGCCAAAGGCTCGAGTCTGGGCTTTAACCCCGACAACCTTTGTTTAGTGCCGATTTCAAATGTAAGACAGGAGTTTTCGCGGCCCGGAATGACTTTTACCATCAATGTAATGGTTCAGAATCCGACACAACTCGATGCAGCGATAGGGGAAGCAACCGGATTGTTCCGTGTAATACGCGAAGTAAGGTCAGGGCAGGAGAACAGTTTTGAGATTGAGAAGAGCGACAATCTGGCCGAGATGCTTTTTGAAAACCTCAAGTATCTCCGGCTTGCTGCTACGATTATCGGGGCTATCACGCTGATAGGAGCAGCCATAGGCCTGATGAATATTATGCTGGTGTCCGTAACGGAGCGGACCCGTGAAATAGGCATTCGCAAAGCCATGGGAGCCACAAGCATTACCATCAGAAACCAGTTTCTTGCTGAAGCCATTGTGATCGGTCAGATCGGTGGTATTGTCGGGATTATCTTTGGAATAAGCATCGGAAATGTGCTGTCGGCGCTGATCGGATCGGGTTTTATCATTCCCTGGGCCTGGATAATCCTTGGCGTTGTTTTATGTTTTGCTGTCGCCGTAGTTTCAGGATATATACCGGCCACCAAAGCGGCAAAACTTAACCCGGTAGATTCCCTGCGTTATGAGTAATCTGCATTTCCTTTCCAATGCGTGAAAACCTGCTGATATATACGCCATTACTTAGCCCCCGCGTGCATTACATCATGGGGCTTATATTCAGGGATTTGCTTGGTGTTGCTTATCAAATTACAGCCGATGTGGAGCAGTACCATGCTTTTGATGGGGCAAAATTATTCTATCATACCAATTCCCCTACAGGTAAGCTTGAAGTACACATTGCTCCTGCAGGGTTACTGACTGAAAAATCCATCAACAGCCATCAGCTGCGCTTTATTGATTACGAGGGGTCGAAGGCGTTTTTTCCGGTCTATGCAAAATCAGCCGATATGCCTTTTGATCCTTTTTCGGCAGCATTCTATCTTGTGAGTCGATATGAAGAATATCTGCCTTATTTAAAAGATGAGCATGGCCGGTTTTCTCCCGATGCAGGCATTGCAGTTCAGCAGGGATTTCTGCAGGTTGCTCTGGTAAACCGGTGGGCATTGAAACTGGGAGAGATTCTGAAATTGAAATTTCCGACCCTTATTTTCAATTATCCTCGGTACCGGTTTGTCCCCACCATCGATATTGATGCCGCCTGGGCATACAAACACAAAGGTTTGATCAGGACTTTAGGAGGTTATCTCAAGGATATTTCTTCAGGGAATATTGCAGAAGCCAAAAAAAGAACCCGGGTTCTGCTTGGCCTGGATAAAGACCCTTTCGATACTTTTGATTTTTTATATGACATTCATCAGAAGCATGGACTCAGGCCTATATTTTTTATTTTGTTCGCTGCGTACAGTCAAAATGACAAGAATACACCTACCGGCAATCTCCCGTTCAGAAGACTCCTGAAATCACTTGCCGACCACGCGTTTGTCGGAATACACCCTTCCTATGCTTCCAATGGATCACTTACTTTATTGAAAAGTGAGATTGACGGTCTTTCGGCTGTTCTCAGAAGGGAAATAACTGCAAGCCGACAGCATTTCCTGAAGATTTCATTTCCTGAGACCTACCGGAATCTGATCAATCTCGATATTACCGACGATTATTCCCTGGGCTTCGCCGGAAAACCTGGTTTCAGGGCTGGTATTTGCTCTCCCTTTAAATGGTATAACCTTGAAGCAGAAACAGAAACCTCCCTCACTTTACATCCATTTGCATTGATGGAGGGTACCCTAAGGGATTATATGAATGTTGGCCCTGAGCAGGCCATGGATTTTATCAGGCCCCTGGTGGATGAAGTGAAATCGGTGAACGGCTGTTTTATCAGCTTGTGGCATAACGAGTCCATGTCGGAAGAAAAGCGATGGATCGGCTGGACGAGGGTATACAGCGATCTGGTCGGATACGCATCGCCCTGAACCCGGTCCCGCCTTTGAATGAAAGGGCTGAATTCACAATTACGGCCATCCTCAAAAACTGAACAATATTTAATCAATAGTGTTAGTAATACTTAATTCAGATCAGATTCCTTTTTAGTGATAATTTTTCACAAATACCTTTTGCAGTAAGATCAATTGCCTGGGGGCTGCAGCATCTTTTTTATTGCATCCTCAAGGCATCATTATAAAGCAGGAATATCAAATCAAATAGGATGGAGAAGCGTTTTCAGATTTACATTTCAGGGAATGTTCAGCGGGTCGGATTTCGTCATCAGGCCTCTCAGCAGGCGAAGCTTTACAATATTAAGGGTAAGGCGATGTATATTGACAGCGGGTTGCTGATCGAAGCCGAAGGGGATTCTGAACAATTGGGGTTTTTTGTTGATTGGTGCAGGACCGGTCCGGGCGGATGTTCTATTGAGTCTTTTGAAGTAAGGGAGATGCCTCCCTTTCATTATTCAGGCTTCGAGATCATTCATGGTGTAATTTCAAGTGATTCACCGGTTGATTCCATGATACGTTCTTAAAGCTGTAATACAGAATTTTATTCGCCTGACGCTTTGTGTGAAAGTTCCGGCAATCGATCAAAATTCTATTCCGTCGCCTGATTACATATTTTTTAACACCTGAATCCAATATCTTTGCAACTGCAAACAATCCTATAATGAAAAGCGTGGCCCGACCTGCAAGAATTGTAGAATCAACCATTGCTCAATGGTATGCCTGTTATACAAAACCCAGGGCTGAGAAAGCAGCCCTGCAGCGCCTGAGGGAAGCAGAGATAGAGAGTTATCTTCCACTGCAACGAACCCGCAAAAAGTGGAGCGACAGGATGAAGTGGGTTGATGAGCCCTTGCTGAAGAGCTATATTTTTGTTAAAGTCAGCTCTGCAAATTTTAGTAAGGTGCTGAAGGTGGATGGTCTGCTTCATTTTATTACCTTCGAGAGTCGTGCGGTACCGATACCCGAATCTCAGATCAATGCAATTCGTTTGCTTTTAGGGCAAGGGATGGAACTCGAAGTTGTTTCCGGAAAGATTGAAGCTGGCGAGGCGATAGAAGTACAGGCAGGGCCTTTGATCGGGTTGCGCGGCGAAATGGTTGAATACAGGGGCAGCCGGAAGGTTCTGGTGAGGCTCGGTGAAATTGGTCATGGCATTCTTGTGACCATCAATCCTGATTTTCTGATCAGGGTATGATGCCTTTCCTGCTACTATTTCAGACACATTTTCATTGATTCGTTTTCAATGAATCAGAATTCTACCCAAACAATTAAACATGGTAACTTTTGACCACCCAGCCCGGGATACAAATGATCTGTGTGTTTCCAATGCTTTGAAGACTTGTTCCGGAATCAGCGGTTATGCAATTATTTCAAAAGCGAATTCCGGTTTCAGAACCAGGGATAATGATTTTATGATTAACCGGTCTCAGTTCATGAGCAAAGCACTGTAACGGCCCGTGTTCCCTGCATCATCAGTAACTTCCAGTAAGAATTCGTTAACCCCCTGATTTAATAATTCATCAAAATTGTATTTCAGCAAATTGTTTTTTGGATCATAGTCCATCAGTATCCACTTGCCGTTCAGCGTTCCCCGGTAAGACTTAATACCCGAAAGGTTATCGCTGATACTCACGCGAATACTTTGCTGTGCGCTGATCTTTTTATTGTTAGCGATATTCAGCGGTTTAATAACAGGGGCTATAGTATCTGCCATTACCGAAAACCTCCCGAATTCGCGGACCCTCGCATTTATAAAGCCGTTTTGATATTTGCCTCCTGCTGAGGATGGTTTGTCTTTGCTGTTCAGGATTACCATTACAAGCTTGTCCGCCAGTTTATGATATGCCGTGTCCACCCTGATCGAGAGATCGTAATAATTATGCAAAGGTGTTTCAGTGTTGTGAATTTTGTGAACAGGTGCACAGTATGTTCTGTCAGAAGCGGTGGAACTGTATTCGAAAACAATGCTGTCGTATAGGCAGTCGCCCGGCATTGAAATTTTCAGATGCGGAGTTACAAAGCGGTTTAACCGCTTATAGCTGAATACCTGCCCATTAATTTTTGGTTTAATGCTTTCGCTCTGCCCCGGTCTCCCCCTTATCACAAAGTTTATTGCTGAGGTGTTTCCCGAACCATCGGCGATTTCTATTTTAACCGGATAAATAATACCTTCCCTCGCATGTAGTATCCCGTTGCTTGTCGCTTTCCTATATAGGCCCAGTTTATTGTTAGGTTCGATTTTTGTCCGCATGAACCTTTCCCGTGAAGATGAATAGGTTGCATAATCAATAAAACTATTGATATATCGCGTTTCGCTGAAACTGAAGGATTCAGCATTCCATTCAAAAAATAATTCGCTGCCCGAAAAAACAGATATGCGGTTGATGCCGTTTTTGTTATTGCTTCCGCTGAGCAGATCGTGCGCGTTGATGCCGAATGAAACACTTCCGGATACTTCGATGGTGTCAGATTTTGAAAGCCGGTAAGAAAGTCCCCAGCCTGCAATTACTGGATTATAAGGGGTTTTACTTCCGTTAATCAGGCTGTTGTCTCCTTCAGGGTATAGCCTTAGGCCATTGATGGTAGGTCTTGTAAAGTCCTTTACTGCAAGTCCGAAAAGCAGCGGGTTGACCGGTCGTTCGGTTTTGGAGTCCCTGATTTCGAAATGCAGGTGAGGCCCCTGAGAGGAGCCGGAATTCCCAGAATAACCAATCACATCTCCCTGCTTTACTTTGATAAGTCCGGCTTGCGGAAAAAGATCAACATCAAACTGCTCCAACCTGTATTGTTCAGCTTTTGACCACGCATCTATTTCGGGGTTGAAGCCTGAAAGGTGGGCATAGACTGTAGAGTAGCCATTCGGGTGCGTTATATATACAGTTTTCCCGAATCCGAAAGGAGAAATTCTGATGCGGGAAACATACCCGTCAGCGCAAGCGAGGATTTTCTTTCCTTCAACACCCTGCGTCCTGATATCTATTCCCGAATGAAAGTGGTTGCCCCTGAGTTCTGCAAATGTCCCGGATAACAGCATCGGAAACTCAACAGGTGAAATAAAGTCGCCTTTGGGATAGTTTGACTGGGCATTTGAAAGGGTTGATATCAGCAGTGAAATAAAAAGACTAATACAGATCCGGTGTGGTTTCATGCGATTATTTTATTCTACAGGACAAAGATAAGTTATTATGGCGTTTTATGCTGACCGCTGAGGCGCAGGAGGAAGAATGAATCATGAAAACAATAAATTATTTATTTTTCGGTGAATGGCAATCAGGCAGGCGTATGCATCAAAATTTAAAGGTCGTAATAGCATTGTCGCAATATTCGGAGCACATTTTGGTTTAAGAATAACACTCCGGTATCATTATCAGTCTTTACCATAATTCCCGACAGGTGAAAAAGGGGTGGTTTCTTCTGTATCAGCCATATTTTGCTGTTCCCCGTTTTTTGATCACTGTTTCAGTTTTTTTCTTTTTTGAACAATAGAGAATTATAAATGTTAATGATCCAATGTGGTTTATCTGCTCAGATATAACTGAGAATGAACCTGATAAATAATCCTTTTTGTTTGCTTTAATGAATGACATTTTATTAACGGGAGGGGGCGATTTGCCCGGTTACCTGTGGATTGCCCTGATCAGTTCTGTTAAGTTTATCCTTGCTGTTCCCGCTTCCTATATTTTCGGGAATTCATTCCTGCTTACCATTCTGATTACAAGTCTGGGAGGGATTTCAGGAATTCTGTTTTTCCATTATTTAAGCAGGTACGTGATTTTCAGCGATGGATTTGGTTTTCATATATATTTCAGAGCCCTTGAGCAGCTTACCGGATTTACAATTATCCCGTCAGCTGCTTCTGAAACCCGCAGCCCTTTCGGCCGCAGGAACCGGCTGCTTGTCCGGCTTATACGGCGCTATGGCCTTACTGGTATCATTATACTTACTCCTGTATTGCTGTCGATACCATTGGGTACCATTCTGACTTACCGTTTTACTTCAGGCAGGGTCGGGTCTTTGATTATGCTTTGTTTTTCTGTGGTAGCCTGGTCAGTTGTATTAAGCGCAACCGGGCTGTTTTTCTGACTAAGGTTTTCATTGCGGAAAAGATGTTCAATGCTTAAGGTAATAAGTATGGTCTTAAAAATTTTGCCCGTAATGATAAATACAACAATAAAAAGCCGGATTCAATGTTATTACCACTTATCTTTCAATAATGAACCCGGTGCAATAAACCCTGTCAGTAATCGTTTGTTTTACGTTCGTTCATTTAGAAATTATCAATAACTTTGCACACTTCAATCAAAAAGTACTGTATGCGTATTAAATCAGTTCTGCAATTTTGCCTTGTCACCGGCCTTATTGCTCTTTTTTCTAACTCCATCAATGCTCAATCAACAACCTACATTGGACAGGACCTGAACACCATCACCACCGCAGTTCCATTTCTGCAGATAGCGCCTGATGCGCGTTCCGGCGGGATGGGGGAGGCTGGCGTTTCAAGTACACCCGATGCCAATTCCATGCACTGGAACCCTGCAAAGTATTCCTACATTGAGAATGAGATGGGATTTTCACTATCATACAGTCCCTGGTTGCGGGCCCTTGTCAGCGACATTAACCTGGCCTACCTGACGGGTTATAAAAAACTCGCTAACAATCAGGTGGTTTCCGGATCATTGCTCTACTTCTCGCTGGGTGATATTACTTTTACGGATATCCAGGGCGCAACAATCGGGAACTATCGGCCCAATGAGTTTGCCATTAGCGGAACATATTCAAGGATGCTTACTAAAAACCTTTCAGGAGCGGTAACAGCCCGGTTTATCCATTCCAATCTTACGCAGGGGCAGAGTGTCGGTGGCGCTTCCACCAAGCCCGGGAACTCCTATGCTGCCGATGTCGCTATTTATTCGCGTCACGACGTTGAATTCCAGAATATAGAAGGTTTTTTTGCCTGGGGGTTGAATATCAGTAATATCGGAGCCAAGATTTCTTATTCTGACGACAATACACAACGCGATTTTATTCCCACCAACCTGCGTGTAGGACCATCTCTTACGCTGGATATCGATGAGTATAACCGCCTTTCATTTATGGTTGACATCAATAAACTGCTGATTCCCACACCGCCGATTTATGCTACCGATTCATTAACCGGACAGCCGATTTACGATGACAATGGGAACCAGTTGATTTTCAAAGGTAAAGACCCCAATGTTTCGGTTCCGGTCGGAATGTTCCAGTCGTTTTTTGATGCACCCGGAGGATTCAACGAAGAGATTCGTGAATTATCATTTGCCGTGGGCGTTGAGTACTGGTACGATAAACAATTTGCCATTCGCGGAGGATATTTTCATGAGGACAGAACAAAGGGAAACCGGAAGTTCTTTACCCTGGGAGCCGGTTTGCGTTACAATGTTTTCGGACTTGATTTTGCCTATCTGATTCCTACCGGAGGCCAGGCAAAGAATCCGTTGGAAAATACGCTCAGGTTTACCCTGCACTTCGACTTTGAAGCTTTCCAGAAACAGAATAATCAGAACTGATGATAAGATAATTCTGCAATTTTTAACATAAGGCCCCGGAATCCCGGGGCTTTGTGTTAAAAGTAGGCTGGCAGGACATTCTTATGATTTATTTTTTCAGGGAAATCTTTCTCAGCATTTTGACAATCTTCATCAGCATGCTCAGGTGCAAGGGCAAGCGATTGAATCTGAGTGAGGGGTAAGTGATAACTTTAGCCCCGAAGCTACGGTAAAACCTTGCCAGATTGGCATCATTTGAGCCTTCAAAGTCAAGGGTAAGGTGGTTGCCGCTTGAATCCTGAATAAACCGGTCGATCAGAAATGACATGGCGCCAGAGGTTCTGGCTTCCTCGCTTACAGCTGAAAACAGGAAAACTGCTTTCCGGTGACTGAAAACGAAAACGGCTCCCGCGCAGAACGTGTTGTTGCTGGTATAGGCCCCGTAGCAAATAGCCTTGTGATCATGAAGGCATTGATAGATCAGCCGTAACAGGCGTCTGTAATCATATTCCCCCAGTTGGCTGATATTGCGGCCCTTGTTGTTTCTGAAAAGAGTAATTATCTCTTCGGGTTTAACATTTGTTGATATGGTTATGCCGTTTTTCGCTGCTCTGGCAATATTGCGGCGGGTATTTTCGGAATAACCCCGTTTGATTTGTTCGTAGGGCTCAATCAGGTCCAGTTCATGATTGATGCTCTTTTTGATTTTCCACCGAACTTCATCGGCTTTGTTAAAAGTATTGAGATTAATCTCCGCAAACCTGAATTTTGCGGGTATCGCCTGTAAAAACTGCTCTACTGATTCCGGCGTAAGGTGGTTGATGGAGAAAATGCCGAGTTGTTGTGTGAAAAATGGCTGGTACAGATAGGTAATGCCCGCCTTTTGCCTGAAAGTCAGCGGAAAAACTGCGTTGTAGTCATCGGCAACCAGCGCGTCCCAACTGTCGCACATCAGGTCAAGATACCACGAATATGCATAAATATTTCCATTCACTGCTGAGCGAATGCACTTGTCCCATGAAGGTTTGTCAATCTGATGCGCAGGAATGTACTTTATGATCATGGCTGACCGGATAAGCTTTTTTTGTTAAATTAATATGTGGACAGGGTTAAGAAATTATCAGTAATTGCGATACGCTGAACCGGATTTATAGATCAGTGCAACAGCCCATGCGGCAACCCCCTCTTCACGGCCAGTAAAGCCCAGATGTTCAGTGGTTGTCGCTTTTACAGATACACTTCCCGGTCCGGATTCCGTTATGGCCTCGATTTCCTCCTGCATTTTCTGAATATAACCGGCAATCTTAGGGCGCTGCAGTGCTATGGTGCAATCGATGTTGCCGGTCTGCCATTCATTTTCACTCAATAACCTGATGGTGTGTTTGAGCAGAATTCTGCTGTCAATCCCTTTGTATTCATCTGAATTATCAGGAAAATGATAACCGATGTCCCGGAGCCCGGCGGCCCCCAGCAAGGCATCGCAAATCGCATGGAGCAGGACATCGGCATCAGAATGCCCGACGGCTCCTCTTGAGTGATCTATCCTGACGCCTCCCAGTACGAATGGAAGTCCGTCAGCCAGTTGATGAACATCGTAACCCATGCCGATCCTGTATGGAAACATATTCGAGCAATTATTGATTAGAATTGTAAAAATAAGAACTCTGCGCGGATTGAGTGGAAAGGAGAGAAAATAAAGTTAAGGCTAAGGTTGAGGTTAAGGCTTTCAGAAAAGAGTATATAAGTATATGGCATAAATGCAAAAAAGCCACGTTTAGTGGCTTTTTGTTGTGGGAGCAACAGGGTTCGAACCTGTGACCCTCCCGGCTGTCAGCCGGGATGCCCTGAATCGTTTCTGGTTTTCTCAATCAATTGAGCGATACTTCTTCTGCAATTAAAACGGTGCTTCTGCATTCTCATCGATCTCAAAATCCGGCAACTGGTGCATGGTGCAAAGCCCGTTGCTATAAATTGTGACTGCTATTCCCTTTTCAGGCGGGAAATCTTCAAGCTTCCTTATTTCAGCAACGCTGGTTTTGTAAATTCTGGCAAAAAGTTCATACGCTTGCTGCTTTGAAGGAAAGGTAAGCGTAGTGTAAATACCATTCACCCCGAAGGTTAACCCATTTGACAGTTCTGTATAGCTGCTGATAAACCTGTAGCCATCGGGATGGCTATACATCTGAAGGCGGTAGAACGTCCTATGCTTCCTGAAATCCGGATACTCCTCCCAAACCCATTCATCATTCTTATCCACCTCAACCCAAACCTTTCTCACCTCAGAAAGCTTAATCATCTTAAACAGAACTTCCTGAAAATCCTCGTCTTGTACCAAAAATTGATTACCATCAGGATAACGCCAGATTTCTGGGGAAAATGTCATTTCCAGGTTCTTCACAGAATCCCTCTCCTTGTTAAAACCCTCTGGTTCATTCTCTTTCATCAGGAATTATTAATAATGGGTTAAATATCAATAATTTAAACCCACAAAGCAACACATTGACAAAGTTATAACAAAAACTCCCTATTCCATTAATTTCATAAAAACCGCCGGAACACAGTGATAAATTCTTACTAAACCAGGTCATTCATTCCAGAGTATGATTGGTCAGTTGTTCAGGGGTAATAAATTCCAAAAAAGTTACGGATGAAACTGGTATATCTGAACCACCCCCGATGTGGTTTTTACCGCTTTGATCGTTTAGATATCTACTTTGGCCTTATAATAAGTTGTAAATGAGCAAATCACAAATTATAAAACACAAGTCGCACTACCCGCCTATGCTTATATCATTAATTGTTAATTGCCAGAAGATTGTATGAACATTTTAACAGAAACTATTGACGGAACTATCTGTCAGCATTTTTCTTACAGATATCTGACTTTCACCGCTGCCCTGGCTCCCCAGGGCCCACTCTAGCGAAGTCTGTGCTGCACAGGAAATACTGGTAATGATAAATCCACAAACAGCAATAAGTTTTATCCGGCTCATAATTTTTTCAAATATCTGAATTACTTAATTTCTTTAAATTGTAGCCTAAAATCGCCTATTTTATGGAATATTCATTGCTTGTTGAGTAAAAACCGATGAGCTATTCCCGGTTCTAAAAACCAGGATATTAAGCAAAAAAATGACTTTTCGCATTATACGCTATATCATTGTTTGAAATCTTACTGACTCTGATTATTTTAATAGGTTACAGAACTTCAAACTTCTCTGACCCTATCAACTCACCACCCCCGAATAATCTGTAAATATAGGTTCCTGGCTTTAGCTCATTGATGTCAACACTGAAATTGACTGTTTCAAAAACTTGATTCAAAATCATTTTGCCTGTCAGATCATAAACCAACAATAATAGTTCTTCTGTTTGTTGCTGTTTTAGTCTGAAATTTAGCTTTTGACTGGCCGGAACCGGAAATATTCGGATGGTGTTGTTTATTGAAATATTTTCTGTAGAAACAGGTGTAACATAAACATGGTATCTTGCCATTTCATCTATTCGACAACCCAATGCATCTGTAATAGTCACATTATATACAATGGAAGTGTCAGGTGCCGCCCAGAAACTTTCATGAATAGAATCTGTTATTCCATGACCAGGTCTCCATAAATATTCGTAAGGAGGATAATTGCTATAGGCACCTGCACCATAATTAAGGTAAATGGATTCTCCCTGCTGAATGTGGAATTCCCAGTAATCATTTGTAAAAAGCCATGATGAGAAGTTTACGATGGTTGAATCAATGGCGGTTTGGTTATTTGCATCGGTAATGGTGAGTTTAAAATAGAGTGGGGTATGGTTAAATGTTCCCCATTCTACAATTGGATTTGCTGAGGTTGTGTCATTCAGAAAATCCGATGCGAATTGAGTAATTGTAAAATTCCCCATCTGGTAAAAAAAGTGGGTCTCCCATTTATAGGTGTAGGGTCCTGTTCCTCCTACGGCAGTGGGATTACTGCCAAGCTGAACAGGAACAAAATTATCTGCTCCAAAGCAGAGTACCTTATCAGGGCCAGCATCTGCTGTTAATTGAGCAAATAAATTGAGTGGGAGTGACAATAGAACGTTTACAACGATTCGAATAATAATTCTCATAATTTTTAGTATTAGTTTGCCAATGGTAATTCGAAAATTAATTAGAAAATTGATAATTACAACTATAAGACAATTAACTTAGCTTTTACCCTAAGTATTCATTAAAATAAATAAGAATCATGTGACAATCAATATTCAATCTATCTGACATTAACCGGATAAACTAAAATATAAAAATTCATTAACCGAATATCCGGATCATGTAAAACAGTCCAATCAGAAATACCTAACCCAAACTTTAGTTGGAAAATACACGTAACTCAGGTTCAAATGTATGACATATTCAAAAACAATGCAAATCGCGATAGGGATTGAAGCAGCATCCTTCTGCTATTTGAGCAAAATGAAAATTCCGGATCAAAGTAGGCCATCCATTCCGGAGCAATGTAAGCCAGTTATTCAAGGCATTCTTGCTCAAACCCCAAAGATCGTTACTTGATATTATTGGTATGACATGTTTACAGCAAATTCTTTAAAGCATCATCAATCTGCCTATTTTCAAAGCTATCGAGGTAAATTTGAGTGGTGGTTAGGTCTGAATGCCCCAACGCTTCACTGATGAGGGCAACATTCACCCCTGAATTCTTAAGCACAGTTGCAAAAGAGTGCCTTGCAGCGTATGTTGACAGATTAAAATCAATGCCCGCCAGCCTTGCGATGTACTTCAAGCCCTTATTGGTTCTCGAAAGGCACTTATGGATTCGATCCTGTTTCTGTTGAGCTGTTCTATGTATCCGGGCATCCAGGATTGGAAAAAGATAACCCCTTTGGCATACTCCGGAATTATACCTGTTGAGAATTTCAGCCGCTTCATCGTTTATCTGAATATTGATTTGCTTCCCTGTTTTTTGCCTCAAATATATTATCCGCCCATTGCTGATATTCAGTGTTTTAAGATTGGCTATATCGGTAAAGTTTGTTCCACCGGTAAGGTAACTAAAGATGAAAAGGTCCCTGGACAGACGGATGGAACGTTTTTCTGCTGATACATCAAGGCGCATGATTCTCAATATATCAGCCTTGGCTAAAGCCCTCTTCCTGGTTTTGACATCAAATTTGCTGATCTTATACCTGTCAAATGGGTAATCCGATTTTCTTGCACACCTGGCCTCTAAAGCCTTGTTATATATGCTCCTGAGGGTCCGAAACATCAGGCTGATGGTGGTTTCCTTATTCCCCTTGGACCTTAGCCATCGTTCATAACCGCTTAACCAGTCCGCATCAATGTCTGAAAACTGAAGATCGGTATTCCCTTCTGAGTATGCTTTAATCGAGTTGTAGCTCCCGACATAAACCTTTCTGTTGCCTGTTTTTCCATCAGCCTGAAG
>ERZ795053.3556-NODE-3556-length-17600-cov-4.379595_pt1 | contig 17600 bp, 14 predicted proteins | sample MGYA00375137_ERZ795053 | MGnify/ENA primary metagenome ERZ795053 (study PRJEB30182, sample SAMN05720284) | activated sludge metagenome | isolation source: Anaerobic digester | place: Hong Kong | collected 2014-12-17 ...
AACCGCGGGGTGCACTCCCAGCTGACGCTTGATTTCCTCTGCCGCTTGGCCGGGGAATGCCACGGCTGGCAATCGGGAGCAGGCAAGCCAAACCGAGAACACCGGATCTCCCTTTTTTTCGGCCGCATTCAAGTAAGCCTGCCACTGTCTGACGAACACCGGATTGATGTCTGTGGCATCGAGCAACTGCCCAAAAATTTCTTCAGGGTATTTGTCCAACTCCAACTGTGCCAGAAGGTGCTCCCGCACGGTGCCCCGAACCCGGGCGGACTGTTCTTCCCGTCGCTTTGACAAACCGAGCCTCAGTTTTTCCCGCCTGACTTCCAGTTCCTTGGTGAACGCCTCATCCGCTTTCCTTTCTCCTACTCCGCACGGCACCAGCTCCTCCGCACAACTGCCGAAGACGCCATACAGCGAATAATAATCCTGGGTGGAAATGGGATCGAATTTGTGGTCATGGCACCTCGCACAAGCCACCGTAACTCCCTGCAGACCGCGCATGGTCACATCAATCCGATCATCGATGATGTCATGGGTCACGCCCAGGAAGCGCCTGCCGAGGGTCAGAAAACCCATCGCGGCTAGATCGGGAGATTCAGCGGGCACCAGCTGGTCCGCCGCCAATTGAAGCAACAGGAACCGGTCGTAGGGCAGATTTTCATTGAAGGATCGGACCACCCAGTCGCGGTAGGGAGACGCTTGGACAAACTCCCGCTCTTCCCGGGCATAGACGTAGCCTTTGGTATCCGAATAGCGTGCCACATCCAGCCAATGGCGGGCCCAATGCTCACCAAACTGGGGACTTGCGAGGAGACGGTCCACAAGACGGGAATAAGCTTCCGGATGCGTGTCGCTGAGGTAGGAGGACACTTGTTCGGGGGTGGGCGGCAATCCAGTCAAATCGAAGGTCACCCGGCGGATCAGGGTGCGAGGATCCGCTTCCGGGGATCCAGCGAGTCCTTGCTCCTTCCGGACCGCCTCGACAGCCCCATCCAGACTGGGCACGGACCGAACCCGCTCCGCGGACGGTGGGCGGAAGGCCCACCAATCTTGGCCCTTGAGACCGGACAGATTTTCACCGGCTTCCGCGGAGAGGAGAGACAGGGCAAGCACGCAAGCCAACGTCCGGCGGGTGGTCATGACAGGAGATGGAACGGCAGTCGTTCAAAGAAGATTCCACCTGGCTTGACGCAACACCGCAAGGGCAGGTTCTTTCATGCTTTCATACCAGACGGAGAGGAGCGAGCCATCATCGAGCTCTACCGTGCTGGGATAGCCTAGGTCCCCGCCTTTTCCATCGCCGGAAAGTATCATGGCTTCACCCCAGGTCTTTCCGTTGTCATCACTCAGCCTAGCCTGGTTTCCAAAGGGTGGGCGCCGATGGCCATACGTCATAAGCAGCCGGCCATCCCGCAGCTTCAGCAAGTGCGAAGGCAATCCCCAGACTCCGATGGAATGAGGGACATTCCACGTCCTTCCACCATCCGTGGATTCGGACTGCAGCGTTTCGCCAGCGTTGATTTTGTTGTGGTTCCTGATCTGAGCGATCAGGGTTCCGTCAGCCGCCTCCACCGCATGCAATTCATGGTAGCTGTTCTCCGCGTTGTCCCCCTCACGGGTGGGAATTCCCGCGAGCCATTGCCAAGTCAGTCCGTCATCTTTGGATTCGGCGACACCGATCTTTTTTTCACCGGTCCAAAGCTGCTTGCCCGCATAAAGCAACCTTCCATCCTTCAGTTGGATAGGGCCATGCGGGCTGTTGACCACACTGGGAATGCGTTCGGACCAGGATAAACCGCCATTGGTGGAGCGCAGAAGCCATTCCCCCAGTTCTTTCAGCCGTTCTTCGGACGAGAGACGGTCCCGCGCTGCCTTCCAACGAACCAGTTTTTCGGTCGGCCAAGTGCCGTCCTGCTCGGCTTTGGCAAGACCGGGTTCATACGCGAGCGAACTGAATGTGGTCGTGATCAGGGTGCCTTGGGCGGTTTCCAATACGCCGGAGTCCCGATCGTCAATCGCACTGTCGTGCAACACCCGCGGCCAAGTCCAGGTGTCCCCCCCGTCGCGAGAAGTCATGGCCTTGACCTGACCAAACGGACAGACATGCGCTTCCCGTCCCCCGGACCAGGTGACCCAGAGTTCCCCATTCTTTCGGCGGGCCACGGTGGGCCAGCCATGGTAAAACTGGGGCTGTTGAGAAATGACCCTGACGTCGCGAATATGGAACCCGGAGCCCTCTGCGGAACGACCAATCAGAGAACCAGCCATAGCGGCGGATCCCGCACCGGCAATCCCGGACATAAAACGGCGTCGGGAAAGGACATTGAGCCTGTTGTCGTTCATCATCCCTCCACACTGTTCCCGAATCCGGCTTACTGGCCAGCCGCGTAATCGCGTGCAAATGATCATCCCTGCGCTGGCAATCCTCCGACCAAAGGCCGGACATGACAGCCCTCTAGGTGGTCATTCACCAGCCCCATAGCCTGCATGAAGGCGTAACAAGTGGTGGGCCCGACATAAGTCCATCCGCGCTTTTTGAGTTCCCTACTGAGCCGGATGGAGGCGGGCGTCGTCGCCAAGGATGCCATCGAAGCCCGGTCAATGGTCGCCGGGCGCTCGGAAGGGGAAGGAACAAACCGCCAGAAAAAGTCCGCCAAAGAACCTTCCTCAGAGGCCAAGGCCACGGCAAGCCGAGCATTGTGAATCGTTGACACGATCTTTCCCCGGTGCCGGATGATGCCGGCATCCTTGATGAGACGCTCGACATCATCATCTCCAAAGGAGGAGACCTTGTGAAAGTCAAATCCCACAAATGCCGAACGGAAGGCTTCCCGTTTTTTCAGGATGGTGAGCCAACTCAGGCCGCTCTGGAAACCTTCGAGACAGATCTTTTCGAACAACCGAAAATCCTCTGTCACCGGACGGCCCCATTCCTCATCGTGATAAGCCCGGTAGATGGCTGGCTCCGCCCCCCACCAACAGCGCAGGCGACCATCTTCCCCGGCAACCAGTCCGGAAGGAGGATTAACAGGTTCCATGGAGGATTGAAGCCGCCACCGTGCCTGAGCCGAACTTGTGGTTTGGAGGCAAGGGACCTGCCTTGCCTCCAAACCCCGTCGTTTCAAAGTGCTGGTTCAACCTGCTGAATCGACAACCTCGCAGGGCTCCTCATTACCTTCCTCCCCTTTATTCGGGGTGAACTTGAGCGTTTTTCCATCTTCCTCACACGTCACCGCGATGCGGTCACCGGACTTGATGTTGCCCCGCAGAAGGTGCTCGGCAAGGGGATCTTCGAGATGACGCTCCACGGCGCGGCGCATCGGACGTGCTCCGTAATTGGGATCGTAGCCTTCCTTGATGAGCATTTCCTTGGCGGCGGCGTCAAAGGTGAGAAGGATGTCTTTTTCGCGGAGACGCTTCTCGACCTGACCAATCTCCAAATCGACGATGCGCACAAGATCTTCCTTCTCCAGCATGCGGAAGACGATCTTTTCATCAAGCCGGTTGAGGAACTCGGGTTTGAAGTGTTGCTTCATCTGATCGAGGATGCGGCCCTTCATGGCGTCGTAATCCTGTCTGGAAGAATCTCCGGCCCCGGTGAAGCCGACGGTGCTGTTGCGCTTCACAAGGTTGGCTCCAACATTTGATGTCAGGATGACGATCGTATTCCGGAAATCGATCTTGCGTCCCAGGCTGTCCGTGATGGTTCCCTCCTCCAGAATCTGGAGCATGAGGTTCATTACATCGGGATGGGCTTTTTCGACTTCGTCGAAGAGAACAACAGAATAAGGACGCCGGCGGACCGCTTCGGAAAGCTGGCCTCCTTCTTCATACCCGACATACCCGGGAGGGGAACCGATGAGACGACTCGCAGTGAATTTGTCCATGTATTCGGACATGTCGATCTGGATCAGGGCATCCGGATCACCAAACATGAACTCCGCCAGATTCCGGGCCAGGAAGGTTTTTCCAACCCCGGTGGGGCCCAGGAAGATGAAAGAACCAATGGGACGCCGGGGATCTTTTAGATCAGCCCGACTCCGACGGAGGGCCTTGGAGATGGCGGTAACCGCTTCATCCTGCCCGATGACGCGTTCATGCAACTCGTCCTCCATCTTGAGGAGTTTGTCGGTTTCCTTCTGCTCCATGCGGCGCAGCGGAACTCCGGTCCACTTGGAAACGATCGACATCACATCATCATCGGTCACATCCACAATGACTTCCTCACTGTTGGCGCGCCATTCTTCGATGAACTGCTCCAGATCACGCCGCTTGGTCTTTTCCAGATCCCGCAACGAAGCGGCCCGCTCAAAGTCCTGATCCTTGATGGCGGTTTCCTTTTCGTGGACGATCCCTTCGATTTCGGCTTCAACGACCTTGATTTCTTTCGGCCGGGTCAGTGCGGCAATGCGGCAGCGGGCGCCCGCTTCATCCATGACATCAATGGCCTTGTCGGGAAGAAACCGTCCGGTGAGATAGCGCTCGGAAAGCTTGACGCAGGAAATGATGGCTTCGTCGGTGAAACGCGCCTTGTGGTGCATTTCATACTTGGACTTGAGGCCTTGGAGGATCTTGATGGCATCCTCGACATTGGGTTCATCGACTTTGACCTGCTGGAAGCGGCGCTCCAGGGCAGCGTCTTTCTCGATGTATTTGCGGTATTCATTGAGCGTGGTCGCTCCGAGACACTGCAATTCGCCCCGGCTCAAGGCGGGTTTGATGATGTTGGACGCGTCCATGGCACCTTCGGCGGAGCCCGCTCCGACAATGGTGTGGAGTTCGTCGATGAACAGAATGACGTTCTTGGAGCGGCGGATTTCGTCCATCACCGCCTTGATGCGCTCCTCGAACTGGCCCCGGTATTTGGTGCCAGCCACCATGAGCGCGAGGTCAAGTGTGACCACGCGTTTGTCGCGGAGGATTTCCGGAACATTTCCGGAGGCTACTTCCTGGGCGAGACCTTCAACAATGGCGGTCTTCCCGACACCGGCTTCGCCGATCAGAACCGGATTGTTTTTGGTCCGGCGGCAGAGGATTTGAATGACGCGCTCGATCTCATTGCTGCGACCGATGACTGGATCGAGTTCTCCTTGCCGGGCCAACTCAGTGAGGTCACGCCCGAAAGCGCGCAGGGCCGGGGATTTGCCGTCCTTCTTTGAGGAGACGCGGCTCATGGGATCGTCGAACTCGCTCTCCTCTTCTTCCGCGTTGTTGTTGGCGAAATTGGGGTCCAATTCCTTGAGGATCTCGTTGCGGGTGCGCTCAATGTCGACGTTGAGATTTTTCAAGACCCGAGCCGCCACCCCCTCGCCTTCGCGAAGCAGTCCGAGGAGAATGTGTTCCGTTCCCACATAACTGTGATTGAGGGCCTTGGCTTCTTTTCCAGCGAGCGCGAGAACCTTTTTGACCCGCGGGGTGTAGGGAATGTTGCCGGGGGTTTTCGACTCCGGACCGCTCCCGACCTGCTGTTCGACCTCCATCAGGACAGCCTCAAGATCGAGGTTCATTTTCCGGAGGACGTTGACCGCAACGCCTTGCCCGAGCTTGATCAATCCAAGCAGGAGGTGTTCGGTTCCAACGTAGTTATGATTAAACCGGTCGGCTTCCTTGCGAGCCAGGGCAAGGACTTGCTGGGCTCTGGGGGTGAAATTATTCATGTTCGGAATCCCTGGGTGGTACTATACCATTGAAATCAGGTTCGGGCAGATTTTTCAGATTCCTACGGATAATTTCAGCTCGCAGCGAGTCCCGCTCCTCGGCCGAGAGCCTTCGTTTGGCCTCCACTTGGAGATGGGCGGGCTGGATTTCCGTGAGGAGAAGATTGACGATTTCGGCGTCCTCCGGGGCAAAGACACCAAGATCACAACCCAGGCGGGTCAAGGACAGAAGGTTCAAGGCCTCTTTGGAGGGCAGGGTATGGGCATACCTCAGGATGGCAAAGGCACGCCCCACCTGGTCCATGATCATGGCTGGCTTTTCCTCCACCAAGCGGAACCTGGCGTTGCGCTCGCTCTCCATGATGTCCTGGATGACGGTTTCGAGATGGTCGATGATGGCTTCCTCGCTGCGGCCCAGGGTTGCTTGGTTGGAAATCTGGAAGAGGTTTGCCAGCGCTTCGGTCCCTTCGCCGTAGAGGCCTCTCACTGCGAGACCGATCCGGTTGGCGCCCTGGATGGTTTGCCCGATCTGCTCGCTGAGGACCAAGCCGGGCAGATGCAGCATGGCGGAAGCACGCATGCCCGTCCCCAGATTGGTCGGACAGGAAGTGAGGTATCCGTAATTTTCGTCGAACGCGAAGTCGAGTTTCTGCTCCAGAACCGAGTCGATGCCCGAAAGCTGTTCAAAAGCCGCCCGCAGCTGGAGGCCGGGACGGAGGGCCTGCATCCGGAGATGGTCCTCCTCGTTGATCATGATGCTCACAGTCTGCTGACGGTTCATCACCGTCGCACAACCGGGTCCCTTGGCGGCGTGCTCACGGCTGACCAGGTGGCGTTCCACCAGCACCTGCTTCTGGATCGCATTCAGTGAGGTCATTTCCTCCGAGAAGGAGTCCCTCATTTCCGGAAGCTGCTCCACAATGGGACGAATGATGCCCATGACGGCGATACGCTCCTGATGTTTGCCCCAACCCGGAAATGGATGACCGGTAATGTTCCTCGCCAAGCGGACTCGGGAGGTCGAGACGATCTCATGCGATGGCCCGGTGGAGCGCATCCACTCGGCCGGTTTGCGGAGCAGAGTCTCGAATTTCATGGTTCCTCCGCTCCTTCCTGGCTCATGGCCTGGGCTGCGGGGGTGTCCTCTTTCAATCTTGCAATCTGGTCACGGTACCAGGCGGCCTTTTCAAAGTTCTGGCTTCCGATGCACGCCTGAAGGCCTTCTTCCAACTCGTTCAGTCGCTCCTGCATATTTTTGGTGGACGCCAGGCGCGCGGGAACCTTTCCACGATGCCTGGTGTGCTTGTGCATGGCTTCAAGCAGGGCGTCCAGTCCGTCGCTGAACACCAAATAGCAGGTGGAACAGCCGAAACGGCCGGTCTTTTTAAAATCGGACTGGCTGAACCCGCAATCTGGACAGGTGCGCTCCGTCGGAGAAGTCGCGCGCTTGACCACGGTTCCGGCCACAGCGGCATCTCCCAACATTTCCGTCAGGCCGAAGCCGGTGGGATTGGTGACTCCTTTTTCCTGGGCGCAGGAATCGCAGAGATTCACCTTGTGCATTTTCCCCTCCGCAATTTGGGTGAGGAAAATGGAGGCTTCCTTTTGCTGGCAGACGTCGCACTTCATAACCACGGCCGCCCGGGGGCCGGGGAACCGACGTCAGGGGGCAGAATGAAACTTTACGACAGTTTTGCGTCTTCGTAAATGGGAGTTCCTGTGGACTCAGCGAGTTGACGGAAATCAAGCATCAGCCGTTGGGTCACCGGACCGGGCTTGCCCGTGCCGATGACGCGTTCATCGTACTGGTGCACCGGGACCACTTCGGCCGCAGTGCCGGTGAGGAACAACTCATCGGCCACGTAGAGGTCGTAGCGGGTCATCTGACGCTCCACCAGGGTAAAGCCGGCTGAGACCGCGAGTTCAAAAACCACCCGGCGGGTGATTCCATCCAGAATACCCGCATGACGCGGTGGAGTATGGATGACGCCATTTTTGACGACGAAAATATTGTCTCCAGTGCACTCGCTGACGAACCCCTGCTCGTTGAGCATCACTCCCTCTTCGGCACCGGCGGCAATGGCCTCGATTTTCCCCATGACATTGCTCAGATAGTTGAGCGACTTGACCGCAGGCTCGAGGGAGGCGCTGGTGGGGCGACGGGTGGAGCAGGTCGCCACTTTGAGACCTTCCTCGTAGCATTTCTGGTCGTAAAGCTGGATGGTCGAGGCAATGACAATGATCGAAGCCTTTTTGCACCGGTAGGGACTGAGACCCAGTCCGCCCACGCCCCGCGTCACCACCAGCCGGACGTAGCCATCCCGGAGGCCATTGGCCTTGATGGTGTCCACCACGGCCCCGATCATTTCCTCCTGGGTCATCGGTATGGTCAAGAGCAGTGATTTCGCCGAGTCATAGAGTCGGGCCACATGCTCCTCAAGACGGAAGACGCGGCCACAATAGAACCGAATGCCCTCGAAGACCCCGTCACCATAGAGCAGACCGTGATCGAAAACGGAAATTTTGGCCTCGTTCTCCGGAAAGAGCTGGCCGTCAATGTATACTTTGAGAGGATTCTGCATGGAGGCGGAGGGTCTACGGTAAAGCTTTTGAAAAGGACGACACTGAACGATGAAATCGCGTCCGGTCAATCGACCAAACGACCATCTTCAAGATGAAGTTGGCGGTCACCCCGTGCGGCCAGCCGGGAGTCATGGGTGACCACGAGGAGCGCCCGTTTTTCCTCGGAGGCCAGATCCAGGAGAAGATCCATGACGGCGCTACCGGTTTTGGCATCGAGATTGCCCGTCGGCTCATCGGCGAACACGACCTGCGGCGAGTTGACCAGACAACGGGCAATCGCGACTCGTTGCTGCTCGCCGCCGGAAAGTTCCGCCGGACGATGCCCGAGACGGTTTCCCAACCCCACCCGGTTGAGGAGGGAAGCAGCCCGGTCCGGTTCGGGATGCCCTGCGATGATGGAAGGAAGCATGACGTTTTCCAGAGCGGTGAACTCGGGCAAGAGTCCATAATTTTGGAAGACGTAACCCATGATCTGGTTTCGCACCCGGGCCTGTTCCATGCCGGCCAACGCATAGAGCGGCCTGCCGTCGATCCAGACTTCCCCCGCCGTGGGAGCTTCCAGCCCTGCCAGAGTATAGAGCAGGGAAGTCTTGCCGGCGCCGCTCGGTCCACAGAGAAACACCTTCTCGCCATCGTTCACCTTGAAGGAAACCTCATGCAAGATCGTCAGCGATCGCTCGCCCATTTGGAAGGAGCGTGTGATGTTGCGAGCCTCGATAAGGACCGCAGAGCTGGATGGGAGATGGACCACGGTCAGTGAAAATTCGAGGGAAGGAGCTAAAATAGCGCGTTACCCGTTCCTGACGACTGGATTTTTCCCAAAAAACCAGCCCTGGAGGCGGCTGTCATTCATTTGCCCTCGGGCGGGCCGGACACCGCTGCGGCACAGGCTTCAATCTCCCCGGACAAGGCAGCGATGCCCGCAGCAGCGGGCCCCCGACGGCGGACAAGAAAGGTCTCGGCATGGGTAATGGGACTTTTCAAGGTCACATAAACGCAGCCTCCATGGGGTAGCTTCTCGCTGTGTCTCGGCAAGAGGGCAACGCCTTCGCCCGAAGCGACGGCCCCCAACAGAAGAGGCAAGGAGTCGCACTCGGTGCCAATGTTTGGTTCGAAGCCTTGGCGGGCACAGATGGCCCGGAGGAAATCGCGTCGACCCGGGAAAAGCAGATCCGAAAGGGAAACGAACACCTCCCCCGCCAACTCCCGCAGCGCGATCGACCGGCGCGCGGAGAGCGCGTGATCGACCGGCAGGATGGCGGCCATCCGGCTCCGCATGATGGCGTGGACCTCAAAAACAGCATGGTCATCGGTGGCCACATTACCCAGCACAGCAAGATCCAGCTCATCATTGCGAAGCCGGTCCAGCTGAGCGCGGGGAGACAATTCGAAAAGCGCCACTTGGGTGGTGGGATGCCGCTGCCGGAACGCCTTGACCGCAGGCACGACCAGGTCATCAAGGAAAGGCGTCAGAAAACCGAGCCGGAGAGTCCGGCGGGCACTCCCAAACTGCTCCCGTACCTGCTGGGCACTGGTCGCGGCATCGCAGACAATCTGGCGGGCCCGGGTCAGGAAAAACCGCCCGGCATCCGTGAGGTATATGCGCTGCTTGATCCGGTCGAAGAGCGCCACCCCCAGTTCTTCCTCCAGTGCTGCGATCTGCCGACTCAGGGCTGGCTGGGTGACATTGAGCCGACGTGCCGCCCGGGTGATACCCAACTCCTCGGCGGCAGCAATGAAATAACGCAATTGATGAAACTCCATGGGGCGGTCCTTGCTGGATAGCCCATAACCTCCCGGCATGGGCTTGTGAAGGAAAAAGCATGTTACAGAAGCTGATCCCTGCGCCAGTATGCTTCATCATGAAATTGACCCTACGCAAGTCCCATGACCGGGGCCATGCCGACCATGGATGGCTCGACACCCGCCACACCTTCAGCTTTGCCGGTTATCACGACCCCCGCCACATGGGCTTCCGCAGCCTCCGGGTCATCAACCAGGATTTCATCGCTCCGGGGGCGGGCTTTCCGACCCATCCGCATCGTGACATGGAGATTTTCAGCTATGTCGTCGAAGGCTCGATCGGTCATCAGGACAGCATGGGCAACGGCCGCACGCTGCTTCCCGGCCAGATTCAACTGATGAGCGCCGGCAGCGGGGTGACCCACAGTGAATTCAATCCATCACAAACGGAACCGCTCCATCTCCTCCAGATCTGGATCCTCCCGGAATTTCGTGGCCTTCCTCCGAGCTACACCGAATGGCACCCGGACCCGGACCGGGAAAGGGATCCAAAAGTGCTCGTGATCTCCCGCGACGGGCGGGACGGATCCGCCACGATCCACCAGGACGCCGATGTCTATCGCATCAGACTCACACCCGGACAAACCGCGAGCCATGCCCTGAATGCCGGTCGCGGCGCTTGGTTCCAACTCATCCAGGGCACGGTATCCGTCAACGGCACACCCCTCGAACCGGGCGACGCGGTGAGCACCGAGGACTCGGGGGACCTCTCCATCATTGCCGGGAGCGCTGCCGAAGGTCTGCTCTTTGACCTGAAATAGGCCTCCCTGAGCAAAGTCGAAGGAGATCGGAACTTCAGCCCCTCCATCTCTATTTGGCCTTGAGGAGCAGGGACATTTTTTCCGCATAGCGGCGACCGAATTCTCGGAGGGCCGGCGTGTCAAAATGCACCTGATCACTCTTCGCCGTGAGTCCGCTGGAGTCGACCACGGCCGCGTGGGCGACTGTCCTTGGCAGCGCATCAAGTTGGGCATTGATCTGTTTCCAGTAGGAGGGTTTCCCTTGGTAATCTGTAGCCAGGAATTCCCCTAGTTTTCCCGCCACAAAGGGTAGGTCCGGGGAATCCAGGTCTTTCCTCCAGGAGGCGACAGCCGCCGTAAGACGGGTCAGGTAGCTGTCCGCCGTCTCCTTTTTGCCGGCATCATTCTCACCTTGGTGCCAAAGAATGCCCTTGATGACTCCATCCTTGGCGGCAAGTTTCGCCCGGGTCAGAGCGGCTTGGTAGAGATCGCCCCCGCTCAGCCAGCGGTCCAAAGGCGTGCCGCCAACCGCACAAGGGATCAGACCAATGGTCACTCCGGGCTCGGCTTTGGCCATGAATTCGCCGAAGCTCCGTCCCAGGCCCACTCCGGCGATGGTTTTGTCGAAATGAAGGGGCTCCACAGCCGGAGCCCAGGTGTTTTCCTTGGTGAATTTCAAGACCCGCTCAGGAGCACCGTTCTCCTCAGGGACTACGATCCCTCGTCCGGCCATGTTGGATTGCCCAATCAGGAGGTAGAGATGGAACTTCTCCTTCTCCACCGGGGGTTCGGCCCGGGAGGACGAAAAAGCGGGACTGCAGAGAAGAACCGGGAACAGAAGACAACAGGAGCGGCGGGAGATCATGATTCATGATACAATGAAAGCGGTCATAACTGTCAATGATGCTCTGATTTTCCGTGGCCTTCCTCTATATCGAGGAGCTTGCGCTGCATCGTACGGCGGCTAATGCCCAACAATTTGGCGGCTTCGGTGCGATTCCCCCGGCTGCGCTCCAAAGCTCTGGCGATGAGGCGGAATTCCATGCGGGAGAGGTTGAGATCCTCCTCTTCCGGCTCGAACCGTCCTTTTTCGGTTCCGGGACCGGGCTTCATGGGAAGCAGCGGCAACCCTCCCTCCTCTCTCAGGAAGGTTGGCAGGTGTTTCGGAAGGAGTTTCAGACCGTTGCACATGATGACGCCATGCTCAATGGCGGTGCGCAGCTCCCGAACGTTGCCTGGCCAGCGGTGGGCCATCAGGAGCCGCAGGGTCTCCTCGGGAATTTCCCGGACCTGACGACCGTTCTCCTTGGCGAACTCCTTGAGAAAGGCATGGGCCATCAGCGCCAGATCCTCCATGCGGTCCCGCAGCGGAGGCATGGAAATTTTCACGACATTGAGCCTGAAAAATAGGTCATCCCGGAAATCTCCCGCCGCGACCATTTCCTCCAAATGCCGATTGGTCGCGGCAATGACCCTGACATCGACTTTGATCGGTTTGTTGCCCCCCACCCGCTCAAAGGTCCGCTCTCCCAGCACCCGGAGCAACTTCACCTGGGTGCTGGCATCAATCTCCCCGATCTCATCCAGGAAAATCGTTCCTCCATCGGCCTCTTCGAACCGCCCGATCCGCCGCTCGGTGGCACCGGTAAAGGCACCCCGCTCGTGACCAAAGAGTTCACTTTCCAGCAATTGCGGACTGAGGGCCGCACAATGCACGATGACGAGCCGCGCTTTGGGCCGACCGCTCAGGTTGTGGATGGCATGGGCGACAAGTTCCTTGCCGGTCCCACTTTCCCCTTCGATCAGCACCGTGGCCCGAGTCGAGGCAACCTGGCGCACCACATCGAAAACCGGCTGCATCGCGCCGGCGTTGCCGATGATGTTTTCCAGACCGAAATGCTGCTCAACCTGTTGCTTGAGCTGGCGGTTCTCCTTCTCAACGCTGCGGCTTCGCACGGCGCGTTTGATAACCAATTCCAACTCGTCAATGTTGAGCGGTTTGCCCACATAATGGTAGGCCCCGCGCTTCATCGCCTGGACCGCGATGTCTACGGAACCGTAGGCTGTCATCATGATGCAGACCGGCGGCTTGGGAAGCTTCAGCGCCCGATCGATCAGGTCCATTCCATCCTCCCCGCCAAGCCGGAGGTCGGTCACCAGAACATCGACGCTTTCATTTTGCAGAACCTGCATGGCCTCGCCAATGTTCGCCGCCACGTAAACGTCGAACTCATCCTCGAAGGAGCGGCGCAGTCCCTCGCGAGTGTGCTTCTCGTCATCCACGATGAGGACGGTGGTGTCCTGGAAATTTTCTGAGTTCACGGGAGAAAACGGGGGGCGGTCAGGTCCGGCAGTCAATCGATGTCAATGATGCGGTCGCCATTATCTGACCCGGTGGGTTCGGGGGAGGGGCCCGGCAGGTAACGCATGCGCTTCTCCATCCGTGGCAGAAAGATCGTCACCGTGGTCCCGTCACCCTCCCGGCTTTTGATTTCGACCTCCCCACCGTGCTCCCGGACGATCCGATGCACGATGAGAAGCCCAAGTCCGGAGCCTGCGGCTTTGGTGGTGAAATAAGGTTCAGTGATCCGTCCGAGGTTTTCCGGAGAAATTCCCGGACCGGTGTCGGTGAAGCGCATCGAAACCGTGGCGTCATCCATGTCCGTGGTGATGGTGACACGGCCTTTGGAACCTGATCCAAGGGCTTGGCTGGCATTCCGGAGGATGTTGTAAAAGACCTGCTTGATTTGGTCCTCATCAACCGAAAGCAACGGCAGGGTGGGATGCAGACGCAGGACCACTTTGATGCCCCGGTCAGCAATCTCGGGAGCCAGAAAGCGCACCGAGTCCCGGAGCAGTTCATTGATATCCACCATGCGCAGCTGCGGGGAGGTCGGTCTCACCGCGGAAAGGAAGCTGGTGACGATGAAATCCAAGCGCTGCACCTCGCCACGGCAGATCTCCACCATTTCTCCCAGATCCGCTGCGAGCTTGGGCGGGGCTTTTTTCAATTTCCGTCCGATCAACTGGAGATGGATGTTGAGAGAATTCAGGGGATTCCCGATTTCATGGGCCACTCCTGCCGCCAGCATCGTCAAAGCATTGAGTTTTTCCGACTCGATGCGTTCCTCCTCGCTGCGCCGACTTTGGGTGACATCGCGAAGGAGCAGCACATGCCCGAGATTCTCGACCTGCTCGCTCTTTTCCTCAGCTTCAGCATGCAGAGGAGCGACATAAAAATTCAAATAGCGATTTTCGGGATAAAATATTTCCATATCCCGGCTCACCACCTGACCGCCGCGCGTCAGATCGGCCCAATCAAGACCCCGCAGCCGACTTTCGATCGGCTCACCGAGCGAATCTTTCCGTGAAATGCCGAATAGGGCGCAGGCCGCAAGGTTGATGTAGTGAATGCGCCCGCCGGTGCCGGTGACGATAACCCCTTCCCGGAGGGCATCGAAAACGCTCTCCAGGAAACCCTTCTCCTGAACGATTCGAAGGACATGGCGCTGGACGGCGTCGGGATCTGCCCGGCGCAGACGGTCAATGAATTTATCAATAAATCCGGGCTTCATTTTGCGCTAATTTATCCGGGCCATGACCTCACCCGCACCCACTGATCTTTTCATCGTATTGACCACCTTCCCAGACGCGGCCACAGCGCGACAAATTGGCACACTTTTGATCGAACAGCAACTGGCGGCCTGCATCAATGTGCTGGCGCCCTGCGAATCCATCTATCGCTGGCAAGGCTCTGTTGAGACTTCCAGCGAAGTTCCGGGGATTATTAAAACAACCCGGGAAGCCTTTCCTGCCCTCGCCGAAGTCCTGCGCGTCTCACATCCTTACGAGGTGCCGGAAATCATCGCGCTTCCGGTGGCTGCAGGTTCTGAGGCCTATCTCTCCTGGGTGGGGGAACAGTGCGCGAGACAGCATCCGATGCCAGATCAGTAGGATTTGGCGAAAACCACCCGCCCTTCGGCCGGTTTTCCTGTCACGATGCAGATCCCGGGGCCTCCTCGCAATGAGGGGTCATCTGGAATGCAGCGCACGGTGACTTTCAACTCATCCTTCAGCCGTTTCTCATCCTCGACCCCGCCCGCCCAATGGCCCAGGGCAAAACCACCATGAATCTCAGGCCGCCCTTTGGTTGCTGGCGTGAAATAGGCGCAGAGGTCCTCCCATGACGAAATCTCATTGGTATGGGTTTCTCGGAAGGACAGAGCCCTCTCCAAAAGCGTGTCCTGGATGGACTGAAGCAAGGCCGGCATGCCTTCAGGAAGGGTCTCGCAGGGAAGGAATTCTTTCTCTTTGGGACTGCGGTCCCGACGGGCCACGGCGGCGGTTCCTTTTTCCAGATCGCGGGGACCGATCTCGATCCGAACCGGCGCGCCTTTCTTGATCCATTCCCAGGTTTTGTTGCCCCCACTGCGATCGCGGGCGTCTATTTCCACCGAGACCGGTTCGCCATGGAAACGCTGCTCCCGCAGGGCCGCAGCAAGACGGTCACACGCTTCCAACACGGCGGTCCGGCTCTCCTCCTTGGGGGTCACGGGAAGAATCACCACCTGGGTCGGGGCAACCCGGGGAGGCAGGACGGCACCGTCATCGTCCGCGTGGGCCATCAGGAGGGTGCCGATGAGGCGGGTGCTGACGCCCCAACTCGTGGTCCAAGCCAACTCCCGCTTGCCTTCCCGACTTTCAAATTCGATCCCCGCCGCGGCGGAGAAATTACGCCCAAGGAAATGGGAAGTGCCCGCTTGGACGGCTTTGCGGTCTTGCACCATGGCCTCGACGGTGAAAGTGTTCAAGGCGCCAGGGAAGCGCTCGCCCTCTGTCTTTTCCCCGGCAATGGCTGGAATGGCAAGGTGCTCCCGGAGGAATTTCTCATACACGGCATGCATCCGCCGCGTTTCCTCCATGGCTTCTTCCAATGTCTCATGCGCCGTGTGGCCTTCCTGCCAGAGGAATTCCGCAGTGCGGAGAAACAGTCGCGGCCGCATTTCCCAACGCATGACGTTGGCCCACTGGTTGATCAGGAGAGGCAGGTCCCGGTAGCTCCGGACCCACCGTGCAAATGCGGCGCCGATGATGGTCTCCGATGTAGGCCGGATGACATAGGGCTCGGCCAGTTCACCGCTCGGAACCATCCGACCGTCCTTCAGTTCAAGCCGGTGGTGCGTGACCACGGCGCATTCCGTGGCGAAGCCCTCGACATGGGAGGCTTCCTTTTCGAGGTAACTCACCGGAATGAGCAACGGAAAATAGGCATTTTTGTGGCCTGTCGCTTTAAAGTAGGCATCGAGTTGGCGCTGGATCGCTTCCCAGATCCCGTAACCCCAGGGCTTGATCACCATGCAGCCACGGACTTCTGAATTTTCCGCCAAATCAGCGGCACGAACGACCTGTTGGTACCATTCGGGAAAATCGTCCGAACGGGTGGGAGTGATGGCGGTTTGGGGGACTTTCGACATGAGGCGCCCAAAATAGCGCGGAAACCACAAAACGCCAGCAGGGGTTATGGGTGGTCGAGAGGGCCTGAAAGTCTCCGTTCCCATCCTTTTCCGGGATCGTCACGGACCTCGGTCATTCTCACCCCTGGCGCTTCCCGACACCACGCGCCACTGGGTGGTGGATGAGTCCTCAAGCCACCGGGCCTTCAGGGAACTGGCCCGGCTCAGGGCTTCGTCCGCCGTGTCTCCGAGAATAGTCACATGCCCCATTTTGCGGCGGCGTTTCGCATGCCGTTTGCCATAGAGGTAAAGGCAGGCCGCTCCGTCCTCAAACACCGCGCGCCAGTCCGGTGGTTCGTCATTTCCGAGCCAGAGATCCCCCAGCAGGTTCAGCATGGCCACTGGCGAGAGCAGACGGACCGAGCCCAGCGGCAAACCAATCACGGCCCGGAGCTGTTGCTCGAACTGTGAAGTCACGCAGGCGTCCAGGGTATGATGGCCCGAATTGTGGGGCCGAGGGGCGATCTCGTTGACCAGAAGTTCACCGTCCTCCCGGAGAAAAAACTCCACTCCCATGGTGCCCCGGTAGTCGAGTGACTCCGCGAGGCGACAGGCCATGGCGGCGGCGGATTCAGCCACGGAGGGAGCGATCCTCGCGGGAACGATCGAGATTTCGAGAATGTGATCGCGGTGTTGGTTTTCAGCAGGATCGTAGCAAACCGTTTCCCCCTCTTTATCGCGGACCACAATCACAGAAAGCTCCTTGGCAAAGGCAATCCACTTTTCGAACACGCCGCGTGGCGAATCGAATTCCCGCCAGATCCGCTCCGGATCGTCTCCCTCGCGAAAGCGGATCTGACCGTGTCCGTCATAGCCCGAATCACTGGTTTTCAACACTCCTGGCCCCAGGAGGTGCCTTGCGGCAGCCAGTTCCTTGGACGAGGAAACCAAAGCGAACGGTGCGCACGGAAAACCATGGGACCGCAAAAACTCCTTCTCCCGCCAACGGTTTTGACAGATGGCCACGCACTCCGCGGAGGGATAAAGCGGTAATTTCTCCGCCACAGCGTGAAGCACCGGTAGGGGAATGTTTTCAAATTCTACCGTTGCCACTGTGGCCACCCCACAAAAAAGCTCCAGAGCCCTTGGATGGTCGAAGGGCAGATCAATCACCTCGTCGGCCACTCCTCTGGCCGGTGCTTCCAGCCCTCCCGTCCAAACAATCGTCCGGATGTTCATCCGGCGGGCAGCCATGACCAGCAAACGGCAGAGTTGGCCGCCACCGAGCACACCGACCACACAGTGCGGCAGATGGATGGGAGAGATCGGAAGAGCGTCGTGTAGGGAAAGAGTGTGTTCGGTTG
>ERZ795053.3557-NODE-3557-length-17594-cov-9.287930_pt1 | contig 17594 bp, 14 predicted proteins | sample MGYA00375137_ERZ795053 | MGnify/ENA primary metagenome ERZ795053 (study PRJEB30182, sample SAMN05720284) | activated sludge metagenome | isolation source: Anaerobic digester | place: Hong Kong | collected 2014-12-17 ...
AGGTCGGGCAGGCGGGTCAGGTCGATGGCGGCCATCGTGACAAAATCGTCGGGGGTGGATTGGGTGTAAGCGGCGGCGAAATCGTCTACCAGCAGACGGGCCAGGCCGGAGCCGTTGAGCGCGGGCTGGCCGTAGAGGCGCCCGAGCCAACTGCGGTAATCCCAGCCCCGGCCGGGGGTCACTTCTTCGGAGGCGACGGCAAATTGGGCGAACGGCCGTAGCGCGGCCAGCACGTCTAGCTGGCTCATCAGGCAGGCGTCGAAGGCGATGAGGTCCAGGCGGGGGCGGTTGGTCTGGGCCTGGGCGGCGGCTAAAGCGCCGCTGAGGTCGGGCAGGCTGAGGTTGTCGGGCAGACCGTAGCCGGCTGTGTCGTCGTCGAAGGCCACGCCCTGCCAGCCTGCGCCGTGGTCCCAGATGGTGAGGGCGGCGCGGTTGGCCGGATAGGTGGTCAGACCCCAGGTGATGAAGTCGGCCAGGGTTTGCGGATTGCCCATGTTGACTTCGCCGAGGTCGGCCAGGGGTGGGGTGGACACGGCCGTTTCGTCCGCATCCCCCTCTAATTTGTAACGCAGCGCCCCTGCGCCGTCCGCCTGATCCAACTGGACCAGCACGTTGACCGCCTCAGAACTGCCGGCGGCTTCCATCTCGTTGAGGTCGTTCAGAGCGGAAGCGGCCAGGTCGTTGTCGCCGTCCATGTAGATGAGGATGGTCCAGTCGGCCAGATCGGGGCTGTAGGTGGGGGTGGGTTGGGAAACGGCCGTTGCCGGCGGTGTCAGCGTGGGCAGCGGGGTGGGGGATAAGAGCGGTTGGTTGGTTGGTTGGCTGGTTGGTTGGTTGGGTGGGTTGGTGGGTGGAATGGTTGGCCGGCTGGGAAATTCGCAGGCGGTCAGCCAGAGGGCCAGCAGGGTGAGCAGCCAGATTGCAGGTGAAGGGTAGCGGCGCATAGGCGAGATTATAACAAACTTATCTCCCCGGCGAACGCTGCCCTATGTTTGCACGTTTAAGAAATGGGACGCGGATTTTCACGGATGCGGCGGATAAACACGGATAGGGTGGGTTTTATCCGCGAAAATCGGCCGCATCCGCGTTTATCCGCGTCCAATTCCCCCTGTGGTTCTCAACAATGGGGTTTCCGCCGCCGGAAAGGGCATTGCGGTCGGCAACAACGGGGTTTCCGCTGCCGGAAGGGGCATTGCGGTCCTCACCAATGGGGTTTCCGCCGCCGGAAAGGGCATTGCGGTCGGCAACAACGGGGTTTCCGCCGCCGGAACGGCCGTTGCGGTTGCCAACAGCTACTAGACAATCGAATTGTTCTCTCTTAATATCTGGGGATGGCAACTCACATCATCCAAACCGACCGTGTCACCTGGACGAATATTGTCCAGCCTACCCCTGAAGATATGGCGCAGTTAGGCGAGCGGTACCCCCAGTTTCATCCGCTGAATCTGGGCGACTGCCTGACGGACCTGGAATTTCCCAAGCTGGATCATTACGACCATTATCTGTTCATCGTGACCCAGATGCCTTTGTGGGATAAAGCCTCGCGTATCTGCCGCCCGGCGGAGGTGGATATTTTTATTTCGCAGGGCGTGTTGGTCACTTCCCACGAGGGCGACTTGAAGCCGTTGAATGCCCTCTATCAGCGGCTGGAGAGTGACCCGGCGGCGCGCGCGGAGATGATGGCCCATGGCGCCAGCCCGCTGCTGTATGAACTGCTGAACAGCCTGGTAAATTATTGTTACCCAATTGTTCACAAGGTGAACCAGAACATCCGCCGCCTGGAGGAGAATTTATTTGGGCCTGATTCCTACGACATGCTGCGCGAAGTGGCGGTGGTGCGGCGCGACGTGATTGCCCTGCGGCATATTTTGCGCCCGCAGTTGGAGGTGGTGCGCGAGCTGGAACGGGGTGACTGGCCCTTTATCCATGACGACCTGGACATTTACTGGGGCGATATCAGCGACCATCTGGCCCAACTGCGGTCGATGCTGGATGAACATGCGGAGGTGGTGAGCGGTCTGTCGGAGACGCTGGATACGCTGGCGTCGCATCGGATTGACGAGGTGGTGCGGCTGCTGACGCTGGTGACGCTGTTGAGCGTACCCCTGACGGTGCTGACGACGATTTTTGGCATGAACGTGCAGCTGCCGTATGGGTCGCATCCGCTGCCTTTTTATATCATTAATATCACCGGCATTTTGATTACGTTTTTGGTGATCTGGTATTTGCGGCGGCGGCATTGGCTGTGAGTTATGCCCGGCGGCGGGCTGCGCAGCCTAAAATGCGCCCTGAATTTATGGGATTGTGTGTTAAAATTGGAGCATCAACAAATATCCTAACAGAGAGGGAGCAGTATGGAAGCGACAGATATCACAATCAAAAAACACACGGCCGTCTGGACCCATGACAACGATCTCTTAGGCGACGCTTTACACATTTACCATCGCCTGGAAAATGTCAACCCGGCGCTGAAGTATTACGCCGCCTACCTGGACGTTTTCTCGTTTGAGTTGGGCGAGCATTATTTCATTCCGCTGGAATTTGTTGAGGGGTTTGATGCGGCTAACGGCCGTCTCACCCTGGCAGTGTCGCGCAAAAAGGTGGAGGACCATACCTGGAACCGTATGCCGTCCTTCATCGCCAACGGCAAAGCCCGTAAAGAAGATTTGCCCGCCTGATCTCCGGCCCGGCGGCCCTCGCGGGCGCACCTACGCTTGCGAGGGCTTGATCACTCCCCTGTCAACAGGTTGTCATACCCTGACTTGTTGCCTATGCTAAAATGGTTCTGTCACGCGCCAGCGAGATAGAACCTGCATCTCCTTCCAATCTCCCCTTCCCGGCGGCGCGCCGACCCATTTTTGTCAGCAAGAATGTCGATTCCTGGAGGTCAAATGAAAACCGTAAAATGGATGTTAGTTCTGTGTCTCCTTGTGATGGTCCTGATTCTATCGCAAGGGAGCTTTGCGCTGCCGCCGGATCAGGCCGGCAGCCAGTTGGGGCTGGATGAAGATCAGTTGGCGGCGCTGGCGCAGTGGGGCAGCACGGAGGATCCTAACGTGGCGGCGCTGCTGCAGGCGCAGGCGGAAACGGCCGTTCCCGACACCCTCGGCGCGGCCCATTACGGCTACGACAAAACCACCGGCCAATATCTTGACGATCCGACGATTGAAAGAGCCGCCAGCCCACAGCCCGTGGAACCGAAGGCCAACAGCGACATTGACCCCAGCGTGATCCGCTTTGGGGCACACAACGCGCTCCAGGTGACCCCCGGCATGGCTGCGGAACTGCGCCAGCAGGCCGCCGCCGCCGCGCCGGCCGAATATCTGGTGGTGCAGTTCACTTACCCGGTGGACATCGCCTTGAAGGAGACTTTGGCGGCGCAGGGCGTAGTCTTTGGCGACCCGCTGGATAAGCTGTCGTTTTATGCCAAAATTCCCGGCGAAGCGGTAACGGCCGTGGCCACGGCCGTTGACAGGGGCCAGATCAACTTCGTGGGGCGGGTTCCGGCAGCTTTCCATATCAGCGACGGCGTGCAGGCCCGGCTGAACGCGGCGGCCTCGCCGGAGGCCGGCATCCCGGTCACGGTGCAGTTGTTTGAAGCGCCCAACGAGGCCCAACTGGCCGAGCTGGCCGGCCTGATGACCATCGAGCGGCGCTCCGATGGGGCTATGAACCTGGTAGAGGGCGTGCTGCCGGCGGGTAACGTGCTGGCGCTGGCGGAGCAAACGGCCGTGCAGCTTATCCAGGAACAGGTCGTCAACGAGTCCGGCTCGGTGGAAACGCCGCCCGTGCCCGACGCCCCGACTGAAGTGCGCGCCAATCTGGAAGGCAACCTCTCCACCGGCGGCGACATTCTCAAACAAAATGGTTATACCGGCGCCGGTATCAACGTCATGATCATGGATTCGGGCATTGCCCACCAGGGCAGCACCTACCATCCCGACCTGCCGCTCAGCCGCATCACCGACCAATACGCCTGGTATCCCACCGTGAGTACAGACGCAGCGGCCATCGACAGCCATGGCACACACGTGGCCGGCAGCATTGGCGGCGAGGGCAACAGCGTCGCCGCCTGGCAAGGGCAGGCCCCGGACGTCAACTTCATGATCTACCGGCTGTGCTGCAACGTCCCCTTTGGCTACGGTTACTTTGACGCCGACTTCCAGGCCTCCTTGCAGCGCGGCGCGGCCAACGACGGCCACGTCTCCAACAACAGTTGGGGCGGCGGCAACAACACCTACGCCGTCAGCTCCCAGTTGTCCGACCGGGCGGTGCGTGGCGAATACAGCAGCAACTGGATGAACATGGTCATCATCACCCACAACGACAATGCGCTCTCGCGCAGCCCCGGCACGGCCAAGAACGCCATCACCGTGGGCGCGGTGAAAGATGGCAACTGGCCTAACGAAAATGTGACGACGTGCGGCGGCGTGGGCGACGACAACTGGCCGCCCGGCGAGCGGATTTGTTTTAGCAATTTTGGCCCCATCGACATCGATGGCGATGGCGCTTCCCGCGTCAAGCCGGATTTGATGGCTCCCGGCGTTAAAATCACCTCGCCGGTGGGCTGGTACTTCTATGGCGACAGCCGCTATTATGACGCCTGGAACGGCACGAGCATGGCCGCGCCGCAGGTGACCGGCAGTGTGGCCCAGTTTTTGCAGGTGTATTCCGGTTACGTCGGCTGGCCGGAGGTGGTGAAAGCCGTGTTTATCGCCTCGGCAACCAACGTGGGCGGGGCGGATACGGACCATTACGGCCGTGGCATGATGAACGTCTATCACGCCATCTACGACCAGGGCGGCATCAGCGATACGACCCGTTGGGCGGGTTCCGTGGCCTCCACGGGCAGCGTCGTCACCCATACGCTCTCTGTGCCGGCCGGGTTCTCGGAGGTGCGGGTGGCTCTCACCTGGGTCGATCCGGTAGCCGGTAATGGTACCGACGACGTGATCAATGACCTGGACGTGCGTGTGTATGATGCCAACGGCACGTTCGTGGGCGGATCGGCCACGGCCGACGACACCGTGGAATACGTCAAGGTGACCAGCGGCGCGCCGGGTACGTGGTCTGTCGTCGTCAAAGCCTTTTCCGTTTCCTCGGCGCAGCCATATGGCCTGGCCAGTGTGGTCATCCAGCGTCCGGCCAATCTCGCCATAGATGCATACCTCAGTCCGGCCGTCGGCACGTTTGCCGGCGGCACGTTTTATCTGTACACGACCATCAGCAACGCCGGGTTTGCTGCGCCCGGCAGCTATGTGCGTCTGCAGCTGCCCTCGACAACCGACTTTACGGTGCAGGGAGCGCGGATTTACACGGATGACGGCCGTTCCCATTACTACGACGATACCGAACTCATGAACGACGGCGGCGGGACCTATTGGCGCGTGGCCGTGGGCGAAACCATTGCCAACCACGCGCGTGTGGTGCGCTGGTTTATTCAATACAACGGGTCCGTTTGCCCGGCCAATAATGGCATCTTCCAGGCGATTGCATACTATCGCGACGCCGGGGCGACGACATTCGGCGACGCCAACGACGTTCACTTCATGACCACGGCTTGCCAGTACAGCTACTTGCCGTCGGTCATCAAATAATCGCGGTTTGTCTATTGCCAGACCCGAAGGGTTTTTACAACCCTTCGGGTCTTTTTTCTGCTTGAGGGAACTGAATGCGCCTCCCGGTCGTTTAATAGGTGAAGAAACCCAAGACATCTGACCTGGATCGGCAAGGCGGCCGGCGGCCGCGCCTCTGGGAGGCATAACATGAAGATCAAATCAATCGGGCTAATTTTAGGCAGTCTGCTGCTGGCGGTGCTGGCAACTTGTGCCCCGGTGAGCGGTGACGCGGAATCGCTTCCCCCTCAGGCTCAGACGGCGACGGCCGCCGACCGGGGCGCGTATGTGGTGCTGACCCTGCCGCAAACGCTGACGCCGGCGCTGCAAGGGCAGTTGGAGGCGGCCGGTATTCGTTTGTTTGATCCGCTGGGCGAGAATCGTTTCCAGGCGTATGTGCCGGCAACGGCCGTTTCTGCCCTTACCGCGCTGCAAGCCGACAACCTCATCAGCGATGTAACCGGCATTGACCCGGCCAGCAAAATCAAAGGCGACTTTGCCAACGGGCAGCAGCTCTACGACGTGGTGGTGCAGTTTTATGAAACGCCTACGGAAAGCGAAACGGCCGTGCTGGCCGACCACATGACAGTGGGCCGCACGGCCGTGGGGGTGATGGACTTTGTCGAAGGGCAGGCCACCGGGGCGCAAATCAAGCAGTTGGCCGAGCTGCCCTTTGTTAAGTTGATCGAACCGGCCACTCGCAACACTGGCGGGTTTTAAGCGCCGTTAGGCGCGCAGCGCCCGCAGCTCCGCGAACAATTCCTTCTCCTTCGCCGACAACTGCCGCGGCAGGGTGACCTTGACCGTGACGTACAAATCGCCGCGTTTGTCCGGCTGGCGCAGCCGGGGCATGCCCAGCCCGCCCAGCCGGAAGAGCTTGTCGTTCGCCGTTTCCGGCGGGATGGTCAGGTTGACGCTTTTGTCGATGGTGCGCACTTCCACCTGACCGCCTAAAACGGCCGTGTACAAATCCACCGGCACCTCCATGCGCAAATTGTCGCCTTCCCGCTGGTAGACGGCGTGGGGCTGTACCTCCACCGTCAGGTAGAGGTCGCCGGCCTGGCCGCCGGCCTGGCCGCTTCCGCCCTGGCCGCTGAGGCGGATGCGCGACCCGGTGTCGACGCCGCGGGGGATTTTGGCCTGAATGGAACGGCCGTTTTCCCATTGCAGCGTGCGGGTTGTGCCCTGGAAAGCTTCTTCCAGGGTGATTTGCACCGTGTGCTCGGTATCGCGGCCCTGGCGCGGGCGCGGCTGGTAGGTTTGCCCGCCGCCAAAATCGTTAAAGCCAAAGCTGCCGCCGCCCTGCTGCCCCATTCCGCCAAACAACGTCTCGAAGAAATCGGAGAAGCCGCCGCTGCCGCTGCCGCCGCCAAACATCTGGGCAAACTCTTCCGGGCTGACCGTGCGCGTGTAGCTCTGACCGCGGCCGCCGGGCTGCGAGGCCCACTGCGACCAGTTAAAATCTTCCGGCCGGCCGCCGGCGCGTTCGTACTGCTGCCACTGCGCGCCAAACTGATCATACTTCTGGCGCTTTTCCGAATCGCCCAGGACTTCATACGCCTCGTTGATGGCCTTGAAGCGCTCTTCGGCGGCCTTATCGCCAGGGTTCACGTCCGGGTGATACTGCCGCGCCAGTTTGCGATAGGCTTTTTTAATTGTTTTTTCGTCGGCGTTTTTGCTCACACCGAGCGTTTGATAATAATCCTGTACTTTCATGTGTTCCTTCAAAAGAGTGGATTGAGTGTTGGCCTGTTCGTTTGCTAGTATTTTGCCGGAAAAGTACCCGTTACGCCGCCACGAGGACGCGCGCCGGGCGCAGCAGTTTATCGTGGTAAGTATAACCGGTTTGTTCCACGGCCAACACCGTGCCGGAAGCAGCTTCTGGCGTGTTGACCACGCCGGTTGCTTCGTGTCGTTCGGGGTCGAACGGCCGTCCCTCGGCTGCCAGCGGCTGCACCCCATACTCTGCCAGAGTCGCCAGGAATGCTTTGCGAATGAGCGCCAGCCCGGTTTCGTCCTGGGTTTCTTGATGGTTCAGGGCGCGTTCCAGGTTATCGGCCAGAGGGAGCATGTCGCGCAGGAGTTTTTCCTGATTTTGCTGCGTTTCTCGGGTGTAGCGCTGCTCCAGCCGTTTTTTCTGATTTTCTTGCTCTGCTGCCAGACGCAGGTATTTTTCTTGCCACGCTGCGTCATCAGACGGCCGTGTGGGGCGTTGAGTGGGCTGCACGGGGGTATTATTCACCATTTGCTGCCGGGCGGCCAACTGCCGGTTGGCGGCGGCCAGTTCATTCTCCAGCCGTTTCAGGTCGGACTGTTGTTGTTTGGCGGTGTTGTACCATTTTTCGGCCGTTTCGCGCCACTCAGCAGCGTCGGCCTGGGCCTGAGCGATTTCCTGGCGCATACGGCCGTATTCCCCGCGCCCGTCGGGCGTGCGGCCGTCCGGCGTGCGGCTCGGTATATCGGTAATAAATTGTGGTTGCGAACGGCCGTAGCGCCGCCGGTACTCATCGTAATCACGAAACATACTTTCTCCAATTGTCGAAAAGGGCGGGCATATGCCCGCCCCTCGTTTTATTTTATCAGGTTAATCGGGTACAGCCTTCGTACCCAGTTCGGGCTTACATTTCTTCAAATTCGCCTTCAACCACACCTTCATCGCTGGAATGGCCGTTGCCGTTGCCGTTCCCGTTACCATTGCTGCCGTTACCATTTGTATAGCCGCCTGCTTCGGGCTGGCCCTGCGCCTGGTAAAGCTGCTGGCTGATGGCGTAGCTGGCCTGCTGCAAGCGCTCGCTCTGGCTGCGAATCTCGTTGACGTCGCTGCCTTGCAGGGCGCTGCGCAGAGTGGTGATCAGGCTTTCGATGTTGCTGCGCTCACCGGCGGCCAATTTGTCGCCCAATTCGTTCAGGCTCTTTTCCACAGTGTAGATCAGTTGATCTGCCTGGTTGCGCGCTTCAATCAGTTCGCGTTGGCGTTGATCGTCGGCTTCGTGCGACTTGGCCTCGTTTACCATCCGGTCAATTTCCGACTCATTCAGGTTGGTGGAAGCGGTAATGCGAATCTGTTGTTCCCGTCCGGTGGCCTTGTCTTTGGCCGTGACGTGCAGAATGCCGTTGGCGTCGATGTCGAAGGTGACTTCGATCTGCGGCAGGCCGCGCGGTGCCGGGGGCAGGCCGTCCAGCCGGAAGTTGCCGAGGGTTTTGTTGTCGGTGGCCATCGGCCGTTCGCCTTGCAAGATGTGGATGTCAACGGCCGTCTGGTTATCTTCGGCCGTGCTGAAAACTTCCGTCTTCTTGGTCGGAATGGTGGTGTTGCGCGGAATCAGGGTGGTCATCACGCCGCCCAACGTTTCCAGACCCAGGCTCAATGGCGTCACATCCAGCAGCAGCAAATCTTTCACATCGCCGCCCAATACGCCGCCTTGCAAAGCCGCGCCCAAAGCCACAACCTCGTCCGGGTTTACGCTTTTGTTCGGCGCTTTGCCGGTCATCGATTGCACCAATTCTTGAATCATGGGCATCCGGGTGGAGCCGCCTACCAGCACCACTTCGTCGATACCTTTGGCGTCCAGCCCTGCATCTTGCAGCGCCTTATCAAATGGCGCGCGGCAGCGCTGCACAAGGTCGCTGGTCAACTGCTCGAATTTGGCCCGCGTTAACGTCATCTGCAAATGTTTCGGGCCATTGGCGTCGGCCGTGACAAAGGGCAGATTCAGTTCGGTTTGCATCAGCGATGATAGTTCGATTTTCGCTTTCTCGGCAGCTTCGCGCAGGCGCTGTAATGCCTGCCGATCCTGTGCCAGGTCAATGCCCTGATCCATTTTGAACTGCTCGATCATCCACTGCACAATGCGCTCGTCCCAGTCGTCGCCGCCCAGGTGGGTGTCGCCATTGGTGGCCTGCACTTCGATCACGCCGTCGCCGACTTCTAGCACGGATACGTCGAAGGTACCGCCGCCCAGGTCGAAGACCAGGATGGTTTCGTCGCTTTTCTTGTCCAGACCGTAAGCCAGGGCTGCGGCCGTTGGTTCGTTGATAATGCGCAGCACTTCCAGCCCGGCGATTTTGCCGGCGTCTTTGGTGGCCTGGCGCTGGCTGTCGTTGAAGTATGCCGGAACGGTGATGACGGCCTGCGTCACGGGTTCGCCCAGATAGGCTTCGGCATCTCGCTTCAATTTTTGCAGAATGAGGGCCGAAATTTCTTGCGGCGAATAGGTTTTGTTAACTACCGGGATGTGGACACGCGCATCTTGCTGCGGTCCGGCGACGATTTCATAGGGCACCATTTTCTGGGTGCGTTGTGTTTCTGGGGCGTCGATCCGCCGCCCCATCAACCGTTTGATGGAATAAATGGTGTTTTCCGGGTTGACGACAGCCTGCCGCTTGGCGGTTTGGCCTACCAGGCGTTCCCCTTTTTTATTGAAAGCAACGATGGAGGGAACGGTGTTTCCGCCTTCGGCGGATGCAATGACCATCGGATCGCTGCCTTCCATGACAGCCACGACAGAGTTGGTTGTACCCAAGTCGATACCAATAATTTTGCTCATAATCAGCCTCCAAAATCACGCGAAACGTGTTCTTGTGAACCGGTTCCGTGGTGTGTGTTTTTCGTTTTGTACAGGCTCTATTGTTAAGGATAAGTGTTAGAACTAAGTCAGAGAAGCGTAAGACGGCCGTATGAGCTTCCCCAATTGCGTTAGAACGGGCTGGTTTTGCGGGTGAAATGGAAAAGACCAGGCACATGGGCCTGGCCTTTCCAGAGGGAGAAGAGATGCAGGGGATACGAGGAAGGGATCTCGTAGAGGAAGTGAATTAAGTTGTCAGGCGGGGAGGGGCATGGGGGGGCGCACGGCCGTTTCTCGGCCCATCCAAAAATTGCCCAATATCCCGGCGCCATTATCGGTGCTGTCAAACAAGTGGTAAGCGGTGAAATCCAGTTGCAGCGGCGTGACGGACGCAAACCCCAGGGCAACCGCTCCGATGTCCGTGCCTTCTTTAGGGATGCCGGTGGGCGCGTCACCGCCAATCCAGTAGTAGATTTCGCCGCGTGGATCACGCCGTTTTTCCAGGCGGTCTCGGTAAACGCGCAGCCCCTGGCGCGTCAGACGCAGTCCCCGAAAGCGCTCGGCGGGGATGTCTGGCACGTTGACGTTGAAGAACACGTCGTGGGGGAATTGGTTTTGGATGACCATCTGCACCACCTGGCAGGCGACGGTAGCCGCCAGATCGTAATTGGGCGCTTGCTGGCTGCTGCGTTGAATGTCAAGCGAGATGGCCACGCCGGCCACGCCCCAGATATTTGCTTCTTTGATGGCCGCCACCGTGCCGGAATAGGAAACATCATGGCCAAGGTTGGCGGCGGAATTGATACCGGCCACCACCAGATCCACTTTTTGCGGCAGCAGGCCCATCACCGCCATAGCCACGCAGTCGGCGGGGCTGCCATCGGTGGCCAGGGCGGCAGTGCCATCGGCCAGGCGCACTTCTTGCACGCGCAACGGCCGTTTGAAATGTTTGGTGTGGCCGTGTCCGGACCAGTCATGGTCGGGCGCAATCACACTCACGTCGCCAAATTGGCGCATCGCCTGGACCAGAACCAGTAAGCCCGGGGCGGTCACGCCGTCATCGTTGGTAACCAGTATGTGCATCGTCAAAGTCCTATCCTGTGGTATCTTTTGTCATCTTTTTCACTGCTTATGAGGATAGAGCCATGGTGTTAACGGCCGTTTAAGAGCTGGTTACCGTTTTGCTAAAGGTTTGTAAATGAATGTAAGGGTTGTGTAAGGGAAACAGCCGTTTTGATACAATTCTTACGCTTTTCGGATAAGGTAAACTTAAGTTCTATACCTGGAGATTTGAGGTTAACCATGAGTAAAGTAATCAACGTCAATCAGGCGGATTTTCAACGAGACGTGGTGGATCGCTCCCACCAAGAAGCGGTGTTGGTGGACTTTTGGGCCCCCTGGTGCGGCCCCTGCCGCATGTTAGGGCCGGTGCTAGAGCGGCTGGCCAACGAACCAACCAGCACATTTACCCTGGCAAAGGTCAATTCAGACAACAACCAACAACTGGCCATGCAGTATGGCGTGCGCGGCATTCCCAACGTCAAGGCGTTTGTGAACGGCAAACTGGTCGATGAATTTGTCGGCGCGCAGCCGGAGCCGATGGTGCGGCAGTTTATCCAGCGCCTGCCCAGGCCAACTGGCGCGCCCGCCAATGGGCAGGCCGCCAGCCATAACGGACAGGCCGCGGCCAATGACCCGGCCGGACGCCTGCACCAGGCGCGTGAGCTGCTTAAAAAAGGGGATGGCTGCACGGCCGTTTCCCGGCTGCAAGATTTTCCCGCCTCGCCGCAGTCCGAAGCTGCGCGCAAGCTGCTGCCGCTGGCCGAATTTTTGTGCCATGCCGCTCAGGGTCGGTTTAACGGCCGTGACGATATGGACAATCTTTACCGGCAGGCCGCCGACGCCATTCACCGTCGCGAATACTCGGCCGCCCTTTACAGCCTGCTGACCGTGGTCCACCACGACAAAACCCACCGTGAAGGTGAAGCCAAAAAGGTCATGTTGGGTCTTTTTGAGCTAATCGGCGAGGATGACCATCTGACTCGCGCATATCGCCAGCAGTTGGCTTCGGCCATTTTTTAGCTTCGGCGCAAAAAAACTGGCGACGGGCCGGGCCGCACAATTTTCGGTTGTGCGGCCCGGCCCGTTTTGTTTTAGGCTATCAGGTTGGAACCGACCTCGTGGGCGGCGCGCAAAAAATCGAGCAGCTTTTCGCGGGGATGGGGCGCGTCAACCAGGGCGGCGTAAGGGAGCACCGCCCCCGTCCAGCCTTCCGTTTGCCAATAGGCGTCATCCGGCAGGGCCGCGTCGGTAAATCCGTCTGGTTGGGGATAGGCGGTGGCATAAAAATAGGGTTCGGGGATGGTTTCGTCGCCGGTGGAAAAGCCAAAATTCATCTGTTCATCGGCGTAATCGGGGTTGTCCGGATCCTGGCCGGGGACCAGACGGCCGGTTAACCAGACGACGGCCAGGTCAAAGTGATGGGGCCAGAGCTGCACCGGGCTGGTTTCGCCACGAAAGCCAGCTTTAAATTCCTTCAGGACGGCGTCGATTTGTGAAAGGGCGCGCCAGTAGGTGGACACGGCCGTTTCCGCATACACCCCCTCCGTTTCAGCGCTAAATTTGCTCCGGTCGATGGCCGGGTTGATACCCCATTTGTCCAACACAGCCAGCGTCTCGGCGCAAAATGCCGCCGCCGACTGCCCAACGAGCGGGATTACGGCCGTTTGCCCGCCGCTGGTGATCAGCGTGAGTTGGTGGCGGGTGAAATCCAGGACTAGTTCAACGATCTGGTCGCCGGCGGGGATGGGGGTGGTGGTCAGGCCAACGGCCGTAGCCCGCAGGCTGATGTGCCACCAATGTTTTTGCGCCGGAGCCAGCGCCCGGCGGATGTGGCTGAGCAGTTGGGCATATGCCTGGAGTGTGTCGCGGGTTGGCCGCCAGTCAGCCAGGGGTAGTGGGGGAAATACGGATTGAGTCATCGCAGTCTCCTTGTGATCGCCTGGGTCGGAAAGTGGATCGGTGGGTATGGTAGTTGGACGCGATGACTGCCGAAAACCTTACGCCTATCCCGCCAGGCTGGCCCGCGCCGCTGCCAGATCCACGTCATGGCGCTGGCGATCGAGAAAAAAGCTAACCTTCGTATAGCCAGCATCGTGCAGCAGATCGAGCGCCGGCAAAAAGTCGGCCGCCACGCGGCCCGGCTCGTGGGCGTCGGAGCCAAGCACGACCGGAATGCCGCGGGTGTTCATTTCGGCCAGCATGGTGGGATTGGGGTTCATTTCGCGAATTCGTTTGTGCAGGCCGGAGGTGTTTAGTTCCATCGCGGCGCCGGTGGCGGCAATGCGATCCAGGCTGCGGCGGATGTCGTCCAGCAGCCGGTCCAGCCGCCAGGCACGCGGGAATACGTTTTTAACCAGGTCAGGGTGGGCCAGGGTATCGAACAGGCCGCTTTCGGCCGATTGGGCCAGATGCTCGAAGTAGGTTTGCTGAAAGGTGACTGGATCGCCGTGGTCATAGGCGTCGCGATAATAATCCAGGGGCGCGTGGATGGAGCCGAGGACGTGGTGGAAGTCGGCGCGGCTGAGCAAATCTTCCAGCCAGCTTTCCATGCCCGGCACATAGTCGCATTCCAGGCCCAGGCGAACGTCGACACGGCCGTGCCACGCCGCGTTCGCCTGCGCTACCATAGCCACATAGTCGTCCAACTGGTCAATCGACATGCGCACCTGCGGTGACCAATCGGGCGATGGGCCGGGATTGTGGCAGGTAAAGATGATGCCTGCCAGGCCGCGTTTGGCGGCCACGGCGGCGTATTCTTCCGGCGCGCCCCAGGCGTGTTTGCAGAGCGGTGTGTGCATGTGGCTGTCGTAGAGGAGGGGGCTTGTCTGGTTCATATCGTCCAGCCGGGCGCGCCGAGAAACGGCCGTAAATCCTCATCGTGCAGCAGCTCCTCAACAGACGTTTGTATATCGATCTCCCTGGCCAGGACGGCATCCTGGTAGCGGCTGGCCCAGCGGTAAATCAGGCCGCCGGCGCGGCGCAGCTCCACCAGCATCAGTTGCGCCAGAGGCCCGGCCTCGTCCAAAAAGCCAGACTCCACGTAATCGCGTTCTGTCTGGGCCATGTCATAGGGCAGGCGGACGATTTCTGCCTGCCAGCCATCACGCACCCAGGTGAAACGGCCGTAACTGGCCCGCGTGTCCCGATCAAACGGCGCGCCCACCGAGCCAACGTTCACGACCAGCGAATCGTTAAAGCGACGAATCATGGGGCGATGCGTGTGGGCCGTCACAAAGACGGCCGGCACCGGGGCGATCTGCTGGTAAATCTGCTCATCGCTGCTGTCGGCATAGATGCCGTCGCGGTTATTGCGCATGGAAGCGTGGACCACGCGAAATTCGCTGCCATCCGGCGCCGTCCAGCTAAATTGATTGGGCAGCGTCTGCAAGGCAGCAATGCTGCCATCCAATTGATGGTAGGCCCAAAAGGCAAACCGCCATAATTCGTGCTCCGGACCGGAGCGCGGCGCGTCCGGGCGGGCGCAGGCCAGCAGGTAATCTTCGTGATTGCCGCGCACCACGCGCCAATCTTCCTCGGCTTGCTTTTGCTGGACAAATTTCAAGCAATCCAACGACAGTGGCCCACGGTTCACGATGTCGCCATCGACGACGACGAGGTCAGGCTGCCAGGCTTCGATGTTGGCAGCCACGGTTTGTAAGGCTGGCAAATTGCCATGAATGTCTGATAATACGGCTATCTTCATTGTCAAAACCCTGATTTGATGATCGGGTAAGTCTATCGTGATCGGGTCTATTGCTCAAGTCATGTTCATTTTTTTATCTAAATTTTTGCCGATATTTGTTTATCCATTGGGTTTGGCTATTTTCTTGATGGTGGCCGCGGGTTTTTTGGGGAAACGGCCGTCTCTGCAGCGCGCTTTGCTGGGAACGGCCGTGCTGATCCTGTGGCTCAGCAGTACCCGCCCGGTTGCCTATGCCCTCACCCGTTCGTTGGAGCAGCAGTATCGCCCGCCCGCTGCCTGGCCCACCGCCGAGGCAATCGTCGTGCTGGGCAGCGGCGCAGAGCCGCACATTCCCCCGCGCACCACGGTGGAAGTAAACAAATCTGGCGACCGCGAGCTGTTAGCTGCCTGGCTCTACCGGCAGGGCAAAGCAGACAAGATCGTGGTGACCGGCGGCGTGGTCCCCCGGATGAACCCGGAGGGCATCCCCAGCAGCGCAGAGAGCATGGCCGCGCTGCTGGAGATGTTAGGCGTGCCGCCAGAGGCCCTGGTGCTGGAATCGCAGTCGCGCAATACGTATGAAAACGCGCTCTTCACCCGCCAGCTCCTGGCCGAGACCGGCGAGGAGCGCATTTTGCTGGTTACGTCGGCCACGCACATGCCGCGTTCGGTGCGTCTGTTCATGGCGCAGGGCTTCACCGTGATCCCGGCTGCGGCCGATTTCCAGGTGACCGACGCCGATTGGCAGCTCTTGTTCACGCCCGATCTGGGGGTGCAGATGCTCAACTGGCTGCCGGAGGCTGGCGCGCTGCACATGACCACCTCGGCGCTGAAGGAATATGTGGGGCTGCTGGTTTACGGCTGGCAGGGCTGGTTATAGGGTTTTGTAGGCGGCGGCCACTTCCAGGGCGATGGTGTGGAGGTGCTGGCGCAGATCTGCCGGGGCGGTGACGTGCACGGCCGTTCCCAGGCCCAACAGGCGGCGGCAGGCGTCTTCCCGCGAGGCAAATGGCAGGTCGATTTCCACCCAACCGTCATCGCCGATGGGCGCGGCGGTAAGCAGCGCCACCACGCCCTCGCCAAATGCCTGCACGACCAACGGCACACCGCCCGGCGACACGCGCAGCGTGACCTCGTAGCGGGCCATGTCTTTTTCGAAACGGGCGCACCATTCACGCCAGTAGTCGGGGAGATTAAAGGTAGACGGCCGTTCAAACACACTGTCGCTCAGCTCCGCCTCCTGAATGCGCGAAATGCGAAAGGTATAAAAATCGTGATACATGCCGGCCACCATGTACCAGACGTTGGCCTTGGCCACCAGCGCGTAGGGGTCCACCAGCCGCTTGACCCACTGGCCATCGCCGCGCCGGTAGGTCATGCGCAGGCGGCGATCGGTCCACACTGCTTCTTGCACCAGGGCGAGGTAGGGGGTGGGTTCCTCGGATTGGAACCAGACGGCCGTGTCCAGCAAAATACGCTCCCGCACTTTATCCACGTCCGGGCGGAAGGGGGCGGGCAAGGCGGCCGTCAGCTTCAACATCGCCGCCTGCGACGCTTTGTCGGCGCCGAGGTCGGCCAGCAGGCCGGGCACGGTGAACATGAACAAGGCCCGTACTTCTTTGTCGGTCAGGCCGGTGAGGTTGGTGCGGTAGCTTTCTAGCAGCGAGCAGCCGCCCTGCGGGCCGCGCTCGGCGTACACCGGCACGCCGGAGGCGCTCAGCGCGTCCAGGTCGCGGTAAATGGTGCGCGGCGAAACCTCCAGGCGGTCGGCCAGATCCTGGGCGGTCATCTGGCCGTGGGTTTGCAGCAGCATTAACAGGGAGATCAGGCGGTCGGCGCGCACGGCCGTTTACCCCTCCAGCGCGCCAAACACCACCGGCAGGAGCTGTTTTTTGCGCGAAACCACGTCCACCGCCTCCAGCGTGCCATCGGCCAGCCGCGGATAGGGCAGTACGTCCAGCCCCGGCACTTCGTCGGTCAAAATCAAGCGGCTGGTGCGCCGCACCACGTCCGTTACCATCAACATGGCAAAGGTGAGGCCCCGGCTGTCTTTCAATTCCTTCAATGCAGTGCGCAAATCGGCCAGATGTTCCTCCAATTGGGCAAAATTGGTGACTTCCGCCTGGGCGATGCCAAATTCGATGCCTTCGGTCTCGTAGAGTTTGAAGTCGGCGCTAACAATTTCGTCCGGCGACCGGGAAGCCAGACCGGCGCCAGCTTCTAGAATTTGACGGCCGTATGATTCAATCGTTTCCCCCTCCAACGCTGAACCGCGCATAAACGCCCAGCGCGCCAATCGCGCCGCCGCGGCCTGGTCGCGCTCTGTCGTCGTCGGCGAGGTCAACACCAGCGTGTCCGACAGGACGCCGGCCAGCAGCAGTCCGGCCAGCGCCGGCGGCGCGCTCAGGCCCGCCTCGTTGATCCGTTCGCAAACCAGCGTGCTGGTGCTGCCTACTACATCCACCGTGAAGCGGATGGGGATATGGGTGGTCGGATTGCCCAGCCGGTGGTGGTCCAGGATCTCCAAAATATCGGCCTCGTTCAGGGCGCCCAACGCCTGCCCCATCTCGTTGTGGTCCACCATGATGAGCTGCAACCGGGGCGGGTTCAGGGCTTCCCGCTGGCGGCAGACACCGGCGTAGCTGCCGTGTTCATCGACCACCCAGAATT
>ERZ795053.3558-NODE-3558-length-17594-cov-7.519186_pt1 | contig 17594 bp, 15 predicted proteins | sample MGYA00375137_ERZ795053 | MGnify/ENA primary metagenome ERZ795053 (study PRJEB30182, sample SAMN05720284) | activated sludge metagenome | isolation source: Anaerobic digester | place: Hong Kong | collected 2014-12-17 ...
GCCGACATTCGACTGGTTCCCCACCGACTCCAGTCTCGGCCCCATGCCCGACGCCGCCCCTCGCATGGTGATCTCCCGGGCACAGGCCGTGCGCGTGAACCGCGTCGGGGAGCGCGCCGCCACCGACATGGTCCTTGCGCTGCAGATCGCACGCGAGATGACCGACCGCGCCCGCCGGACCCATGTGCTGCGGGCGATCGACGCCGCCTGCGACGTGGTCGACGATCTGTCCATCCCCGACGACCAGCGGTGGCACCTGTTCGAGAAGGCCCTGGCGCCGGTGTTCGACAGCGAACCCTCTCCGGACGCTCCGCGACTGCACGCAGTGGCCAACGCCCACATCGACACCGCGTGGCTGTGGCCGTTCCGCGAGACCATCCGCAAGGTCGCCCGCACCTTCAGCAACGTGCTCACGCTGATGGAGGAGGAACCCGAGATGCGGTTCGCCTCTTCCCAGGTGCAGCACCTGGCGTGGATGGCCGAGTTCCAGCCGGAGATGTTCGAGCGGATCCGGCAGCGTGTGGCCGAGGGCCGGTGGCTGCTGCTCGGAGGCACCTGGGTCGAGCCTGACGGGAACATGCCCTCGGGAGAATCGTTCGCCCGCCAGTTCCTGCTCGGGCAGACGTGGCTGCAGGACACCTTCGACATGACCGCCGACACCTTCTGGCTCCCGGACACGTTCGGCTACTCCGCCGGCCTTCCGCAGATCGCGCGGCTGGCCGGATGCGACACCTTCATCACCCAGAAGCTGTCCTGGAACTCGGTCAACGTCTTCCCCCACACCACGCTGGAGTGGGAAGGCCTCGACGGCAGCCGCCTGCTGACACACTTCCCGCCCGCCGACAGCTACAACTGCGCCGTCCTCCCGATGGAGATGGCGAAGTCGCAGACGAAGATGGTCGAGCAGGAGGCCGATGAAGGCCTGTTGTTGTTCGGGTTTGGCGACGGGGGTGGCGGACCGACCCGGGACATGGTGGTGCGCACGCGACAACTGAACATCGCGGGAATGCCGCGCATCCAGATGAGCACCGTGCACGAGTTCTTCGCCGCCGCACGGGAGTCCGTGCCGGAGCCCCCGGTGTGGTCGGGGGAGCTGTACCTCGAGTACCACCGCGGCACCCTCACCAGTCAGAGCCGGATCAAGCAGCTGCACCGGCGCGCGGAGGTCCTGCTGCGCGAAGCGGAGATCTGGGCCACGACCGCGGCCCTGCAGCAGGGCGCCGAGTACCCGGCCGACGAACTGCGCGGCTTGTGGCGGGAGGTGCTCATCATGCAGTTCCACGACGTGCTGCCCGGGACCTCCATCGGGTGGGTCCATGACGAAGCCGTCGAACGCCTCGCGCGGGTCGTGACGCGGGCGGAGGCCATCGCCGTGGCGGCACTCGAAACGGTGGCGGGGGACGGCGCGGTGGCGCTGGCCGCCACGGCCTCCCCGCACGGCGCCCTGGGAGTCCCGGCCCTGGCCGCGGTCCCGGCCGACGACGTGCCGGGCTGGTCGGTGACGGTGACGGAGCACGGCGACGAGATCATCCTGGAGGACGAACGTTGGCGCGTGCGGCTGACCGGCGGTCTCGTGACCTCGATGGTCGACAAGCGCACGGGCCGCGATGTCGTGGCGCCGGGCGGCGCGCTCGGCCGCATGCGCATCCATCCCGACCGTCCCATCCGGTGGGATGCGTGGGACCTCGACGAACAGCACATGCGCGGTGCGGTGGCGATCGACGTCGAGGCCGCGGTGGTCCTGCCGGACGACACGGTGCGGGTCACACGCCGGTGGCGGGACACTTCGATCGACCAGGACTTCCGACTGGTCGCCGACGGCCTGGAGATCCGGACGTCGGTCGACTGGCATGCCCAGGACTGCCTGTTGCGCCTGGAGTGCGACCTCGATGTGCTCGCCCCCTCCACCAGTGCGGAGACGATGTACGGCTTCGTCCAGCGGCCCACCGCGACGAACACGTCATGGGAGCAGGCGAAGTTCGAGACGTGTGCCCATCGCTGGGTGCACGCGTCGGAGCCGGGGTACGGGATCACCGTGCTCACGCCCACCACGTACGGCCACCAGGTGACGCGCCAACAGCGCCAAGGCGGTGGGATCTACACGCGGATCGGATGCTCCTTGTTGCGGTCTGCCGCCTTCCCCGACCCTCGGCGGGACTCGGGGCGCCACGAGTTCGTGCATGTGATCGCGCCGGGGACGGATATCGCCGACGCGGTACGCCTCGCCGACGAGCAGTCGTTCGGCGTACGGACCGTGCTGGGTGCCGGGCCGGTGGCGCCGGCGGTCGAGGTCACGGGGGACAGCGTCGCGCTCGAGGCACTCAAACTCGCCGAGGACGGCAGCGGCGACGTGATCGTTCGGATCCGGGAGACCTGCGGGACCGCCTCCCCCGCCTCGGTGCGGCTGAGTCTTGCGCCGTTCGCGGTCGAGTGTGACCTCATCGAACGGCCGACCGGGGACACCGACCCCGTGAATCTTCGCCTGCGACCGTTCGAGGTCAAGACGCTGCGGTTCCGGCGCTGAGACCCGCCCTGGGGTTAGAGGTTGCCGCCCGGGTTAGAGGTTGCCGCCCGGGTTAGAGGTTGCCGCCCGGGTTAGAGATTGTTGCCGCTAGAAACGCTCACCGGAGCGACAACCTCTCACGAAGTGGCACTGCGGCTGTGCTGTGACCATCAACGGCGGGCACCGTGGCTCACCGTCGACCGTGATCACGCCTCCGTAGCCACCTGATCCTCCGCGTGGTACTGCGCCAGCAGCTCCTTTTCGCGGTCGGCCTTGGGGAACTTCCACGCCACGATGACGGCGCCGATCAACACGGCCACGATCCCGGCGATGTACGCCCAGTCCTGACCCGCCACGAACGACTCCTTCGCGCCCTGGATGATCGCGTCGGCGTACTGCGGATACTGGGCGGCGGTGTTCTCCGCACTCGAAAACGACTTGGCCAGTTCCGATTGCACGGCAGACGTGACCTGATCCGACTCGGGTGACTGCGCGATCAGCTTGTTCACCGACGTCGCGTAGCCCGCGGTCAGTAGCGCGCCCAGGATCGACTGCATGATGGCCCCGCCGAGGTCGCGCTGCAGGTCCGCGGTACCGGATGCCATGCCGGCTCGCCGCACCGGAACCGCCCCGGTCAGCGAGTGCGAGGCGGGCGTGCCTGCCAGCCCGACGCCCGCGCCGACGAACGCGTAGCCGAGCCCGACCGACCAGTAGGCGGTGCCTTCCCTCCACAGGAGCAGCATCGTGACGAAGCCCAGCAGAACGAAGACGTAACCGAGGAGCAGGGTGAACCGTGCGCCTTTGGCCTCCACCAACTTCGCGGAGCGCGGCGCGAGCAGGACCATGAAGACCGCCGCCGGCAGGATCGCCAGACCGGACGAGATCGTCGAATACCCCAGCACGTTCTGCAGGAACTGCTGGCCGATGAACATCGCGCCCATGAGCGACCCGAACACGATGATGCCGGCCACCGCCGCCACCCAGAAGATGGGTCGCGAGGCCACCGACAGGTCGAACAACGGATCCTTGACCCGGCGTTCGCGGATCACGAAAGCGATCAAGGACGCGAGCCCGATCACGGCCAGGCTGAGGACCAGGGTTCCGGCGCCGGGCACGGTCGCGAAGTTGATCGCCAGGATGATGCCACCCACCAACAGCGCCGACAGGATGCCGCCGAGATTGTCGACCGGGTCGGTCGTCTCGTTCACGTGGGCCGGCACCACCTTGAGGACCAGCGGGATGGCCAGCACGATCAGCGGGAGGGTCACCAGGAACACCGATCCCCACCACCACCACGACAGGAACAGCCCCGAGATCAGCGGGCCCAGCGCGGAGATCGCACCGCCGATCGCCGACCAGAGGGCGATCGCCTTCGTGCGACCCGCCCCTGACCACAAGGCGGTGATCAGCGACAACGTCGTCGGGTAGGCCATACCGGCGGCCAGGCCCCCGACGATGCGGGCGACGATCAGGATCTCGATGCTGGGGGCCCAGGCGGCCACGATCAGCGCCGGCAACGACAGCAGGACGCCGATGATGAGCATCAGTTTTCGGCCGTACCGGTCACCGAGGGCGCCGAGCCACAGCACCGACGCGGCCAGTCCCAGCGAGTAGCCGACGGCCACGAGGTTCAACTGCGTCTGGGACGCATCGAACGCCTTGCCGATGTCCGGCAGGGCCACGTTCGCCACGGCCAGCGGCAGGTTGGCCACCGCGGCGACAAGGATGAGCGTGCCGAGGACCGCCTTGGCCCTCGCGGGCGCGGATCCATTGTCTGTAGTCACTGCCTGGTCAGCCACGCTCGAATACTAGTGATCACCACCACGTCGGGCATCCACCCATTGCGTGGGATCTTAATTCAACACTTGTTGAATTCAAGGTGTACGCTGGTCGCATGCGAGCCATGATTCTCAAAGAGTTCCGCGAGTTGCGTCGTGATCATCGGACGATGGGCATGCTCATCGGGATGCCGATCCTGATGCTGATCGTCTTCGGCTACGCGGCGAACTTCAGCGTGGACAACATCCCCACCGCCACGCTGGGTCCGCAGGCCGAGCAAGCCGCCAGCCTCATCGGTGGCGTGCCGCAGGCACCTTTCGATGTCACCGATGTGGACACCACCGGGACGGCGGAAGACGCCGAGGGCATGCTGCAGCGCAACGAGGTGGATGTCGCGATCGTCACCGGCGCCGATCCCACCGTCGCCTACATCGATGGGTCCTCGCTCTTCAGTGCCCAGACCGCCGTGGCCGCGTTCAACCGCCTCGGCGACCGCGTCCAGACCCAGGTCCTGTTCAACCCGGACCTCAAGACAAGTTGGGTCATGGTCCCGGCCATCATCGGCCTGATCCTGACGTTCATCGGCACGATCATCACCAGCATCGGGATGGTCAAGGAGAAGCAGACCGGCACCATCGAGCAACTGGCCGTCATGCCGATCAAACCCAGCACGGTGATTCTCGGCAAGATCGTCCCGTACTTCCTGCTGGCCTCCCTGGACATGGTGCTGGTGACGGTATTGGGGATGCTGCTGTTCGATGTGCCGTTCAACGGCAGCGTGGCGGTCTTCGCGCTCGGTGCCGGGCTGTTCCTGTTCGTGGTGCTCGGACTGGGCGTGTTCATCTCGACGATCTCGCAGAACGTGGGCCAGGCGATCCAGACCGCCTTCTTCTTCCTGCTCCCGCAGATCCTGCTGTCCGGGATCATCTTCCCGCTCGAGGCGATCCCCTGGGCGGTGCGCTGGATCAGCTACTTCCTGCCGCTGACCTACTTCACGATGATCTCGCAGGGCGTGATGCTGCGCGGCGCGCCGTTCGACTCGCTGTGGTTCCCCTTGCTGATGCTGACCGTCATGGCGGTCGTCGTGTTCACCGGCGCCGTGCTCCGGTTCCGGCGCGACCTCGCACCCGGTGACGGCCGCCGCGCGAAGATCAAGGTCGCCGCATGAGCGTGCAGAATCTGCGGGTTCACCGCGGTCACACCCTGGCGCTCGACGACGTCACCCTAGAGACGCCCGCCGGTCGGGTGACGGCAGTGGTCGGCGGCGACGGCGCCGGCAAGACGACCCTGCTCGAGGCGATGGTGGGGCTGGTCACTGTGGACAGCGGCACCGTCGACACCCCGCCCCGTTCCCGCATCGGCTACATGCCGTCTGGCGCCGGCAGTTGGAACGACCTCACCGTCGACGAGAACGTCTCCTTCGTCGGCGGCTCCTACGGCCTGTCCACCGACGAGGTCGCCCGGCGCGCCGAGGAACTGCTCGGCCGGGCGAATCTGCTGGACGCCCGCGACCGGCTGGCCGGACGGCTGTCAGGGGGGATGCGTCAGAAGTTGGGCTTCTGCTTGGCGATGCTGCACCAACCCGAACTCCTCGTCCTCGACGAGCCGAGCACCGGGGTCGACCCGGTCAGCCGGGTCGAGTTGTGGCGGCTGATCAGTGAGGCGGCGGCCGCTGGGACCGCGGTCGTGCTGGCGACCACCTACCTCGATGAGGCCGAGCGGGCCGGCTGGGTGCTCGTCCTCGAGCGGGGCAAGGACCTGTTGAGTGGCTCGCCGGACGAGGTCGTCGCCTCTTGTCCCGGCGTGGTGGTCGAGACCGATGCGCCCGTGCACCCCGACCTGTCATGGCGCAGCGGGGAACACTTCCGCGAGTGGTGGCCCGACGGCCCACCCGACGGCGACCGCCCCGCCGACCTGACCCTCGAGGACGTGAGCATCGTCGCGTCCCTGCGGGAGGGGATGAAGGCATGACTGCACTGATCGAGGCACGCGGACTGACCCAGCGGTTCGGCGATTTCACGGCCGTCGACGACGTGTCCCTGCATGTCGACGCCGGCGAGGTGGTCGGCCTGCTGGGGGCCAACGGCGCCGGCAAGACCACCACCATCCGGATGTTGCTCGGATTGGCACGACCCACTGCGGGCGAGGCCCTCCTCGACGGGTCGCCCCCCACGCGGCAGAGCCGTCGACGCCTCGGTTACGTTCCGCAAGGTCTTGGGCTGTACGCGGAACTCACGGTCTCGGAGAACCTCGCCTTCGCCGCTCAGGCCTTCGGCTGCGCGCCGGCCCAACTCGACGGCGCCCTGGCGGACGAGGCGGACAGCCTGGTCGCCTCGTTGCCGCTGGGCCTTCGCCGCCAACTGGCGTTCCTCTGCGCTCTGCAGCACAGCCCCGACGTCCTCGTCCTCGATGAACCCACCTCGGGGGTGGAGCCGTTAGCCCGGGCCAGGCTGTGGGACCGCATCCGGTCCCAGGCGGACAGTGGCGTGGGCGTGCTCGTCACCACCCACTACATGCAGGAGGCCCGGCAGTGCGACCGCCTCCTGCTGATGTCGGACGGCCGTCTGGTGGCGCAGGGCAGCGAGCAGGACATCGTCGACGGGACCCGCACAGTGGCTGTCCACGCCGACGATTGGGCGCGGCTGTTCGAGGTGCTGAGTACCGCCGGGATGGCGGTCAATCTCGCGGGCCGCGACGTGCGCGTCATCGATCCGGACGAAGAGCGACTGCGGACCGCGCTCGAGCAGGCCGGTATCACCGCCACGGTGACCGAGGTCGCTCCCACGATCGAGGAACGCATGACGATGCTGGCACGCGGATGACGCCGCGCGGACGACGTCCCGGCGACGAGGACACCCGGGAACGCATCCTGGACAGCGCCCGCCGATTGTTCTCGGAGCGCGGATACGAGCGCGCCAGCATGCGGGTCATCGCACGCGACGCACACGTGGACCCGTCGTTGATCGTCCACTACTTCGGCAGCAAGCAAGGTCTGCTGGAGGAGTGCCTGCGCCTGCCCGTGGACCCAAGGGTGGTGCTCGCCGGGGCGGCGCAAGCGCCTCCGGAGAAGCGCGGTGAACTGCTGGTACGTGCTCTGGTCGCAGCCTGGGAGCGCCCGGAACTGCAGCGCCACCTGTTGGGGATGTTGCGCACTGGAGCCTCCCACGACACCGCCCGGGATTCTCTGCAGCGCAGCTTGCACGACGCGGTGAAGCCGGTCGTGGCCGGGCTCGCCATCGACGACCCGGACCGCCGTTCGGCCTTGGTCATGAGCCAGATCGCGGGCCTTGCGATCACCCGCTACTTCCTACGGATCCCGGAGGTTGTCGCCCTGACCCCCGACGAGATCGTCGCCGCGGTGGGACCCACGGTGCAGAGATACCTGACAGGACCGCTCGACTGACGGGTGTGTCAGACCCCCGGGTTATCGTCGTGACGCAGATGAAACGGGGGTTTCAATGGGGGACAACGCGGAGATTCTCAGCGCACTGGACGACGCACCACGCTGGCTGGTCACCGATTGGGGTGGGCCGGGAGGGGTCGCCAAGGTATCGATCAGTGTGGGGGGCAGGGTCACGGACGTGACGATCCACGACAACCGGGCCGCCTACGACGGACAATCGGTGGCCCTCGGGTCGGGGGGACTGGCGCGGTTGCTCCACGAGGTCCAGACGATGCTCGACGAGCAGGCACTGTCCACGCCGGCCGCCCGCGTGACCGTGGCCGGGCTCGTGGACCTGTGGCGCACCACGCCCGATGACGGAACCGGCAGGTGGTCGCTGCGGCACGGCGTGATCGAGTGGCACTGCACCGACGGGCTGCTCCACATCGAGGCCGGCGATGGCGGACCGTACGCCACCCCGCTGGCCCAACCACTGGTGGACGTGCTCCGCGACCTCGGCTGGAACAGTCCGGATGACAACTTCCGCAACTGCTGGCTGCAGCCGCCGGCGGAGGCCTTGGAGTCCGCCGCGCGCATCGCCGTTCTCACGACGGTGACGGCCTTCGGCTACCCCGAGCCGCCGGCGTTGCCCTGAGCCGGGATCCCCAGGACCAACTGCATCGCCAGGCGCTGATGCGGATCGTCGAGGGCGGCGCCGAAGAGTTCCTGCAGCCGTTGATGGCGGTAGGAGACGGTCTGCGGGTGGACGTGCAGGAAGCTGGCGACTGCCTGCCGGTCACCCTGCAGGGCCAGCCAGGCCGCGAGGGTCTGGCGCAGCACCGCCTGCTTCGACGCGGGGAGAGCATCCAGCGGACGCAACACCCGCTCCTCGAGTTCGTCCAGCAGGTCCACGTCGGCGCCGACCACCAACTCCGGGAGATGATCGGCGGCCGCCACCACCCTGGTGTCCGGGACCCGACCCTGCGCCACGAGGCGCTGCACCCTGCGGGCGTGCGCCAGGGAGACGGGCGCCTGGGCCGGCGGTCGCACGGTCCCCACGAACACCTGGGTACCCTCCCACGCGCGTTCGAGCCGCCGTCGGCGCCCCGGGCCGGAAGGATCGGGGAGGATCGCGATGGCCTCGCTGCCTTCGACAAGCGCGAGGACATCGGCCGGTGCAGTTGGTTCCCGGCCAGGCGGCAGCGGCACGACGGCGACGGCCATCCGCTCCGGGATCGTCCATCCCACGGCGTCGGCAGCCGCCTGTACACCCAACGGATCCCCGAGGACGGCCCCTTCGATGAGCAGTTCGACGAGCCGGGAGCGTTGCACATCCCGCATGCCGGCCTGTGACGCGTGGCCCTGAACGCTGGCCCCGGAGAGTTCGTCGATGTAGACGAAGATCGACTCGGCCAGGCTCACCAGCTGTGCCGTCGAAACCCCGGCGGAGACAGCTCGGGCGGACATGTGCTCCCACGCGACCCGCGCACCGATGCGATAGGCCGACAGCAACGCGGCCATGGATCGGCCCTGCTGACTCTCGATCGCGCCGATGCGGCGGTAGAACGTCCCCGAACGCTCATTGAGCGCCGGGCTGTTCGAGCCGAACAGGTCGAGCAACCGCGCCAGCGCGATCTCCGTGCCACGGGTCACCACCGGACCCGTGTCGCTGTCCAATGCACTGGAGTAGGCAGGAACGCCGCGGGCGATCTCGACCACGGTCGCCGCCACCACGTCCGGCAGCGTGGGACGCAGAATCTCCGCCAGATCAGTGCTCAGACTGCTCCACGGCTGCACTTTGTCACTCTATGACAAAAAATTCGCACAAGTCTGGGCTAAGGGTGGTAATCCTGGGCCTTCATTGTGGGGACGATAGAAACATGAGCACTGCAGCATTCTTCGACCTCGACGGCACCCTGATCCCGGGCTCGGCCAACATCCCCTTGGCCAAGGCCGCCTTCCGGCAGGGGTTCGCCGGCCCGTCCGACCTGATCAAGGACCTGCGCAACGGCGTGAGCTTCCTGCTCAAGGGGGCCACCGACGAACGGTCCGCCCAGGTGCGTGACCGTATCCTGCGCGCGGTCCAGGGACACCGGGCCGCCGATGTCGAAGCCCTCGGCGACTCCTTCATCGACGACCTCGTCGCGTCCATCACGCCCGCCATGCGGGACGTGCTCGACCAGCACGCGGCGGCCGGGGACGACCGCATCGTCGTGTCGGCATCGCCCACCGAGATCGTCTCCCGGCTCGCATACGGCGCGGGTCTGGAGTACGGCGTCGGCACCACGGCAACCCGCGACGAGGCCGGTGTCTACACAGGCGAGCTCACCGGGCCCTTCTGCTACAAGGAGGGCAAGGTCGAGGTGATGCGGGCGCTGGCTGCGGAGCAGGGCTACGACCTCGCGGATTGCTACGCGTACACCGACTCGGCGAGCGACATGCCCATGCTCGAGGCGGTCGGTCACCCCGTGGTCGTGAACCCGGAGCCGGAGTTGCGCGAGATCGCGGTCGAGCGCGGCTGGCCGATCGTGGAGACCTCCTCGGTGCCGCGGGTCAAACTCTCGTCAGCGCGGGGGCTGACCCGGATGGCCACCAACCTCGTCGCTGCGCTGGGGCGCCGGGCGCTCCCGGCCTGAGGTCCTCGGGGGCCGGGCGCTGCGGATCCCGCCCATTCCGCGAACCCGGAGACGGTGCCGAAGGCACCCGACCGCCCGGGGTGAGAGGTTGACCCGAACCGCCCGGGGTGAGAGGTTGTCGGCCCCGTGAGCGGTTATGGGCGCTACAACCACTCCCGCGGGCGCCAACCTCTAACGCCGGCGCCAACCTCTAACGCGCGATGCTCCCGCGGGCGCTCAGCCGAGCCTACGCCGCCCCGGAGGTGTTGTAGTTCGGCAACTTCGGCACGTTCCGGCGCGCAGCGGGCAAAGTCCCGTCGGACATCTTCTCCAGAAGGTTCGCGGTGACTGCGCGTGCGAAGTCCGACGAGGCGCCGGTGATCCCCTTCTTCGCGGCCGGCCCGTTCAGGGACCGCGTCCAGTTCATCGTTCCGGTGGCGAAGACGTTCGCCCCGGATCCGACGGAGTAGTAGGTCATCGTCGACCAGGTCCCGATCCCCCGACACGTCACCGGTGACAGAGTCGGCACCTCGATGTCAGTGGGGGTCTGGAAACCCGGGTAGTACCGGTCGGATTCGATTCCCACGAGTCCCGGGAAGGACGAGCCGCGCTTCACCCGCGTGCCCTCGAACAGCGCGAAGCCCGGCTCCCGGATCACCATCGGCCCCTCGACGGGGAACGCGTCGTAGAGCATCCCGACCACGGCGGACTCCGGCTTGCCCAGGTCGCGCCACCGGATGTTCTTCGGCTGGATCGCCGCATCCTTCGCGCAGTAGACGTCGTCGCCCTTCAGGGTCACCCGCCAGTACCCGGCGTTCGCGCCGAGGAAGGCCAGATCGGTCCCGGCATCGCGGGCGGTGATCAACGCCTTGCGGTAGGGCTGCGGCCAGTATTCGTCATGACCCGTGGAGACGACGCCCTTCGCCCCCGTCAGAAGCCCCGGGTCCCGCGCGATGTCCGCGTTCGTGAACCACACGTGGTCGATGCCGACCTCGTCGGCGAAACGCGCCACCGGGACATCGAACCCGAACGCGATCGGGGCACCCCACAGCGCGTGGTCGTACGGGCGGTCGTAGGACACCGCGTAAGAACGGCCGGCGAAGGAGCCGCCGGTGTCCTTGTAGAGGCTGCGGCCTCCCCAGATGTTGTAGGCCTGCCAGGTCAGGCTCGCCGCGATGATCGCGACCTTGCCTTCGGCCGATGCCGGGCGCACGACGAACGGGATGTTCGTGCCGCCGGCCGGGGTGCGCACCACGACGGTGTACAGCCCCGAGGGCCAACCGGTGGTATCAACCTCCGCGACGACCGGCCAGTCCGCAGACACCATCCGCGTACTCGGATCGACCTGTGTGGTGGTGAACAAGCGCTTCGGGCCGGCGACCTCGGCGACCTTGGTCCCGCCCTTGCCCGCGAAATGCCCGATGCGGTAGACGCTGGCACGCCACTTCGACGCCGCCGAGACGTGCAACTGCAACGGTTCCCCCGCCAGAACGGAGTCGTTGGCGTAGGCGGAAAGCACCCCGGCGGGCGCGACCTTGCCGGCACGCCACCGATCGGTCGGGGTGGCCGCCGCGGCGGTGCTCGCCGTGGGAGCCGGGGTCTTCGACGGGGTACTAGTACCGGCCGTTTCCACCTGGTCGGTGGTGCAGGCGGCCGTAGCCAGACCAGCCCCCGCGATGAGCAGTTGGCGGCGCGTCAATTCCACCCCGTCATGGTCGCACGGCGGCCCCCGCTGCCCGCCGACCCGGCGACAACCACGGGCCACACCAGGCAGAATCAGCGGTATGGAACACAAGGCCGTCATCGAGTCGACCACTGTGGATGCCGTCCAACGTCTGCTGAGCGAGCACGCGTTCCTCGAAGCGTTCGCCAAGGAGGTCGGCGTCACCACCGGTGAGATCGACATCGACGCGAAATCCGACGAGGTCGCCGCGACCATGCCCTGGGCCTTCCGCACCGACAAGGCGGGCATCCCGTCGCTGGCCCAGAAATTCCTCCCCCAGGAGGTCGAGTTGCAGTGGTCCCAGACCTGGCAGACCGAGCAGCCGAACGGCGACATCACCGTCGAGTTGCACGGGCACCCCGCGGCGACCTGCACCGGCCGCGCAACCCTCGCCCAGAACGGTGACGACGTCGAGTACACCGTCGTCACCGAGACGAAGACCTCTGGCGTCCCCTGGCCGCTCGGCGGCAAGGTCGAGTCGATGATCAACAAGGACCTCGTCGGATGGATCCTTTCAGTACAGGCCCGGGTGGCCAACCGCGAGATTTGAACCTCGCGGCTGAACGCGCCCCGCCGTTCGCCCTGCGTTCACCCACACAGCCGTCATCGCGGGCTGCACCTGCGCACAATAGGTCTCGTGACCGACCACTATCTCGACATCGACGCGGTGATGGATCTGCAGGAGATCATCACCAGCCTGCAGGACCTTGAGGACGACACCTTCGAGCGCCACGGCCTGACCGCCAGCGGCACCTGGGACGAGGTGGACGATCCCGTCCTGATCGGCCCCGAGGGGCACCCGATCGACACCTGGCGGGAGGGCTACCCCTACGAACACCGCTTCGACCGCCGCGAATACGAACTGCAGAAGCGCCTGCTCCAGATCGAACTGCTGAAGATGCAGGGCTGGGTCAAGGAGACCGGGCAGCGCATCGTGATGGTCTTCGAGGGTCGCGACGCCGCCGGCAAGGGCGGGACGATCAAGCGCTTCACCGAGCACATGAACCCGCGCGGCGCCCGCGTGATCGCACTGGAGAAGCCGTCTCCGCGCGAGGCCGGCCAGTGGTACTTCCAGCGCTACATCCGGCACCTCCCCACCCGCGGCGAGATCGTGATGTTCGACCGCTCCTGGTACAACCGCGCCGGCGTGGAGCGGGTGATGGGCTTCTGCACCGACGACGAGTACGACGAGTTCATGCGGCAGGCCCCGGAGTTCGAACGGATGTTGGTGCGCGACGGCATCATCCTGATCAAGTTCTGGTTCTCGGTGTCCCGCAAGGAGCAGATCACGCGCTTCACGATCCGTCGCATCGACCCGGTGCGGCAGTGGAAGCTCAGCCCGATGGACCTCGCGAGCCTGGACCGCTGGCACGACTACACCGCCGCCAAAGAAGCGATGTTCTGGTACACCGACACCGACTTCGCGCCGTGGACCGTGGTCCGCAGCAACGACAAGAAGCGTGGTCGCCTCGAAGCGATGCGCTGGGTCCTCAACCGCGTCGACTACGCGGACAAGGACCTCGAGGTGGTCGGCATCCCCGACCCCTCCATCGTCGGACCGCCGGCGGAGATCTACGAGACCGAGGAGAACACCGGGCGCACCTTCCCCGTGCTGTGAGCCAGGACAAGTTCGACCCACAGGCATTGCGCTCCCTCGGGGGCAGGACGGTCCGTCCCCGTCGGCCTGTGACGGCAGGATTCCTGTTGCGCGTCGGCGCCGCAGCAGGCCTGGCCGCGGCCGTCTGCAACCTGCTCGTGCTCCTGGTGGCGAGATGGCAGGGCTGGGATGTGACGCCTCCGGCAGCCGAACCTGTCCAACCACTCGCCGTGATCGTCGTCTGTCTTGTCGTGGGAGTGCTGGGTGCACTGGCCGCCTACGTGGCCGCCCGCGTCACGAAGCGACCCGCAGTGTGGGTCGTGATCGGCGGGGCGGGTCTGTGGTTGGCCTCGATCCAGGACCTTCCGCGGACGCTGCAGGTCATGCACCTCATCGCCGCCCTGTGGATCGTGGGCTGGCTGGCCCGGGCGGTCCTACGAGGCAGCCACCTGGGGTGACTCGTCCGCCAACTCCTCCGGCGGTTCGCGGTGCAGCCGCGCATCGGCGACCACGCGGAACAGAACGCCGACCACGGCGCCGATGATCGCCGGGGTGGTCACCGCCAGTCCGGCGGCGGCACACAACAACAACGCGAGCAACACCGCCGTGAACGGCAGGCGCAGCACCGCCGCCACAGCCGCCGCGATCCCTGCAGCGGCCAGGGCCGAGACGTTCGCCCCACTCACGATCAGCGACGACGCGGTGGCGACGACGACACCGAGGAACACCGCGGGGAAGAGCATGCCACCGCGGAACGCGCCTCCCAGGGAGGCCGAGTAGGCGATGGTCTTCGCCACGGCGATCACGACGAGCACACCGACAGAGGTCAGCCCCAGCACGTGAGCCGTCGACTCCTGCCCGGAGAACAGGATCACGTTCACGTCCTGACCCGTCACGGCGCGGGTGATCACCGCGGCGGCAGCGACGATGAATCCCGCCACCAACAGGCCCACAAGCGGGTTGGGCATCCGGTTCTGGTAACTCGTGCCCACCTCGACGGCCGTCACCGCGAGGACGGCTGTCACGACCGCGACGACGATGGCCATCCCCAGGTCGATGGGCTGCACGGTGTCGTAGGCAGGCAGCCCGGGAACCGCCAACTGCGACTCCCCGACGCCGCCCCAGTCGCCGACACCCACCTGGATCAGGTACCCGAAGCCCATTGCGATCAGGACGGGCAGGACGGCCAGCATGACCTTCTTGCCGCCCGGACTCCCCTTGAGCGCCGCGGCCTCCAATACGAGCACCGCCGAGACCATGGGGTTGCCGAGGATCATCGTGATGCCCGCGGCCGCGCCCGCCAGCATGAGGACCTTGCGTACCGGTTCGGTGGTGCGCAAGGCGACGAAACCGCCAACCGCGGAACCGATCGCCATCAACGGCGCCTCAGGTCCGACCACCGCACCGATGGACAGCGAGATCAGGGCTGCGAGGACCACCGAACCGATCTGCTTGGGTCCGATGTCGATGCCGAGCCCGTCGAGCGGGCGGTGCCCGCCGTGGCCGGGAAGCTTCAGGGCGAGCCACACTCCGACCGCGCCGACCAGGAGCACTCCGAACACCCACCACGCCGGCGTCCCGCCGAGCGCCTCGGGCACGTCGTCCCAGAGCAGACCCTGCAGCCAGTGCTCGACCGTGAGGTAGGCGATGACGGCGACACCGGCCAGCACGCCGACGACGACAGCTGCGCCCAAGAGCTTGGGCACCGCGCTGGCGTCTGGTGACTGTTCGTCGTCTGTGACCTCTGCAAGCATGCGAGGCAGCCTACCCGCCAGCCCTACGGCTTCTCCTTCACGTTGACACTGCCGAACAGCGCCAAGCCGGAGACCCGGATCGTGGGGAGTTGGGGATCGGGGGCCGAGACGTCGCCGGCCTGGCTGAAATCACCGAAAACCCCGACACCGGCGATCTCCGCACGCATCCCGCAGGGGATCGTGATCTCCACGCTGCCGAACACCGCCACCGCGCGGATCTCGTTGGACTGCGCGGAGATCTGCGCCTGCCGCAGGTCGAGTTCGACGCTGCCGAACACCGCCACCGCGTTGGAGTCGGACGCCAGGTCCCACACGCCCTTGCGCTCCACAGCGCTGAAGACCGCCACCATGGGCGCCTGTGCGCCGGACGTGGCGGGCACGAGCGGCGCCGGGGGTTTGACCACGGGGAGGTTGCCTGTCGGCAGGTCTGCCACCAACGGCTCCAACTCGGCGTACGTCTTGGCGGTGAAGACCGCCTCGAGACGCTCGTCGTACTCGGCGCGGCTGAGGCGACCTTCCGCATAAGCGTCCTGAAGGACCGCCGCGTAGCGATCCCGATCGGCGTCGGAGGCCCGCATGTCCGTCACGACTACGAGCCTACGCGCCGGGCGACCCAGAGATCCTCCGCCGGCCAGCGCTGCGCCCACTGCACGTCGGCGATCTCGTAGAAGTCATGATCCGCCGCCTCCGGTGGTGCCATGAGTTCGTGCAGAGCAGAGACCACGAACCCACTGGCGGTGAGCGCCGCGATCCACTCCGAGTGGGAGGGGTGGTACTCGACGCCGTCGAAACTCATCCGTCCCAGATCGGCCTGCCCACGCTGCAATGCGGTGGTCGCGGGGCCGGTGTCCGGCACGCACAACGTGGACAGCACGCTGTTCACCAGGAACACCAGATACCCGCCCGGACGCAGGATCCTCGCCGCCTCCGGCAGCCATCGCCACGGATCGCACCAGACGCTGGCGCCGTGCTCGCTGAGGACGACGTCCGCGCACCCATCGGCCAGCGGGACCGCCTGCGCGTCGGCCTGGACCAACGGGAAACGCAGACCCGTCTCCTGTTGGCACCGTCTGGCCGTCGCGAGTTGGTCCTCGTTGAGGTCGATCGCCACCGGGTGGGCCCCAGCGCGCGCGATCGCCGCGGAGAAGAAGGCGGTACCCGCGCCAAGCTCGATCACCGTCAGGCCGGCCACCGGGGGCAGCCAGCGGTCCGGGATGCCGAACAAGCCCCAACGGATGCCGTCCCGCTGCCACATCCGCAATGCCGCCTCGGCGGTGTAGCGGTGGTTCAGCAGCGTCCAGAGGGCGCGGTTGTGCGAGAGTTCGGCGTCCATCGACGTCAGTGCTCGACGTGCTCCTTCTCGCCCTTCGCCTGGCCGATGCCCGCAAGCAGGTCCTCGAACCAGGGCTGGTCGATGTCGAAGGGCTTACCGCCCCGGATGCGCGGGAACTCGATCACGCGCAACTCGTCGTCGGCGTCCTCGTCCTGGCCGGTCACCCCGGACTCACCGCGCAGCGCGGCGTCCACCGCGAGGTCCGTGCACTGCTTGATCAGGGCGAGGTCCTCGGCGTTGGCCGCCGCCGACCGCGCGAAGTAGCCGCTCTTCCAGACCATCGTCTTCTCCGCCTTGAGCATGGCGGCGAACTGCTTGCCGAACCACTGACCGGGGTTGATCGTGTCGAGCTTCACGTGACCGAACGCGTCACGGCCGACCTCCTCGCCGCGGGCCTCCATCTCGGCGACGATCTCCGCCACGCCGGCACCCTCGGACAGGAAGATGTTCACGCACCCCACCTCATCCATCACGGCGGTCAGCCGCTCGGCCTCCGCTGCGATGTCGAAGCCCATCTCGGGGACGTAGATGCCGTGGATGTCCCAGCCGCGGCGGTCCAGCCCGATGCCCGGGTTCCACTGCTGGCTGTCCAGCCACTCCCGGTACTTGACCGCGGTCGCGGCGGTCAGCCAGCCACAGTTGCGCCCCATCACTTCGTGGATGATCAACATGCGGGGGTTCGACGTGTGCTCAGCGATGATGTTCTGCGCGAACACCGACCCCTGCTCGGCCGCGGTCCACGCGCCGAGGGATTGCTTGATCGGCACGACGTCGTTGTCGATGGTCTTCGGCAGGCCGACCACCGTGAGTTCGTAGTTGTTCTCGTGCAAGTAGGCGGCGAGGTCGGCGGCTGTGGTGTTGGTGTCGTCGCCGCCGATCGTGTGCAGGACGTCGACGCCGTCCTTGGT
>ERZ795053.3561-NODE-3561-length-17580-cov-9.435549_pt1 | contig 17580 bp, 16 predicted proteins | sample MGYA00375137_ERZ795053 | MGnify/ENA primary metagenome ERZ795053 (study PRJEB30182, sample SAMN05720284) | activated sludge metagenome | isolation source: Anaerobic digester | place: Hong Kong | collected 2014-12-17 ...
GCGTCTGGGCCGGTAGCGGGGCTCGTTGTCGGTCAGCTCCGGTTAGAGATCGGCAGGTTGGTTAGTCGGCGGCCGGTTGGTTAGAGTCCCACGGCCGTATAGGGCTAACCGGAGTGCCGTATCTCTAACCAGGATGCCGATCTCTAACCGGAGTGCCGGCCGCCGGTCGGCACCGGGCCCCGCCGCAGCCGCGTGACCAACCTCTCTGGACTCAACTACTTCCCGCGGACTGGATCAACTCGCCACGAGCCCCAGCCGGCGCAACTCCACCTCCAGGTCGTGCGGGCTGCTCGACGCGGACATCGCCTCGTCCAGCGTGATCACACGGTCCCGATACAGGGCCACGAGATGCTGGTCGAACGTCTGCATCCCATAGAAGCCACCCTCCGCGATCAGCGACGTGATGGTTCCCGTCTTCGATTTGTCGACGATGGCATCGGAGACCCGGCCGGTGTTGATGCAGACCTCCATGGCGACACACCGTCCCCGACCATCAGCCCTGGGCACCAATCGCTGACACAGGATCCCGCGCAACGCACCGGCCAGCGACAGCCTGATCTGCTGATGTTCGTGCGGGGGGAAGAAGTCGATGATGCGGCTGATGGTCTCCTGCGCATCCACGGTGTGCAGGGTCGACAACACCAGGTGACCGGTTTCAGCTGCACTCAGGGCCGCGTGCACCGTCTCCGGGTCACGCATCTCGCCGATCTGGATCACGTCGGGGTCCTGCCGCATGGCCGCGCGCATCGCCACCTTGAAGTCCGCGGTGTCGATGCGCACCTCGCGCTGGTTGATCAGAGCCCGCTTGTCGTGGTGAATGATCTCGATCGGGTCCTCGATGGTCACCACATGCACGTCACGGTGCTTGTTGATCTCATCCACCATCCCCGCCAGGGTTGTGGTCTTGCCCGAGCCGGTCGGGCCGGTCACCAGGATCAGCCCACGTGGCTGCAATGACAGTGCCTGTACGGCATCGGGCAACCCGAGGTCCTGCAGTGGGATCGCGCCGATCGACACACGTCGCAGGACCAGCCCGACATCGCCCCTTTGCCGGAACGCGTTCACCCGGAAGCGGCCCACCCCGTCGATCATGAGGGCGAAGTCGGCTTCCCCGGTCTCGTCGAACTCCGTGACCAGGTCCCGCCGGATGATCTGCGAGAGCATGTGCTCGGTGTCTGCCGGACTCAGCGGTCCACCACGCAAGGGATGCAGAGTCCCGTCCACGCGTATGCGCGGCACAACGCCGGCTTTCAGATGCAGGTCGGACCCGCTGCTGTCCACAAGGGCGCGCAGATACGGTTCGATGGCCAGAGTGCCTTGACGCTCCACGATCTCTACTTCGTCACGACATCGCCGGTAGTTGAGCCTCATCTGTTGAGTACCACCCGCACGCTAAGGTGACCCACGTGACCGACGAGCGCCTCGCCTCCTTCCTCGGCGCCGGGGACCCCGCTGATGAAGCACTGGTTCCAGGAACCCCGCGACCGGCCCTGACCTCGATCTCGGTGCGACGTTCGGGTGCCAGCGTTCTGGCCTCCGCCTCACTGACGCTGCGCGGTGCGCACCTGCACGGTCAGGCGGTACGTGACGACGGCGACCGCGAACGGGCCATCGCCCTGGCGACCCTCGATGCCCTGCGGCCCCTGCTCCCCGAGACGGTCGATGTGGAGAGCACTCAGGTCGTCGCGATCCCCGGGCGCCGGATCGCCGTCACCGTCGTGGAGTTCCCCGATGAGTCGCAGGCCTACCAGGTGCTCGTAGGATCGGCACTGGTACGAGGTGACGTCGAAGATGCACTGGCACGGTCAGTGCTCAGCGCCCTCAACCGCCGACTCAACACGTGAAGGAGCAGCCCATGAGCAAGCGTGCACGCAAACGCCGGGACCGCAAGCGCCACGGCGCCAACCACGGCCGCCGCCCCAACGCCTGACGTCCGACCGGGGGAATCGGTGAGCGGTTCGCAGATCGGTGAGCCGTTCTGCTGCGGCGGAGTGCTCCCGGATCTCCAGACTGCTCACGGATTCCCGAAGGCTGCGCGCCGCGCGCGGCCTAACCGCGGGTGGTGCGGAACGTCGCGATGAATGCGAACACCTGGGCACGCAGTTGCTCGGGGGCACGCTCACAGGCACATTCCTTCACCCGCTGCCGGATCACTTCTTCTTCGGCGTAGAGCTCGCGGCAGTGAGCACACGTCGCCAGGTGTTCCTCGATGCGGCGGTGCAGATCCGGGGTCAGTTCATGGTGCTGGTACTCGTACAGGTGCTGGTCGGTGTCCTCACACCCGTGCGGGTCGGCACAACCTCCGGTGTTCATGATCCCTCCCCCTGGCTGGGTACCAGACCCCGCTCGGTGGCGTAATCCTCTAGCAGTTCGCGCAGTTGCTTGCGCCCACGGTGCAGACGCGACATCACGGTTCCGACCGGCGTGCCCATGATCTCGGCGATCTCCTTGTATGCGAATCCCTCGACGTCGGCGTAGTACACCGCCAGCCGGTAGTCCTCGCCGATCGAACTCAGGGCCCGTGTCACATCCGAATCCGGCAGACGGTCCAGCGCCTCGGCTTCCGCTGAGCGCAATCCGGCGGACGTGTGCGACGCGGCCTTGTGCATCTGCCAGTCCTCCACGTCATCTGCTGACGACTGTTGCGGCTGGCGCTGCTTCTTGCGGTAGGAGTTGATGTAGGCGTTGGTCATGATCCGGAACAGCCATGCCCGCAGGTTGGTCCCGGGGGTGAACGACTTGAAGCCCTTGAAGGCCCGCTCAACTGTCTCCTGGACCAGATCGCTGGCATCGTCGGGGTTGCGCGCCATGCGCAGGGCACCGGCATACAGCGTGTCGAGCAGAGGTATGACCTCCGCCTCGAAACGCGTCGCGAGTTCGTCCTCCGGATCCACCATCACTCGCGAGCCTAGTGCGCCCACGCCCTCGAGGGTCGGGTCGTCGAGCAGGAGCATCCACACCTCCGGTTGTCGTTCTGTGGGGGCAACGCCCCGTCGGACGTGTACATTCCCGCTCACCGGCAGAAGGCCACCACCGCCGCAACCACTTCGTCCAGGCCCTGCCGCAGCGAGTGGTCCCCGGACACAGCCACCAGATCCAGTCCACCGGGGAACTCGTCGGGCCGCCCGAAGGGATCGCGCTCTCCCTGGACGATCCGTAGCGGCACCTCGACGGCCAGCTCGTCGGCGCGACTGCGATCCGGCCTGCCCGGGGGATGCAACGGGAACGCCAGCGCGACCACCGCATCGGCGCCGACCCGCTCGGCCGTACGGCAGGCCACCCGTGCCCCGGCGGAGCGCCCGCCGACGATCAGCCGTCCGCGCGGGCTCAGCGTTGCCAGCGACTCGACCCACGCCTCGTCCAGCACCGCAGGGGCGGCCGCCACCTTCTTGCCCGCGACCTTCCACGGCTGTTCGTGCAGCAGGACACTCACCCCGTGCGAGGGCAAGTGCTCGGCGATCGCCGCCAGATCCGGCGCGAGTCCACCTCCCCCGGCCCCGTGCCCGAGGACCAAGGTCGCCCGTGGCCGCTTCGCCGGGAACTCCAGGAAACGAGCGAGCCCCTTGCTGGTCTCGATCATGACGCCGGCAGCGGGTCGAGCAGGTGCGCACCGTTGTGTTTGACGCTGTTGACCTCAGTGCTCACCGGGTACGCCTCCAGTCCCGTCGACATCGCCGGGACCGTCATGTCGATCGCCGGCGGATGCTGCGGGTCCAACCACGCCCGCCAGTTCTGCGGCGGCACGAGCACCGGCATCCGATCGTGGATCCTGCCCAGTTCGTCCGGTGCCGACGTGGTGAGCACGCAGCAGGTCACAAGCCAGTCCTCACCGTCCTTCCAGAACTCGAAGAGCCCGGCCATGGCCAGCGATTCACCGTCGGTCCGGTGGATGAAGAACGGCTGCTTGGGCCCCTCCCCGGCGTACCACTCGTAGTACCCGTCGGCTGGCAACAAGCACCGGCGCTTGGCCCAGGCACGGCGGAACGAGGGCTTCTCGGCCGCTGTCTCGATGCGGGCATTGATCATGCGGTTGCCGATCTTCGGGTCCTTCGCCCATGACGGCACCAAACCCCACTTCGCGGTGCGCAACTGCCGTTGCACCACATCGTCGGTCTCCCGGTCGACGACCATGTACACCTGCTTGCTCGGCGCCACGTTGTAGTCGGGGGGCAGGGTTTCGTCGGGAGGCCGGGCCACCTCGAACTGCTCCACGAGTGCCGCGACGTCCTTGCTCGCTGCATACCTGCCACACATGGCCCTATCCCATCACGCCGTCAGTTCCCTGAGGTGCGAACCGAGACTCTGGACCACCCGGTCGACCTCCGGGACCACCACCGGGTCCGCGACCACGGTGACGGTGAGCCGACCGGCGTACGAGAGGACGTCGAAACTCACGCCCACGTTCCCCGGGTTGACGGCGATCGGCAGGATCTGGCTCAGGGGTGTGCCATCCATCTGCAACTGCAGCGCCGGGCCCCGCAAGTTCGTCTCGAAGGTGTGAACGAGCCGTTGCCGGTTGACGAAGAACTGCGCCATCCGCAGGACTGCGAGCGAGCGGAACACCACGCCGAGGACCGCCGCCGAACTACCCCGCCGCTGCGACTTGGCACGGCTGGTCTGTGCCGCCACCCGTGCGAGGCGCTCCGGCGGCGGCACGGCCCTGGGCACGACCACGGGGACGGCGCCCACTTCGTTGCCAAGATCCCCACCGGAGGTCCGCGCCGAGACCGGGACCGAGACCACCACCCGCGCAGGAGACTCGCCGCGCCCACCCATGACGTCGAACAGCGTCCCGGCCACGGCAGTCACGATGAGGTCGTTCACAGTCACCCCAAGACGATGGGCGGCATCAAGGACCACGTCCAACTGCACGTTGACCGCCCGTACATGCCGACGACCTGTTGTGGGTCGCAGGATCGAGGTCGGTTCCACCCGCACCGGTCGATGTGCGCCGACGCCCATCTCACGCATGCCATTGAGCATCATCCGAGCCATTCGCCCCACGGACGCTACGGCTGCTCGCCAACGTCGGGCGGCATCCTTCACGACCTCGCGCCGTGTGGGGGGCGGTGACATCGTCCGCTCGGGCACCGGCACGCCGTCGGCCAGCACTCCCAGTACCGCCAGACCACCCATGCCGTCGGCGACGACATGGTGCAGCACGATCACCACGGCGAACCCGCCCCCGGGCAAGCCCTCGAACAGGTGCATCGCCCACAGGGGCCGGTCTCGCGGCAGACGATGGCACACCGCCTGCGCCGCACGGTCGAGCAGAACGTCAGCACCACCGAGGTCGTGAGCGGCGACGTGCCGGGCGGGGTCGAACGCGGGATCGTCCACCCACACGGGTGGACCCGACAGCGGACCGAACCGCTCGAGTCGCTGCCGGAATCGGCGGACGCCGGCGATCCGCTCGGCGAGCGTCGCCAGCATCTGCTTGCCGTCGCGGCCCGACTCGAAGACGAGGACCGCACCGATGTTCATCGGCACCTGGCCGTGATCGGTCGCGAGGATCGTCAGGTCGTTGGACCCGACCCGCTCGAAGGACATGATCCATTCTGTGCCGGGCGGGACCCGTGCCGCCCCGCCACTAGGCTGATCTCGTGGAGAACACCTGGGCGGCGCCGCAGTGCACAGGGCCGTTCAGCGCCTCGGTGTCGATCCCCGGATCCAAGTCCATGACCAACCGCGCGCTCGTGCTCTCCGCATTGGCCACGGGGCGAAGCACCTTGACCGGATGGCTACGTGCGCGCGACACCGCCCTGATGATCGCGGGCCTGCGGGCCATGGGCGTCGACATCGCCGAGGACGGGACCACCCTGGTTGTGCGCGGCGGCGGTCTGCGCGGACCGGCCGAGGTCGATTGTGGGCTGGCCGGCACGGTGATGCGCTTCCTGCCCCCGGTTGCGGCAACGGCCGCCGGGGAGGTCCGGTTCACCGGCGACGTCGAGGCCTCGGCCCGCCCACTCGCTCCGATGCTGGCTGCCCTGCGCACTCTCGGTGCGGACATCGATGGTGACACCTTGCCTTTCACAGTTCACGGCGTCGGGGTGCTGCGCGGTGGTGCAGTCACGATCGACGCCTCGGCCTCCAGCCAGTTCGTCAGCGGCCTGCTGCTGACCGCGGCGGCTATGCAGCGCGGCGTGCAGTTGCGTCATGTCGGGCCCCCGCTGCCCTCGATGCCGCACATCGAAATGACGGTGGCCATGCTCGCCGAAGTCGGGGTCTCCGTGTTCGGCGAGGGCGACGAGTGGACCGTCGACCCGTCTCCAGTACCTCCACACGACTGGCTCATCGAACCGGACCTGTCCAACGCCGGGCCGTTCCTGGCCGCGGCGCTCGTGACCGGATCGACAGTGCACATTCCGCACTGGCCGCACGCAACGACCCAGGCCGGGGACCACTGGCGCACCTTCCTGGCCGACCGCGGGGGTGAGGTGTCCTTGGCCGACGGCCTGACCGTCACCGGTCCCGAGTCCTATCCCGGATTCCGCGTGAACCTGCGTGCGGTCGGTGAACTCACCCCGACCATCGCGGCGATCGCGGCGTTCGCGGACAGCCCGAGCGACCTCGCGGGGATCGGCCATCTGCGCGGCCATGAGACCGACCGACTATCCGCGATCGCCACCGAGTTGCGCCGGATCGGGGTCGTGGTCGACGAGCGCGAGGACGGCCTGCACATCGATCCCGCGGGCCGAGTGACCCAGACGGATGCGACGTTCCAGACCTACGCCGATCACAGGATGGCGACCATGGCGGCGGTGCTGGCACTGCGCATCCCGGGTCTGCGCATCGCCGACCCGCAGACCACCGCCAAGACGATGCCGGACTTCGTCACACGCTGGGAGACGATGCTCGCGTGAGCCGGCAGCACCGCGACTGGGACGAGGACGACGTCCGTGTGCGCCCGACCCGCGGCACCCGGCCACGCAGCAAGGTCCGTCCCGATGTCACCAAGGCCATACCGGCAACTGTGATCGCGGTGGACCGTGGTCGTTTCACATGTCTGGCCGGTGACAACGAAGTACTGGCTGTGCGCGCCCGTCACCTCGGACGCAAGGGACTGGTGGTCGGTGACCGGGTGGGGATCGACGGGCCACTTCCCGACAATGCCGACACGCTGGTACGGATCGTGTCCCGGGAGCAGCGCCACACCGAACTGCGACGGACCGCGGATGACACCGACCCCACCGAACGCGTGATCGTCGCCAACGCCGACCAGCTTGCGATCGTGTCCTCGCTGGCCGACCCCGAGCCCAGTTACGGTTTCATCGACCGCTGCCTCGTGGCCGCATTCGACGCCGGGATCGAACCCCTGCTGATCCTCACCAAGTCCGACCTCGCATCCGCGGACGCCGTCCTTGCCCGATACCCCGGTCTCGGCTTCCCGGTGATCACGACGCGTCGCCTGCCCGATCGGACACTCGTGTTCGACGGACCGCTGGTCGACCTGCTGGCCGACAGGACCACTGTCCTCATCGGCCACTCGGGAGTCGGCAAATCGACCCTCGTGAACGCCCTTGTCCCCGCTGCCGATCGTGCGGTGGGCAGGGTGAACGAAGTCACCGGGCGCGGCCGCCACACCTCGACGTCGGCCTACGGGTTCGCGTTCCACGGCGGCTTGCTGATAGATACTCCCGGGGTGCGCTCGTTCGGGCTCGCACACGTCGACGTCGAGCGGGTCATTCATGCCTTCCCCGACCTTGAACCAGGCACTGCCGAATGTCCCCGCAGTTGCACCCACGACGAAGCGGACTGCGCGCTCGACGACTACGTCGCGCAGCAGGGCATCGACCCAGCCCGGCTGGCGTCCTTGCGCCGCCTACTGGCATCGATGCGGGATCAGCCGGTGTGAGTCCCCGGCGTTTGTGACGAAGGTGCCACCGCTGAACCCCGATTGTCACGAAGGTGCGCGGTCGACGACCCCGGAAGCCAGCAACAACGTCACAACGAGGGCTTCGGACGTCGCACCTTCGTCACACAGGCCGGGGGCCTACCCCCACACGCTCTGGGCACCGGGGGCCTACCCCCACACACGCTCTGGGCACCGGGGGCCTACCCCCACACACGCTCTGGGCACCGGGGGCCTACCCCCAAACCCCTGGACACCGGGGGCCTACCCCCACACGCTCTGCGCGCCCGACTCCCCGGTGCGGTACGTCCAGTAGGCGGCCGCCGCCACCGCGAGCAGCGTGAACAGCGCCACGAGGACGCCGAGCACTCCTCGACCACCACGTCGGTCGGCCAGCCACAGCAGCGTCACCAACACGGCCTGCACACCTGCGAAGACCGGCAGAAGGTCCCCGGCTTCGACGTGTGCCGAACTCACCTCCTCGACCTCCCTGCGCAGCACCTCGCCGGTCTCCTTGCCGAGCCACGCGCTGCCGGCCGCCAGCCACCCCAGCACGAGGATCAGCGGGCCGAACCGGTAGCTGAAGCGGGGTATCAGCACCATCACCAGTGCCAGCAGACCCGTCAACGGGATCAGGACGACCGCGGCGTGTACGACGAGCGGATGCAGGGGCAGACCGTTGATGTCAGGAGGTAGGAAATCCACGCCCCAAGGGTGCCACGACAGGGGACCGGCGGTGACGTGCCAGGTGGTGCTCCCCCGCGGCACCAGGCTTCACCGCCGGTCCGTTCGTTAGGCTACCGAACAAAGGCCCTCGGGAGCAACACCGGGGCTGGCGCGCCGCACTACTACGCTGGGCCACTGTGACCGACCTCGACCTCGCCCTCGAACTCGCCGACCTCGCCGACGAGGTGAGCATGTCCCGCTATGGCAGCTCCGACCTGCAGGTGACGACAAAACCGGACATGACACCGGTCTCCGATGCCGACCGTTCGGTGGAGCAGCGGCTACGGGAGCGCCTCGCGCACGACCGCCCCGACGACGCACTGCTCGGCGAGGAGTACGGCGGACAGATGGGGGCCGGCCGGGCGTGGGTGATCGACCCCATCGACGGCACGAAGAACTTCGTGCGCCGCGTCCCGGTGTGGGCCACGCTGATCGCATTGACCGTCGATGGCGAAGCCCAGGTGGGGGTGGTGTCGGCACCGGCACTGGGCAGACGCTGGTGGGCGGCACCGGGCGAAGGCTCCTGGCGCACCGAGAACGGTTCTGCGCCCATCCGGAACCAGGTCAGCGGCGTCGCGGACCTCGCGGACGCGTCCCTGTCCTTCTCCGACGACGAGGGATGGGAGCGACAGTCCTTCCTGGGTCTCGTCGATGCCGTGTGGCGCGCCCGCGCCTACGGGGACTTCTGGTCGCATGTGATGGTCGCGGAGGGCTGCGTCGACATCGCCCCCGAACCCGAGCTGAACCTCTGGGACATGGCCGCGCTGGTTCCGGTCGTTCGTGAAGCCGGGGGCAGGATGACGGGCTGGTCGGGCGAGCCGGTTCTGTCCGGAACGTCTGCGCTGACCACCAACGGACTACTCCACGACGTGGTCCTGCCTCGGCTCATCCACGGCTGAAGCCTGCCCGCGAGCCAGCCCGCGCACGCGACGGCCACCAGGTCGAACCACCCGTACCCCCCGGCCGCCACGGACGGCGGGTTGCCCATCGGCACCCACCCGAGGATCGTGTCGTACTCCTGCCACGTCCAGACGCCCCACCGTGTGCCGAGGACCTCCAACCAGGACACCACCCAGAAGGCACCGACGAACAGCAGCGGCGCCCTCCCCCAGCGCAGGAACCCGAGCAAGCACAGTGCCCAGAACGCCCCGAGGGCATCCTGCCTGGTGCCGGCCAGCGCGTACAGGGCCACCGCGATCACCACGACCACAGTGGCTCTCACGATCCAGCGCGTGTGACGTTGCGCCCACCCCCATTGCCCGAAGTCCAGCGCTGCCAGGTAGACCAGACCGTGTCCGGCAGGAACATACGCCGGCACCGCCCCGAGGCGGTACTCGTAGACACCCAACCAGCCGCTGAAGACCAACTCGATGACAGTCGCGAACACCACCACGATCCCCACCTGCCAGCGCACCACGACCGGCTGCAGGCCGGTCAGCCACACGAGCAGCCCGGTCGTCAACACACCCAACAACCACTGCCCACCGGCTGGCACCCAGGTGTCCAGGAACAGCGCAGCCGGGATCCAGGCCACGATGATCAGCAGGGACCGCGGCGACCTCACGGCAGTGCGGCGCCGGTACCGGTCGGATCACTCGGCGGAGGGCTGAAACCCGACCGCGAGCCGGTGTTCACCCAGAACCGGATGCTCGAGTAGAGAACGGCCACCACCGGCACCGCGATGACCGCGCCGACGATCCCTGCGAGCACGGTCCCGCAGGCCACCGCGACACCGACGGCGAGCGGATGCAGATTGACCGCCTTGCTCATCACCAGCGGCTGCAGGACGTGCCCCTCGAACTGCCCGATCAGCACGATGAGCACGATCACGGCGAGCGCGATCAGCGGACCCCTTGCCGCCAGCGCGACCACCGCCGCGATGGCCGTCGCGATGGGCGCGCCGATCAGGGGGATGAAGGAGAAAAGGAACACCAGCAGCGCCAAGGGGAAGGCCAGCGGCACCCGCAAGACCAGCAACCCGATGAGCACAAGAACGGCGTTGACGAACGCCACGACGACGATCCCGCGGGTGTAGCCGGCGAACGTGCCCCAAGCCACCTGGCCGACGCCGTCAATGCGCCCGCGTTGGCGCTGTGGCAGCAGCCCGACCAGCCACGACCAGATCTCACGGCCGCCGAGTAGGAAGAACACGGACGCGAAAACGGCCAGCGCGAAGCCGGTGAAGAACTCCGCGATGGTTCCGGAGGCACCGATGGCGGTGGTGGCGAGGTCGCTCTGGTGCTCGGTGATCCAGTTGCGGATCCCATTGACGAAGTCGGTCACGGCCTCCGATGTCAGGTGCAGCGGACCGTTCTCGAGCCAGCGCAGGATCTCATCGATGCCCTGCCGGAACTGGATGGCCAGACCCTGCGCCTGCCCGGCCACCTGCGTCCCGATGAAGACGAAGACACCGATGATGAGGGCCACGACCGTGACCAGGCCCAGGGCTACGGCCAGCCCGCGGGGCATCACGTTGTGCAGGACATTCACCAGGGGACCCACCAGCGCCGCGATGATCATCGCCACGAACAAGGCGACTGCCACGAACTCGACCGCCACCAGGATCTGCAGCGCAATCCAGGCCACAGCGACCAGAACGAGCAGTCGCCAGCCGAACGCGGCCGCGACCCGAAGTCCATGGGGGATCTCATCCTCGGGCCGCACCCGCTCATCGTGCCACGCCGGGGCGTCCGGCAGCGCGCGAGTCCGCGAACCCGATGACCCTCACACAGGGTGACGACGCGTGACCTACGGTCACCGTGGCAAGAGCACACGGGCTACTCTCGACAACGATGCCCGCCACTGGGAACCGCCAGAATGACGGGATGCTGGGCCTGCAGGAAGCGATCCTGCGCAGCATCCCCGATGTCGTCCTGCGATATGGCAGGCAGGGCGTGCTGGAATGGGCCTCCCCGTCGCTCGAGCACATCTTCGGCTATCGGCCCGCGGACGTCGTGGGTACCCGCTTCCGCATGAGCGCCGACGAGACACTCACCCGACTCGAGGCGGACTTCCAGGCGCTCGCCGCCAACCACGGACGCCACATGAACCGCCAGTTCGAACTACGCAGGGCGGACGGCACCACGACCAGGGCCGAGATGAACGTGCGCGCGGAGTACGAGCCGGACGGACAGGTCGCGTACATGGTGGCCGTGATCCGGGAACTGTCCGAGCGCGGTGACATGGAACTGCTCTACCGCGTGCTCGCACACAACACCTCCGACGTCGTGCTGATCTACGATCCCGAGTCGGTCATCCTGTGGGCGTCGCCGTCCATCACGACGGCCCTCGGCCACGATCCCGCGGACCTCGTGGGATCGTCGGACTTCATCATTCACCCCGACGACGTCCCCGCGGCAATGGAACTGTTCCAGCGTGCCATCGACACCAAGGCGGTCGATGTGCGCAACCGCGCCCGCGTCTTTCGCGCGGACGGGTCGTACCTCTGGATGGACGCCAGCATCGTGCTCGTGTGGTCGGACACCGGCGAGCTCGAGTACGAGATCGCCTCCCTTCGCGACGTACATGCCGAAGTGTTGGCGGAGAAGGAACTGCGGCAGTCACTGGCGCGATTCAACCTGCTCGTGGACACCAGTCACGACGTGCTCTACCAGTTCGACGAGAACGGCCGTTTGGTGTGGATCACCCCGAACGTCAGCCGGCTGCTCGGCTGGCAGCCGCAGGAAATGCTCGGCATGTACCGACTGGACTTCATCCATCCCGATGACATCGACCGGGCGCAGCGCGTCCGGGAGGAGGCGGGTGCCGGCCGTCCGACGACAGCCGAACTGCGGCTGCGGACCAAGGGCGGCGGGTTCCGATGGGTGGAGGCCAGTGCCAGCGTGACCCATGACGCCGCGGGCGCCATCGCCGGCGTCGGGGTCCTGCGGGACATCCAGGCACGCCACGACGCCCAGGTCGCATTGGCCGCCAGTGAGCGCCGTTTCCGGTCCGCGATGCGGGACTCGGCGATGGGCATGTGCCTGATCACCCCCGAGGGCCGAATCACCGAGCCGAATGCTGCACTGTGCGGGTTCCTGGGGCGAACGCGCGACGAACTGGTCTCCCTCACCTGGCAGGAACTGGCCGATCCCGCGGAGATCCCCGGCGATCTCGAGAGTTTGGATGATCTGCTGGCAGGCCGGGTCGAATCCACGCGGGGCATCCGGCACTACTTCTTGCCCAACGGCTCGCGGATCGTCGGGCATCTCACCGTCAGTGCCATCCGCAACGATGCCGGCGAGGTCGACCAACTCCTGGTTCAGATCATCGACATGACCGAAGAGACGCAACTACAGGATCAGCTGGCTGCTTCCGAACAGCACTACCGCGCACTCACCGACGCCTTGTCGGAAGTGGTCGTGCGAGGCGACAACGCCGGGGTCATCCTGTGGGCATCGAAATCACTCGCCTCGGTCACGGGTTGGCAGCCGGACGGACTCATCGGGCGGACGCTGCTGGAGTTCATCCATCCGAACGATCTGGAAACAGCCAGCGCAATCCACGCATCCCTGCACAAGGCCGAGTCCGCAGGGGCCGAACTACGCATACGGGTGGCCGATGGCACCTACAAGTGGTTCGCACTCTCCGCAAACCCCATCGTCGGGGACGACGGGGAAGTGACCGGCCGGGTCGCCACGTGGCGCGACCTCACCGACGAGATGGCCACGCGGCGCCTGGTCGCCCAGCGGGAGACCGAGTTTCGGCAGATCGCCGAGAACGCCGCCGACGTGGTGTTCCGACTCGACCAGGACGACAGGACCACGTGGGCGTCGTCGGGAAGCGTGACCACGCTCGGGTACCTCCCACGGGACCTGATCGGACGGGACCCGAAGGTGTGGACGCACCCGGCCGACTTGCAGGCCCTGCACGACTTCGCTCACTCGCTGGAGCCGGACACCCCCGGACGACTCAGGATCCGGGCGCGCTGCGCCGACGGCGAATACCGCTGGTTCTCGGCGATGGCCACCCGGATCAGCGATGCCGACGGAGGTCTGGCCAGCATCATCGTCGGGATGCGCAACATCGACGCTGAGGTGCGCGCTGTGGAGGCCCTTACCCGCAGCGAGGAACAGTTTCGCCTGGCGATGGCCTCTGTCCCCGGCGGGATGGCGGTGGTGGAACTCGACGGGAGTTTCGCGCAGGTCAACAACTCGCTGGCCGGAATGGTCGGCCACCCGACGGTCTGGCTGCAACGGCACGGGCTGCAAGACATCGTCCACGTCGACGACTGGCCGGTCGTGCAGGCGCTGCAGCGACACCTGACCGACAGCGAACGACTGTCAGGCATTGAGGAGATCCGCCTGGTGCACGCCGACGGCTCGACGGTGCGAAGCGAGACCTCTCTGGCGGCTCTACGGTCCGAGGCGGGCCAGGTTGTCTCGTTCGTCGCCCAGTTCATCGACGTGACCGAGGCGCGGGAGGCGGCGGCAGCACTTCACCACGCGGCAACCCACGATCCCCTGACACTGCTCGGCAACCGACGGGGCCTGTCCGAGGAGTTGGGGCGGGTGCTCGGACAGATCCCCCGCACGGGAACCCGCACCGGGCTCCTGGCGCTCGACCTCGACGGCCTCAAACCGATCAACGACCGCTTCGGCCATGCAGCCGGGGATCAGGTACTGGTGACTGTGGGCACGCGACTGCGCGCTGCTGTGCGCAGAGATGATCCCATCGCCCGGGTCGGCGGCGACGAGTTCGTGGTCGTTCTCGTAGGGGTACACAACGACGAGCAGGTCGCCCATCTGGCCGAGAAGATCCGCCGGGAGTTGTCGGAGGTGATCATCGTCGACGACGTACCGGTGCAGGTGACCGTCAGCATCGGAGCGGTCGTCGCCGGGGCCGACGAAGACGCCGCATCCGTGTTGGCGCGCGCCGACGGGGCCTTGTACGAGGCGAAGCAGTCGGGCCGAGACCGGGTGGTCGTCAAAGGCGACTGACGCGCAGCGGCATGCCACCCACCGGCCGGATGGTCACCTCCGGCTTCATCCGCACCTCCCGCACCACCTCGAAGCGGTACCGCTGCCGCAGGTGGTCGAGGATGATCGGCGCCTCGACCAGCGACATCCCTCGTCCGATGCACAGCCGCGGCCCAGCACCGAACGGCACGTATCCGGTGCGCGGTAGGGAGCGACCGGGTTGGAACTCCTCCGGGTCGTCCCAGGTGGCGGGATGCCGGTGCAGCCAGTAGGGCGAGGTGATGATCAGAGCACCTTCTGGCACGCCTATCCCACCGAACTCATCAGGCCCGAGGGCCTGCCGGGTGATGAGCCACGCGGGTGGGTAGAGCCGTAAAGCCTCGTCGAACACCTCCGCACTGCTGGCGTCGGTCGGGTGCTGGGCCAGCAGGTACAGGCTCCACGCCAGGCCACTCGCCACCGTCTCGTGGCCGGCCACCAGGAACGTGACGACCTGATCGCGAACGGTTCGCGGGTCCGCGCCGTCCTGCAGCAGGCGCAGCAGCGTGCCCTCGGGTGCAGGAGTGGCAGTGAGTTCCCGCACGGCCCGGTCCAGCCGCGCCTTGGCCGTCGCGAGTTGCCGGTTGTTGGGCGTCGGCATCCACATCGGCGCGCTCAGCGGGCTGGACTTCTTGACGACGACCTCGAGACCGGACAGCGTGGCCTCGGCCAGATCCGCGGCGTCCCCGGTGAGGTCCGCCCCGAACAGCACCTCCCCCACGACTTCGAGGGTGATCCGCAGGATGTCGGCGTCGACGTCGCGCACGCCCTCAGGCCACTCGATGCGGGCACACGCCGCGTGGGTGGCCTTCTCGACCATCGGCACCAGGTCCGCCCCGAAGGCCGGCTGGACGACTGGCCGCTGTGTGCGCCACAGGTCGGTGTCCGCGGTGAGCAGCCCGAACCCCGTCAGCAACGACAGCCGCCGGTACTGCAGCGTGTCTTTGCCGTAGTTCTTGTGGTTGGCGCGAAGCACTCGGTCCACCGCGTCCGGGTGGTTGACCAGATAGGTGGGTGGGTTCGGGATCGGGAACTGCACGACGTCGCCGTGCCGCCGCCACTGCGTCCCGAGGAATCCGAGCGGATCCCGGATCATCGACGGTGCACCGCGCAGCATGTCGAGCCCGCTGGGCCCGGGCGCGGTCAGTTCCACGCCTCGATCCTGCCAGTAGGACCGTTCCCCGCCGGCGGATGAGTCAATTCCCTATCCACCTCGCCCCCACAGGGGCCACTCCCCCATGGACTCTCCGCGAACCCCCGAGGTAGATAGGAAATTGACTCACGAGACTGCTGTGACTACCTCTTGATCTTGTCGATGAGGCCTTCGACGCCGGACTTCGCCTGGTCGACCCAACCGGCCGCCTGCGATGTGCCTGATCCGAGCAGTTCCTTGGCCTTGCCGGCGGCCTTGTCGATCTGCACCTTCGCATCGCCCGCGAGCCGGTCGAGACGACCCTCGTTCTCGAGCTCCTTGTTACCGGTGACGGCGCCGGCGGCGATCTTCGCGCGGCCCTTGATGTGCTCCTGCTTGATAGCCATAGGTGGCTCCTCTCTTCTGACTCCAGGGTACGAGCGGTGGTGGACAATGCCGACGTGACGTCCTTCATAGTCCTGCCGGGGATCTACAACTCGGGGCCGACCCATTGGCAGACCCGGTGGGAGCAGGACCCCACGTTCATGCGGTTCGCGCCGACGGACTGGGACGTGCCCACCCGGGGCGACTGGGTGGCCGCACTCGAGGCAGCAGTGGCCGCGGCACCCGAGCCACCGATCCTGGTGGCCCACAGCCTGGCGTGTCTGTTGGTTCCGATCTGGGCGTCGGGGTCGAAGTCGTCGGTGTCCGGGGCGATGCTCGTCGCGCCGGTGGATCCAGCCGCGGAGGCGTTTCCGGAGGCGGCCGAGGAGTTCGCGAAGTTCCCACGGGAGCCGCTGCCGTTCCCGTCGCTGGTGGTGGGGAGTCTGAATGATCACCACGCCACCGAGGAGTACGTGCGAGGCTTCGCCGCGGACCTGAGGGCGGAGTGCGTGATCGCCGGGGCGCTCGGTCACATCAACGCGGACTCCGGTCTCGGGGACTGGCCGCAGGGGCGGGAACTACTGGCCGGGTTCGTGGCGGGCCTCCCTCGGAACTGATCGGTCACAATCAAGCCATGAGGAGCGTCGCACTCGTCGCTGCGATTCTGGTCGTCACCGCCTGCTCGCCGACGCAGACCGCTGACGGTCCACCCGAGGGCTTCGTGCGTCTGTCGGATGTCGCGCCCGATGTGCTGCAGGAGATGCGGTACCACGGGGAGCACAACTTCCTGGGTCGGCCAGTCGCCGGCTATGACGCCGCTGAGTGCTGGCTGAGCGCACCGGCGGCCGAGGCAGTCGCAAAGGCGCAGGCTCAGGTCGCTGCACAGGGCTACACGTTGAAGGTCTACGACTGTTACCGGCCCCAGCGGGCGGTGGACGACTTCGTCACGTGGGCGCAGGATCCCGACGACGACGTCACTCGCGAGGAGTTCTACCCCCGCCTGGAGAAGGACGTCCTGTTCCCCGAGGGATACATCCTTGAGAAGAGCGGCCACAGTCGCGGTTCCACCGTGGATCTGACCATCGTCCCGGAGGGCGCCGGAATCAGCCCGGAGTGGTCCGTCGGCGATCCCTTGGTCGATTGCGCCCTCCCTGCGGGCCAACGTTTCGCCGACACCTCCGTGGACATGGGTACCGGCTTCGACTGCTTCGACCCGAAGTCTGCAACCGAAACCACGCAGATCACCAAGGAAGAGAAGGCCAACCGCCGGATTCTGGTCGAGGCCATGACCGCGGCGGGGTTCACGAACCTGCCAGAGGAGTGGTGGCACTACACACTGAACGACGAGCCGTATCCGGACACCTACTTCGATGAGCCGATCACGCCATGACTCACGTCACACCGACGGCAGGTTCCGCGGCCGTGACGGCATTGCTATAGTTGAGGAACCGACGCGGGGTGGAGCAGTTCGGTAGCTCGCTGGGCTCATAACCCAGAGGTCGCGGGTTCAAATCCCGCCCCCGCCACTA
>ERZ795053.3562-NODE-3562-length-17569-cov-17.286685_pt1 | contig 17569 bp, 16 predicted proteins | sample MGYA00375137_ERZ795053 | MGnify/ENA primary metagenome ERZ795053 (study PRJEB30182, sample SAMN05720284) | activated sludge metagenome | isolation source: Anaerobic digester | place: Hong Kong | collected 2014-12-17 ...
ATCCCAAGGCGTTCCTGTATCAGGTCGACCCGGAAACCGACAAGCCGTACAAGAAGTTCTATGATCCGCGCAAGTATCTGCGTGCAGCAGAACAGAACATGATTGCCCGCTTGGACGAAGCTTTTGCTGATCTGGGTTCCAAGGGCAAGTCGCTCTGCCTGTAAGCTGAAGCGGCATTGTCGCCCCTGTCCCGTAAGGGACAGGGGTTCTGACGCATCATCAGAGATTATTCAACGCCAAGCTACTCATCTTTAAAGGCTCTTCGAGGGTTTCTGTGGAATCGGCCCGTATGACCGGAGATCAGCCCACCAAGTGGGCCATACCTCTTTCAAGATCAATTGGTTAGTTTTATAGTCAGCTCGCCGGTTGGGTTGCTCCACAAAAACCCTCGAAGAGCCATAAAAGAGGTTAAATTATAACTGGACTGAACCAGTACCGCTGAGCAAACAAGATCAAGCATACTTGCCGCCCGAAAGGCCAAGCGTCGCGCCGCCCAATTCCTCAACGCCGCCCAACGCACCGTCGAAATCGCCATTGAAACCGACGAAGCCGCCGCGCTTGCATTCCTCAACGCGATAGACGAGAGGAATTCCCCGTCACCATGATTATCGTCACGCCCACCATCCAGCTTGACGAAAACGAACTGCAATTTCAGTTCAAGCTGGCGTCCGGCCCCGGTGGCCAGAACGTCAACAAGGTGGCCACGGCGGCGGAACTGCGTTTCGACGCCGCGCATTCCCCGGCCTTGCCTGATGAAGTCAGAGCGCGGTTATTCACCCTGGCTGGCAGCCGCATGAACAAGGACGGGGAGTTGCTCATCACCGCCCGGCGCTTTCGCAGCCAAGAGCGCAACCGCCAGGACGCCATTGATCGCCTGGCCGCCCTGATTCAGAAAGCGACGGAAATCCCCAAGCCACGTTTGAAACGGAAACCCTCCCGCGCTGCCAAAGAACGCCGGGTCGCCGAAAAGCGGCGCATCGGGGAAAAGAAGCAGACTCGCCGATCAACCGGGGATGAAGACTAAAGCCGGTTCGGCGCTGATTTAATACCCATTCCCATTATGTTCAATGACATTACTGCAGAGTCTCCCCCCTTTGAAAAAGGGGGGCCGGGGGGGATTTCGACAGGCCGCGCCTCAAATCCCCCCTCACCCCCCTTTGCTAAAGGGGGGAATTCGGAATTCAAAACCTATCGAGAAACGGTATAACTCATAGCGTTGCTCGCAAGGTCGGCGGCAAGTCATTGCTGACGGCTTGGCAAACCCGTTGTTTGGAACTATTCTACGCATAAATAGTACTAATCCAGTACCGATTAGATCCGCCCTGCCGACCGCAAGGCTTCTGAACCAGGGAGAACCCAACACGCCATGCTGGACATTCGCAATCTGCACGTCACCGTCGAGGGCCAGGAGATCCTCAAGGGTATTGACCTGGCCATCCATCCCGGCGAAACCCACGCCATCATGGGGCCGAACGGCTCGGGCAAAAGCACCCTGGCGAATATCATTGCCGGACGGGAAGGCTACACCGTCACCGAGGGTGAAATTCTTTTCGAGGGTAAGAACCTGCTGGAAATGGACCCGGAAATCCGCGCCTGTGAAGGGCTGTTTCTGGCCTTCCAGTATCCGGTGGAAATTCCCGGCGTCGCTAACCTGTATTTCCTCAAAGCGGCGGTCAACGCAGTACGTAAATATCGCGGCGAACCGCCGGTAGACGCCATGGAGTTCTGGGACCTGGTTCACGAACGCATGGAACTGGTGAAAATGGACGAATCCATGCTCAAGCGTTCGGTCAACGAAGGATTCTCCGGCGGCGAGAAAAAACGCAATGAAGTCTTTCAGATGGCGGTGCTGCAACCCCGGTTCGCTGTTATGGATGAGACCGATTCGGGACTGGACATCGACGCCCTGAAAGTCGTCGCTGACGGGGTCAACGCCTTGCGCGGTCCAGAACGCGGCTTTCTAGTGATTACCCATTATCAGCGCCTGCTCGATTACATCGTGCCGGATCATGTTCACGTCCTGGTCAATGGCCGGATTGCTCGTTCTGGCGGCAAGGACCTGGCGCTGGAACTGGAGAAACAGGGGTACGCGCTGTACAACGAAGAACCTGGCCGGGCGCGCCGGGCGGCTTGAGGCGCATGTTATGACCAACGTCGCCCCATTGTTCTCCGATCCCTACCGCCAGCGGTTTGCCGAATTCATGGCCAACCGCCATGAACCGGATGCGATTGCCCGTTCACGCCGCATGGCGTTTGATTGCTTCGAGGCGCTCGGTTTGCCGACCCGCCAGCAGGAAGCCTGGCGGCTGACCGAGCTGAACGCCTTGCAGGCCATTGCTTTCCGGCAACCGGCCAATGCAGCAATCGATGCTCAAGCACTGCCGGCGCTGGATACCCCAACGCATCGGCTGGCGTTCGTCAATGGCCGCTTTGCCCCTGGCCTGTCGCGGTTGCGCGAACTGCCCAACCAGGCGTTGGTCGCCAGTCTCGGCCAAGCGCTATTGACCCATCCGGAACGGATTGAACCCGCCATGAATCGGTTACCGGGATTGGAAAATCACGCCTTTGCTCTGCTCAACAGCGCCTTCTGGGAAGATGGCGTTTTTGTCCACCTGCCGCGTGAAACGGTGGTCGATGCGCCCATTCATGTGGTGTTTTACGCCACCGGCGACGATAACGCGGTTCATCCGCGGCTGGTGCTGGTGCTGGAGGACCATGCTCAGGCCACGGTAGTCGTTGAGTATCGCGGAGCAGGGCGTTACCTGAACGCGCCGGTGACTGAGTTGCAACTCGGCGCTGGGGCGGTGTTGGATTACCACAAGATTCAGGAAGAGTCACCACAGGCGTTCCATCTAGGCGGTGTCCGGGTTCAGCAGGATCGTGATAGCCAGGCGAACCTTCATTTGCTCTCCATTGGCGGTCAGTTGGCCCGCACCGATTTGCAGGCGCTGCTCGACGGCGAAGGCGCACATTGCAGCCTCAATAGCCTGACCTTGGTGCGCGATACGCAATTTAGCGATACCCATGTTCGGATCGAACACGCCCAGCCGCATGGCGCCAGTGAGCAGATATTCAAGAGTGTGCTGGACGGCAAGGGGCAGACCGTATTCGATGGCATGATCCACGTTCGCCAACACGCCCAGAAAACCGATGCGCGCCAGTTGAATCGCAATTTGCTACTGTCCAAACAGGCTCACGCCAACGCCAATCCCCGGCTGGAAATTCTGGCCGATGATGTGAAATGCAGCCACGGCTCCAGTACCGGTTTTCTCGATCCCGACGCGGAGTTCTACCTGCGCGCCCGGGGCATTCCCACCGATCAGGCCCGCGCCCTGCTGGTCCATGCCTTCGCCAATGACAGCCTGAACCAAATTCGCCTGACGCCGTTGCGCGAGCGCCTGAGCCGTTTGCTCGCTGAGCGTCTGACGCTGGATATCACGGAGGAATAATGAACGATATGAGCGCCCTGCATTCCATAGCTCCATCGGTGACTCCCTCGTTGGAAGAACTGGACCTTGCCCGTATCCGCGCCGATTTTCCGATTCTGCGCCAACGAGTGCATGGCAAGCCGCTGGTCTATCTGGACAATGCCGCCTCAGTGCAGAAACCCAGGGCGGTGATCGATACTGTCAGCGAATGTTATACCGGTTACTACGCCAACATTCATCGCGGCGTTCATCTGTTGTCAGAGCGCTCCACCGCCGCCTATGAAGGGGCGCGGGAGAAAGTGCGAGCCTTTCTGAACGCCGCCAGCGTGCAGGAAATCATTTTCACCCGAGGCACGACCGAGAGCATCAATCTGGTCGCCAGCAGTTTCGGCGGTCAGACCGTCAAAGCCGGCGATGAGATTCTGATTACCGGCATGGAGCATCACTCCAACATTGTGCCCTGGCAACTGCTGTGCGAACGCACCGGGGCCAAACTGAAAGTAGCGCCGTTTACTGATGCCGGCGAGCTGATTCTAGAGGAGTACGAACGGTTGCTGGATGACGGGCCAGTGAAACTCGTCGCCTTCGTGCATCTCTCCAACGCGCTCGGCACCCTGAATCCGGCCAGGCAACTGATTGCAATGGCTCACGCCCGAGGCATTCCGGTGCTGGTGGACGGGGCGCAATCGACTCCCCATCTGGGGGTGGACGTGTGCGAACTGGACTGCGAGTTTTACGCCTTTTCCGCGCACAAGATTTACGGACCGAGCGGCGTCGGCGTCCTGTACGGTAAGAAGGCGCTGCTGGACGCGATGCCGCCTTATCAGGGCGGCGGCGATATGATCAGCTTGGTCACTTTTGAAAAAACCGAATACGCTGACCTGCCCAACAAATTCGAGGCCGGCACCCCGAACATTGCCGGTGTGATCGGGTTGGGCGCGGCGCTGGACTGGGTGAACGCCATTGGCCTGGAACGAATCGCCGCTCACGAGCAAGAGTTGCTGGATTACGCCACGGCCCGGCTGAATGACATCCCGGGCCTCAATATCATGGGCGCGGCGCGAGACAAGGCGGCGCTGGCGGCGTTCACTTTGGACGGGGTTCACCCTCACGATATCGGCACCATTCTCGATCGTGAGGGGGTCGCCGTCCGCGCGGGCCATCATTGCGCTCAACCAGTGATGCAGCATTACGGTGTTCCCGCCACTGCACGGGCATCGTTTGCCGTCTACAACACGCGCGACGAGGTCGACGTCCTGGTCGCGGCCCTTTGGAAAGTTAAGGAAATGTTCGAACTATGAATGATCTGCGCGATCTCTACCAAGAAGTGATCCTGGACCATAACAAACGGCCCCGGAATTTCCGCATCCTGCCGCAGCCAACGCATCACGCCAATGGCGTCAATCCGCTGTGCGGCGACCGGATCAGCGTGTATCTGGATATCGAGGATGGCGTCATCCAGGATATCTCCTTTCAGGGCGCCGGCTGCGCGATTTCCAGCGCTTCGGCTTCACTGATGACCGAAGCGCTCAAGGGCAAGCCGGTTGCGGAAATCGAACATCTGTTTGATGCATTCCATGATGTGGTCACCACGGAATGCGAATGCCCGAAAGGATTAGGCAAACTTAGCGTATTAGCGGGGGTGCGCGACTATCCCAGCCGGGTCAAGTGCGCCACGCTGGCCTGGCACGCGGTGCGCGCTGCGCTGGAAGAGCGTAAAGAAGCAGTAGCGACTGAGTAAACTGTCTTTAAGGAGACCCTGCATGACCGCGATGTCCACTGCCGCAACGATTCCCGACGCCGACGAGATGGAAGCTCGGGTCATTGATGCGCTAAAAACTGTTTATGATCCGGAAATTCCCGTCAATATTTACGAACTGGGACTCATCTACGGCCTGAATGTCGATCCGCTAGGCAATCATGCGGATGTTGAAATGACCCTGACCGCCCCTGGTTGCCCGGTGGCCGGTTCGATGCCGGAGTGGGTGGAAAACGCCGTTCGCCATGTAGCCGGCGTGGAATCCGTCAATGTCCAACTGGTGTGGGAACCGCCGTGGACACCCGAACTCATGTCAATGCGCGCCAAGCTGGAATTGAATATGCTCTAGCGATAGTAACCATTCCCCGGCAGGGCCGGGGGGGTACCTAATTGTAACCTACTAAAACGAAGACCGGCTTTTCAACAGCTTCTTAGCGTGAGCATATCCCGCATTATAAAAAATCTTTAAAAATTGACGATCATCAAATGATTCCCTAAATCTCGCGTTACCTTTTGCCGTGGTCGAATCCTGCGGGGGAGAACATGGTCATGGGTTTTGTCGATGATATCGATTTGGCGTCCGGTACAATCCGGAATCTCGATGGTTACGAAGGCGCGCTAGGCGGACTGACCCGCCGTGAGTTCCTGAAATACTGCACCGGGATCGCTGCGACACTGGGCCTGTCATCGTTCATGGGGTTGCGCATTGCGCAAGCGGCGACCGCGCCGCAACGGCCACCGGTCATCTGGCTGTCGGCGCAGGAATGCACCGGTTGCACGGAGTCGTTGCTGCGCGCCTACCATCCAACGCTCGAAACCCTGATCCTGGACATGATCTCCCTTGATTACCACGAGGCCCTATGTTCCGGCGCTGGTCATCAGGCCGAAGCCTATAAGGCCAAGTCGATGAAGGAGAACTGGGGCAAATATGTCCTGGTGGTCGACGGTTCGATTCCTACGAAGGACGGCGGCGTCTACTGCATGGTCGCTGGCAAGCCGATTCTGCAAGCGGTACAGGAAGCAGCGGAAGGCGCAGCGGCGATCATCAGCATCGGCTCTTGCGCCTCCTGGGGCGGCATTCCTTCCAGCGATCCTAACCCTACTCAAGCGAAGTCGGTGCAAGCAGTATTGCCGGGCAAAACAGTCATCAACATTCCCGGTTGTCCACCCAATCCCTATAACTTCCTGTCCACTGTTCTTTACCTGCTGACCTTGGGCAAACCGCCAGAACTGGATGTAAAGAACCGGCCACGCTTCGCCTATGGTCGCTTGATTCATGAGAATTGCGAGCGACGACCGCATTTTGATGCTGGACGCTTCGCCCTGGAATATGGCGATTTCGGCCATCGCCAGGGCTGGTGCCTGTACAAGATCGGTTGCAAGGGACCGGAGACGCACGCCAACTGCCCGGCCATTGGTTTTGGCGATGTCGGCGAGGGCAACTGGCCGGTGGGCATCGGTCATCCCTGCTTCGGTTGCACCGAGGAGGGCATCGGGTTCACCAAGCCCCTTCATGCATTGGCGGATGTCAAAACGTTTGCTCCGCCAACCGCTTTCCCCGCAGTGAATTCGGCCAAAGGCGAAGGCGTCACCCCCGCAGCGGCGGCGATTGTCGCCGGTATCGCCGGACTGGGCGTTGGCGCTGGGGTGATGGCGTTGCGCGGCATGAAGGATGAGGACGAAGCGGGTGGTCAGGGAGCCTCATCTAACTCTTCCGACAAGCAGCACTAGGGAGGGAACGTCATGGATCCGAATCGCCGTCAATTTCTGCGCGGCGCGGCGGGCGCCCTTGCGACCACGGCGGCAGCAGTTGCTGCACCGGTCAGTGAAGCGGTAGCCTTTGGGCCGCGCGAACCGAAAACCTTGCCGCCGAAAGCGGTGGGCATGTTGTATGACTCCACGCTGTGTGTGGGTTGCAAGGCTTGCGTCAGCGCCTGTAAAGAAGCGAACGGGATGCCCGCTGAGCAACCGGCGTCGCTGGCGGCCTGGAACGAAGGAACTTGGGATACCGCCGAGGATATTTCCGGAAAGACGCTGAACGTGATCCGCGTCTACCAGAATGGCGCGATGTCTCAAAAAGATCGTGAAGAGGACGGCTATGCCTTCGTTAAGCGCCATTGTCTGCATTGCGTCGATCCTTCCTGCATTTCGGTCTGTCCGGTCAGCGCCATGCAGAAGAACCCCGTCACCGGCATTGTTACCCATAACCCCAACGCCTGCATCGGTTGCCGGTATTGTGTCTATGGCTGCCCATTCAACGTTCCGCAATATCAATTCGACGAACCCTTTGGCCGGATTTCCAAGTGCCAGTTCTGCAACCATTTACAAGCGCAAGGCAAGCTCCCGGCCTGTTGCGATGTCTGTCCGACCGGTGCTTCGCTGTTTGGCCTGGTCGAGGACCTGCAGGCTGAGGCAGAACGGCGACTGGCTGCCAAACCAGGGGAGACCTACACCTTCCCGCGTGGCAAGCTGGGCGGCGACCGGCCCGGTCATGAAGCGCCGATTGGCAAATACCAGCCGCACCTCTACGGGGAGAAAGAAGCGGGCGGCACCCAAGTGCGTTATCTGACCGGCGTACCCCACCAGAAACTGGGTCTGCCGGAACTGCCCGACCATTCCTATGCAGCGGTTTCCGAGGGTATGCAGCATACCCTTTACAAAGGCATGATCGCGCCGCTGGCCCTGCTGGGCGGACTGGTGGTGCTGGCCCGGCGCAGCGCCAAAGTCTATCACGACGAAGACCCGACCCGGACTGACGATGAGGAGGATTCGCGATGAGCGTCTTACACCCGGTTGCCGAATCTCCGGATCCGGTTCTGGAGAATCATCAGCCGCTCGGTGGTCGCATTGTCACCAAACCGTTCATGCTCCTGGGCCTGCTGGTGCTGATCGGCGGCTACTTCATTCTGCGCCGCTTCCTGTTCGGCATGGGTGACGTATCGAACATGAGCAACGGCTATCCCATCGGCACCTGGGTGGTGCTGGATGTGGTGATCGGCACCGCCTTCGGTTGTGGCGGCTTCGCCATGGCCCTGCTGGTCTACATTCTCAACCGCAATGTTTACCATCCGCTGATTCGTCCGGCTCTGCTCGGTGGGGTCTTCGGTTACACCCTGGCCGGTCTGGCGGTGATGATCGACCTGGGCCGCTACTGGAACGCCTTTAATCTGCTGCTGCCCTGGTACGCGCAGCCAAACTCGGTCATCTTCGAGGTCGCGCTGTGCGTCATGGCCTATATCACCGTGCTGTGGATCGAGTTCTGGCCGGCGTTTCTGGAGCGCATGCCGCTGGCAGTCAAGAAGCGGTTTAATCTGGATAAATTCCAGGTTTTCCTGCGCCGCTACATGTATGTGTTCATCGCCCTGGGGGTGTTGCTGCCGACCATGCATCAATCCTCGTTAGGGTCGGTGCTGCTGATCATGGGTTCCAAATTGTCCCCGCTCTGGTACACACAATGGTTGCCGTTGCTGTTTCTGATTTCGGCGCTGGCCATGGGCTACGGGGTAGTGATGCTGGAAGCGACCTTGGTGCAACGCTCCTTCAAGCTGCCGTCTGAAGCCGCGCTACTCACCAAGCTGTCGCGGGTGGTCGCCGGGTTACTCGTGTTGTTCCTGATCGTGCGCATCGGCGATCTGCTGGCGCGGGGGCAACTGGGGCTGGCCTTCAACTTTGACCGGTACAGCATTCTGTTCCTGATCGAAACCGCGCTGTTCGCCGCGCCCATCGCCATTCTCGCCTCGCAACGTCGTTGCGCTAACACCCGGCTGCGCTTCCTGGCGACGATCAGCCTGCTGGCCGCCGGTTCCCTGTACCGGATGAACGGCTACCTGCTGGCGGTTAATCCGGGCAATGGTTGGACCTATTTTCCCTCCGCGCCGGAGCTGATGATCACCGTCGGCGTGGTGTGTCTGGAAATCATGCTCTATCTCATTTTCATTAAAACGCTGCCGGTGTTGCCCGGCCGCACTGCCAAAGCCGGGAGGCCGTCGTGACCCGTATTACTATCGATCCCATCACCCGCATCGAGGGTCATTTGCGCATCGATTGCGAGGTGGAGAACGGCAAAGTCGCCAACGCCTGGTCGTCCGGGCAAATGTGGCGCGGCATTGAAACGATCCTACAAGGCCGCGATCCGCGCGACGCCTGGCTGTTCACTCAGCGTATCTGCGGCGTTTGCACGACAGTGCACGCCATCGTCTCGGTGCGGGCGGTGGAGAATGCGTTGAATCTGGACGTACCGCTGAACGCGCAATACATCCGCAATATGATCATCACCGCCCACGGGATTCACGATCATATCGTGCATTTCTACCAGTTGGCGGCGCTGGACTGGGTGGACATCGTTTCGGCGTTATCGGCCAGTCCCGAAGGCGCGGCGAAACTCGGAGCGACGCTGTCCGACTACCGGCGCAACAGCCTGCCGGAAATTCGCCAAGTACAGGACAAGCTCAAGGCGTTTGTTGGCACAGGGCAACTGGGGGTGTTCGCTAGCGGTTACTGGGGCCATCCGGCGATGAAACTACCGCCGGAAGTGAATCTGCTGGCGGCGACGCACTATTTGCAGGCGCTGGAATATCAGCGTATCGCCAACCGGATTGTGGCGATTCTGGGTTCCAAGACTCCGCATATTCAAAACCTGGCGGTGGGCGGCGTAGCGAATCCGATTAACCCGGACAGCCAATCGACGCTAACACTGGAGCGGCTGTTCGCCATCAAGGCGGAAATTGATAAGCTCGGCGAGTTTGTCAACCAGGCGATGATTCCCGATGTCGCGGCGGTTGGCGCGCTGTACGCCGACTGGACGCAATACGGAGCCGGGGTCACCGATTATCTGTCGGTGCCGGATCTGCCGCTGGATACGAAAGGGACACAGTTTGAATTACCGGGCGGCTTTATTCCCAAGGGCGATGTCGCGCAGTTCAAGCCGATCACCAGTTATCAGGACGGCTATTTCCGCGACGGGGTCAAGGAAAGCGTCAAACATGCCTGGTATGAGTATCAGGGTGGTGACAAAGCCCTGCATCCCTACGACGGGCAAACCAATCCCAAGCACACGACCTTCCAGGATAATGGCAAGTATTCCTGGGTGAAAGCGCCAACCTTCTACGATCAGCGCGCACAAGTCGGACCGTTGGCCAATGTGCTGGCGATGGTGGCTGCCGGTCATGAACCGACCAAGCGCCATCTCAACCGGGTGCTGGAAATTGCCAGTACGGTGGCCGGTACGCAAATTCCCGTGGAAGCGTTGCACTCCACCATTGGCCGGATTGCCGCGCGGGCGGTGCGCTGCGCGGTGTTGCTGGAGTCGTTGCAAAATCAGTGGCAATTGCTGATCGACAACATTGCCAAAGGGGATTTTGCGACCTTTAATCGGCCTGTGTTTCCCAAGGGAGAGATTCGCGGCTTTGGTTATCATGAAGCGCCGCGCGGGGTATTGTCACACTGGACGGTGATCGAGAACGGCAAGATCAAGAACTATCAAGCCGTGGTGCCGAGCACCTGGAACGCGGGTCCGCGGGACGATAATGATGCACTTGGACCTTACGAAGCGTCGCTGATGGATAATCCGGTGGCCGACGCCGAATTGCCGCTGGAAGTGTTGCGCACCGTGCATTCCTTCGATCCCTGCTTGGCTTGCGCCATTCACCTGGTGGATGGCCGGAAACAGCCGATTGTCCAAGTCCGGGCGCTAGGCTGATTTCCGCGTTAACCGTTCGCTTCTCTCGCCCGCAAGCGGGCGAGGGTGGCCAGTCAGATCGTATCCAGGGGACTGACGACGCCCCGCCCACCGCGATTCAGGACGTGGGTATAAATCATGGTGGTGCTTACGTCCTTGTGGCCCAGTAATTCCTGGACGGTGCGGATGTCGTAGCCGGATTCCAGCAAGTGGGTAGCGAAACTGTGGCGCAACGCATGGCAATTGGCGGATTTGACCAGGCGGGCGGCGGTAGCAGCTTTTTTTACGGCTTTTTGCAAGCTGTTTTCGTGCAGGTGATGACGACGAATGGTTCCACTGCGGGGGTCGACAGATAAGCGCCCGCTCGGAAAGACATACTGCCATCTCCACTCTTTTGCAGCATTTGGATACTTTTTCGCAAGCGCGAAGGGCAGATAAACTTCGCCGTAGCCCTGACGTAAATCCTTTATATGCAACGTTTGGGCTTTTTCCAGGTGCGCGCGGAGCGGCTCGATCAGTTTTTGCGGCAAGGGCGTAATCCGATCCTTCTGGCCCTTGCCATCGCGCACCAGGATTTGACCATAGGCGAAATCGACATCCTGGACGCGCAGTCGCAGGCATTCCATCAAACGCATCCCGGTACCGTACATCAGGGAAGCCATCAAGCGGTGGGTTCCTTCCATTTGATCGAGCAACCGCTGCACTTCCCCGCGCGTCAGAACGACCGGCAACCGGCTCGGGCGCTTAGCCCGAACGAAACTGCCTAAATCGCCCAACGGTTGCTCAAGCGCCTGGTCGTAAAAGAATGTCAGGGCATTAAGCGCCTGATTCTGCGTACTCGCCGCGACGTTACCCTGCACAGCCAGTGTTTCCAGGAATGAAACCACTGCGGTGGCACCGGCGGTGCGCGGATCACGATGCTGAATGAACGCCAGGAATCGCTCCACCCATGATCGATAGGCGGTTTCGGTGCGGATTGAATAATTTCGTTGCCGAATCACCGTTACCAGACGGTCGATCAGGGTTGCATCCTGTTTGACGCCGCTTTTAGAGTCAAGCGTTGCGGTGTTGGGTAGCGGGGTTACCGATTGGCCGGAAGCCCGAGCGATGGTCGGATGGTCAGACTGCAAGGTTTGTGCGGAATCCCGCCAGAAATCCCAGTCCACTTCTTGTAGCCATGGGACGCCGACTAACTCGAACAGTTTCTGTAGAGCATTGACGACTTGCCGAAACTGCCAGGCACGTATTCTGCCTATTCTTCCCAACTCGGAGAGATAGCAGTCAACGTCGGTAGGCGTTTGTTCCGCTAGGCGTCGGCCATGAGAGGCTCTGATGTACGCTTCAGCATGAATGACGTACCAACGGTCAGCGGGCGGCTTAATGCCTATTTTATGGAGTATTTCCAGATAGCGGTCCCAAAAGCGCCGAATGGTGTCCGAGGGAGTTGACAGCGCGTTGATCATAGACTAACGTTTATTTTTCGGATGAGACAAGAATGCCGGGATTAGTGCTACACAGAAAGTCAGCATAAAGCAATATGTGGATTCTGTACAGCGTCCTATCAGCTCATTCTGTCGACTCAAAAGATAAGCGGAGCGCTTCGCGCTCCGCTTATCGGGGCGCGAGCCGAGCTTCGCTCGACGCGAGTTGCAGGCGTCGCGCTGCGCGCTCCGCCTATCAACTCGCTGGAGCGGTAATCGGCCTAATCACCTGCAAGCGCCTATGCGCTCTCCGGTATTAGACCGATTCCGCTCAGCTCGCGCCCCGTTAGGCTCAATGCTAAAAGAGATCGAATATGAATCCAGATCTTGTTAAATGGTTGCCCGCGATAACAGGGCTCATTGCCCTGGCAGTGAATCTACTTGTAACCTATTGGAACATCAGAAATTCAAGACAACTAGAGAAAGAAAAGAAAAAATGGGATGTTCACGTAAAGACGTTAAATGAATTAGAAGAGCTAAAGCATCGGATTGTTACTGTAGAAACTCCAGAGAGTTATTTGACTCACGATATCGAATGGGCGATGAAGGAAGGAAAATCGAGAGAGGAGGTCTTTCAACTCGTTGTTAAATACGTATCTGCACAAGCAGAGGCTTATCATTTTGTTAAGGCTGAATATGAAGCCAAAAGCCACCTTTTTGATCCTGATTTGCGGGAACCAATTTTATCTGCAATTCAGGATGCAGAAAATGCCGAAGAGCTCACGGGCCCCAGAAACAATCACGATTTTAAACCTTTGGATGATAAAGGCATTGAGTTGATCGACTTATATGTAGCGTCAAGATATCAGCTCATTGCGGCGGTAAATAAACAACTCAATATGGCTATTGATAGGCACAGAGCAATATTTCGGTAAATGCCTAACCAGGCGTTCAACGCGGACAGTTTGCAGCGGGGCATTTGCTCCGCAAATTTTACGCCCCGCTGCAAACCGCTCCGCCGGCAGGCCGGCTCCGCTCTGCCGGTTAACTAGGCGTTAGGGGCTTGATGATATCGCAATGGAACGATACGAAATAATACTTCAGCCATTTTCGGAAAGCTTAGGAGATTTCTGGCTAGAGTTTCCTTGTTCTCATTGCAATGAAATCGTTAAAGCTACCAAGAAATCACAAAGGGAATTAGCGTTCGGTGGTGTGGGTCATAAATGCAATAATTGCGATACATATTATGCATTCTTTCGTTGCCCATGCTGTGGACAGACAACGGGATTCGATGATAAAGAGTGGGAACTTCTTACAACTCCCGAAGGAGCGAAATGCCCGAGTTGTAAGGCATCTCTGTACAGAAAAAAAGAAACTTGGCGCCCTACTCTTATGAGTATCGCTAGTTACACTCCTTCGCTTTCTCAATGGTCATCCTCTGTTGATGAAAAACTTTATTTAGGCAAGATAAGACAGAACTGTTCATCAGAACTTCAAAAAAGTATTGCACTACGACATCATTCTGTAGGGGTGCGGATGAAGTCGGCGAAGAAGTCTTTAGACTATTTGATTAAGGAAAAATGGTACTCTCCGTTTAGCCTTTCAAATTCCCCAAACCAAAATATACAACAAAAGATGCGCACTCCATTTGATCATGAGTTCCATGAAAATGTATTCGGTTTTATAAACAATTTAAGATCTGCATTAGACATGCTTGCTCAAGAAGTCGCATCCGTTTGCTTGCATAATTACAACGAAAAAGATATTGAATATAAGAGTATCGATCAAAAATTAACAACTAATAACAGTAGCATAGCAACTATTATTAGTTCTTTTAGGGGCGAAAAAACGTATTCGTACTTGAACAAATTGAGGAACGTTTTGCAGCACCGTCGGCTGCCAATGATGGTAACAATGGGTGAGTTTGAATCAGTGCATTTGGATTCCATTCGGCCTGTTAATGTTAGATCATTTGCGACCGTCCACTTACCCGACAACCCGTATGATGAACCAGATATGATTGCGAGTGCAAATGGTTTAGAACTATTCGGCTTTATCAATCGAGCGTATGCCGAAATTGAAAATCACATATTCGCTGTGTACAAACAATTGCACCCCTAACGAATGCCTCCAGCCGACCGCCCAAAGCGCCGCTCGCTTCGCTCGCGCCACTTTGGGCGGCGGCTGAGGCTAGCGATAAGCGGAGCGCTTCGCGCTCCGCTTATCAAGGCCATAACCCACAGCTTTTGAATAAATCTCGGAGTCAATCATGCCGATTTCGGACGAGAAGCTCGCTCAGATTCGTCGAAAGCAAGAGCAGTTTCGGGACGTCCTTCTCGAAGTAACCCAGCTTTGGACTCGCGAACTCGATGAAGCCGATGCCCTGGCCGCCGGACGCAAGGTCGGGCTCGATCCTGTCCTAGTCAGCGAATTCCTGCATTACTGGGTCAACATGGGTGAAGGCGACGCTTCATGGCTGAAAGTAGCAGCTCAAATCCGGGCGCATGGGTCGTCGTACATAGGACCGGCACAGCCCAGGACGCCGACGCCTGCCTTGTCCAGAGAACCAGCCTCCTATTGTCCTGCTAATAGAGAAATTCACTAAAATATTCGTCATATAATTGATTTTTATAAATTATTAAAAAATACATCCCTTGGAATGTAGGGATCACTGCTAGCGAGACTATATGACCTCTTTATTTCACATGCTTCGAAAGACAAGGAAGCGATCACTCGGCCCCTATATGAAGCACTGAAGGCACGCGGCCTATCAGTTTGGTTCGACGAAGCTGAGTTGACCCTCGGTGACAGTCTTCGCCGAAAGATCGACAATGGCTTGGCTAGGTGTCGGTTCGGTATCGTTATCCTAAGCCCCCGATTTCTCGAGAAGGAATGGCCCCAGCGAGAGTTGGACGGCCTCGTTGCACGAGAGACCGACAGCGGCCAGAAAGCTCTGCTGCCCGTTTGGCATGATCTGGACAAGCAAATGTTGCTGCGGTACTCACCTGCGCTCGCCGATCGACTGGCCGCAGATACTCACAACGGACTTGACACCGTCGTGGCTCAGATCGAGCGCGCACTTTCAAGGTAATGGTGTGACCCCGCCGCCCAACCCGCCGCTCCAGTGGGACGCTCCGCCGGCAAGCCGGCTGCGCGCCCCTGAGCTACCACGTTATATTTCATCAGAGCGAAGCGCCCGGATAATCATGTCTTCGACCATAGGTGTTGCTTGAGAGAAATAGAGTTGCATCTCGGGGTGTTTATTCTTGAAAACCCGAAAAACTTCATCCGCGAAAGCCTGGCCAATCTGGTCTATTCCTGAAAAATCAAAAATAACGATCTTGAATCGATCAACGCGAGCAAGCAATCTTTTGGCCTGTGATCTGGACACCAAAAGCTCATTACCGTACCGAGCCATGCTTACAGGTACTACGGTCTTATCGAATCCATACTCGTTACCGGAAGCATACTTGTCGAATACAGATTTTACTGTTCTTGAAGAGTTGTTGGATAGCTGCATAAAAACCGTTGTCCCGCTTCTGGGGTTTTCCCGTTCCATGATCCAGTCTTCCGGTTTGCTAAATTCATGTGAAAAGTAGATTCCGCCCGACAAAATCGCGTATTCATCAAACATTCTTGAGGAAAAAAAGATACCTTCTCCGGTATGGTTTTTGGGGTCAGTAGTCAGCTTGCCCTTTGCCAACTCAAGTACGGCATGCCTTTCATCATGTAGCCCCATGAGGCGTTGAATTCTCAGAAATATTCCCTCTCCATCATCGGTGATCGAAATCTGCGTAAATGCAGGATTTTTTTCTATAGAAACGAAGGCATGCTGACCTTGGGAATGATCAATAGCATTATTGAGCATTTCCGTGAAACCATAGCCCCATATGTCAATGACGTTGTCTGGTAGTATTCCAAGCCTCGGTAGAACAAACTCCCGCCAGACCAAGTCTTCCTCTAAACCCAATAGTTGAAAACTCTCTGAGGTGACGATGTCTGGGTGAAGTTTGTACACACGATTCCGCGTATTGCCCTCTGCAACCAAGGCCCTTTGGGTGACTAACCGTTGTATATGGTTGTTAACGGCCTGCCGCGATATTTCGAATTTCTCGGATGTAAGAGCTACAATTGAAGTTGGGTGCGCAGAAACATTGTCAACAATGAACTGTCGGATTGTTTCCCCACGACTTCTAACGCCAACCATCAATTTGCTCCTTGTCAATGTTATCTTTTAATATTGTCAATATAACGGCGTTTATTGTCAAGGGTTTTAATGAAAATATCAAATATAACAATTACATCAGCCGACCGCAAAAGCATAGCGAAGCGACGCTTTTGCGGTCGGCTGATGTTTGTCGTTGGGCGTAAAACCCGAGTCCCCATTGCAATTAAAAACTTAGGAAGGAAGTCTGGATGAGTGATCCGAGAAGCAACCGTTTCGATTACGCAGTTGGTGAGCAGCGTTACGCAGGCGCGATGTACAAAGGGTCAGCCGTCGTGCCCACTGCCGCGATTGTGCTATTGCCAGATTGGCGGGGCCAAAGTGTCCTTGCATGCGATCATGCCGAGTATCTGGTGGAGCTGGGCTGTGCCGTGGTTGTTGCCGATCTTTACGGTAACGGCTTCAATCCTGATAGTCCGGAGCAAGTGGGCCCGATGGTGAAGCGCCTGCTGGAAAATAGAACTCAAGGCGTCGAGGCGCTTGCCGCGTGCGTGGCGCGGCTTCAACAAGAGGTCCCATCGGAAACACCCGTAATTTGCCTTGGGTACAGCGCAGGAGGAATGATTGCGTTGGACTACGCCCGTAGTGGCGCAGACGTCGCGGGCATCATTTTGTGTTCTGCGCTACTGAAGACTGCTGCGCCGGGGGCAGGTACCCGCATCAAGGCTCCTGTCTTGATTCTCCAAGGAACACAGGACCAAGTATCGCCGATGGAAATGATCAATTCAGTCATCAGCGAGATGGATGCGGCTGGAAATGACGTGCGCTTCGAGCTTTACACCCAAACACACCACGCCTTCGACAATCCGGAAGCTGGCACCGATCCAGCTGCGCGCTTGGTCTATTCGTCAAGGTCGGCACATCGCGCAAGAAATGCGATAGCGAACTTTGTCTCGGAGGTGGCCAGAGAGAAAAAGCATGTTTGACGGCATCTCCTTGCAATTGCGCCCAACAAGGCGCTTCAGCGGACAGCGTTCCGCCGCCGCTGAGCTTGGACGTTGGGAGAAGGCAAATTTCGGAAGATTGAAGCACCAATTACATTTAGCGTAGTGCAGTCCC
>ERZ795053.3563-NODE-3563-length-17565-cov-6.505654_pt1 | contig 17565 bp, 12 predicted proteins | sample MGYA00375137_ERZ795053 | MGnify/ENA primary metagenome ERZ795053 (study PRJEB30182, sample SAMN05720284) | activated sludge metagenome | isolation source: Anaerobic digester | place: Hong Kong | collected 2014-12-17 ...
CACTACAAAAAAGAAAAGCGTCAGAACGTATTGCGTGATGGCGAAGGAACAGAAGACGACCCAAATGATATTTTAAAAATCGTTGAGACCTATCAAAACCGACCAGAAAAGGTAGAGCGATATGCTCGTAGAGTACCAATGTCCGAAATTGTTGAAAATGATTACAACTTGAATATCTCACGTTACGTCAGTACTGCAATAGCAGAACCCATCATTGACTTGAAAGAAGTGAATGAAAAACTGACTGAAATAGAAAAGAAAGCATCCAAGGCTAGACAAGAACACAACGAATATTTGAAACAACTCGGACTTAAAACAATCTGAACACCGCACATTGTCAAGCCTCTTATGCCACTGCTCAATTCTAAGCCTGTTAAAGAATGTGTCTGTCCCAACGATGTAGGACTGAAAAATAAAATGGACGATCCTATAATATATAAGCCTTCCTGTGTCCTTCAAGACCCAGCATGAAGCCTGTGTCATAGATCCTTTAGTTCTACTCGGGGTTGTGCTTAGTCCAAAGTAGAACTCTAGGACAGTTTTGTGTCGCTTAGCTTGGCCATCATTAGTGGATTCCAATTTTTATTAAATCTATAAATACTCTGAAATCACACAGACATTTCGTGGTGTAAAATTGCCTGAAAAATATTTGTGTCTTAAAAATCAGAAATCAAACAAGTACTTTGTTTATAATACCTCGACAGATAGAATTATTGGGTATTAGGCCTTGCCAATTTGATAAAATTGAACGAGATATTTTGCTATTCAACAATTTGTATTAGTAACGAGTAAACCTGACTGATGAAATAAAATGATTTATAGATTTTTTTCATAAAACCATGAGCGACAACATTCTAAAGAGCAAAAACCCAAAAAGTCACCACCACTTACTACAAACTCAAATAGGTCACCCCATCACCACCTTGATCAGGTTCAGGATGCCATATTTTCTTAACAGACTTGTATTCTTTGGCAATCTTTTTGACCAGTTTCTTCAAGGCTCCCGAACCTACGCCGTGAATGACTTTCAGTTCGAAAGCATTGTTAATCAAGGCGCCATCGATAAATTCATGTAGAAAATCTTCAGCCTCCTGTACAGAATATCCTCTCAAATCAAGGGTGGAATCAAAGTGATCATCCAAGACTATGTTTGACTTGATAGAAGATGTATTTCCTTGATGTTTGTCTTCCTTTTTTTCGGAAGGCAATATCTCAACGATGGGAATCCACATCTTGATATTTCCAAGTTCGAGCTCAGCTTTGTCTTTTTCTAGTTGCAATAATTTTGCAACCGTTCCGCCATTTCGCAGCTTCACATATTGACCCACCTCAAGATTGACTGCACCCCGTTTTTTATCATCGTCATGGATGTTTTGTTTGATGTGATTGATTTCTGAAGCGATTTTTTTCTCTTCATTGGCCATTGATTTTTTGAGCTCATTAAGTTCGGCCATGTTGCGCAAGGCATGAAATTTTTGTTCTAAGAGCTTGGTTTGTTCTTTCTTTTTATTCGCCAGGTCTAATAACATTTGTTGTCTGTCGAGCTTAAGTTGGTTTTTAGCATAATCCATTTCCCGATGCATCACCTCGTAGGACTTGATGAGAACATCCAATTTATCCTTTTCTTCTATGACTTTTGACATTTGCAACTCTAATTCTTGCCGCTCTGCCTGTAGCTTTACCAAAATCTCATCAAGTTGCAATTCTTGTTTGCCAGTTTTGGACTTGGCATAGTCCAATATAGATTCATCAAAACCAGTCTTTTGTGCAATTTCAAACGCAAAACTACTTCCCGGCTTGCCCACTACCAATTGAAATGTGGGACTCAGGTTGATTCTATCAAATTCCATACAGGCATTGACCAATCCCGAGGTATTGTAAGCAAAAAACTTCAAGCCAGAATAATGTGTCGTTATCACGGCATGACACTTATGAGCATTCAATTCTTTTAATAAAGCCTCCGCAATTGCACCACCAATCTTGGGGTCAGTACCAGCTCCGAATTCATCAATCAGCACCAAGCTTTTATGATCTGCCTCATCGGTCATCACCTTCATATTCTTGAGATGAGAACTATAAGTACTCAAATCATCATCAATACTCTGCTGGTCGCCTATATCCGCAAAAAACTTTTCGAAAATCCCAAATTCGGAGAGTTCAGACACACTGACGGGCAAGCCGCATTGCACCATGGTTTGTAGGAGACCCACGCTTTTCATTACCACCGACTTACCTCCGGCGTTAGGACCACTGAGAATAACGATTCTATTTTTACCGTACAATTCTAAGTCAAAAGGAATGGTATCCAAGCCCTTCTCATCGTGTTTAATTAAGAGAATTGGGTTACGTGCTTCTACGAATTTAAACTGTCTTTTTTTGGATATTTTCGGAATCCTGGCATTTATAAGGCTGCCTAACTTTTTCTTGCACAAGATTTTATCAAATTCAAAATGCAATTTTTCATAGACGATGAAAGTATCAGAAAATGGCCGCAAATAAGTACAAAGCTCTTTGAGTATTTTATAAATTTCTTTTTTCCTTTCGGTATAGAGGTTAAACACTTCATTATTCAGCGAAACCAAGGAAGTCGGTTCTATGAAGGCCGTTTTTCCCGTCGCCGATTCATCGTGAATCAATCCTTCAATTTTTCTTTTATGCTCCGACGAAACTGCAAAAACCCGACGTCCATTTCTCAAACTTTCTTTCGTGTCTGCCAAAAACCCTTTGGCTTGAAAAAATGCCATTTCTTGTGAGAATACCTTATCTATTTCTCTTTCCTTGCTGTGGATCTGTCTTGATATCTTTAATAATCTTTCAGAAGCATTGGGTTTGACTAATCCTTCGTCATCGAGTATCGTATCGATGTGTTTTATAAGCTCTGGGTGTATTGGAATATCACGGACTAACTCATACAATTTTGGAAATACTCCTTGATTTTCTTCATTAAAAAATGCAACGATTTCAGAGGCACCTTTGGTTAACTGATATAGCTTTTGAATTGATTCTACCTCTAGGACATATCCTTCTTTTCGCAGTAAGGCGACATCATATTCTACAGGCTCGTAAGGTCTCATGGGAAATGACTCCCCTCTAGAATAAATGGAATTCATTTCACCGACTCTTGCCAACTGCAATTTAATCCAATCTTTATCATCAGAAGGCATCAATTGACTAAAATAGTCTCTGGTTAAACTAGAAATAGCAAATCCACTAAGAATCTCTATGATTTTATCGAATTCGATTTTTTTGTAAAAATCCTTAGGATATGTAAGCATTTACTCTAGTAATTTTTTCTTCGGTGCAAATTTAACAACAAAGCCTTATCCCACTTATAGAAAATGTGCCTAATTATTGAAATTTATGAATTATAGGACTATCCTGAGATTTGTCTAAACCCCTTCATTACACCTCTATCAGCATCTGCTAAAAAGCCTAAAATCTGCTCACGTTCCGGTGTGGCCTTGATTGTGGCCTCGATGATACTGATGGCCTGTCTGGTATTATGTCCCTTCACAAATAAAATCCTGTATATGTCTTGAATGTGATTGATTTGCTTAGTACTAAAACCTCTACGTTGTAAGCCTATTGAATTGACACCGACATACGATAATGGCTCTCTAGCCGCTTTTACAAATGGTGGTACGTCTTTTCTTACCAGTGACCCTCCCCCTATCATTACGTGGTCTCCTATTTTTACAAATTGGTGAATGGCAGACATGCCCCCGATGATTACATAATTCCCAAGCTCAATGTGGCCTGCTAGATTGCTACTATTGGCAATGATACTATTGTGGCCGATGACACAGTCATGAGCTACATGCACGTACGCCATGAGCAATACATTGTCTTTAATCGTGGTCTTATAGTTGGCTTTGGTGCCTCGGTTGAGTGTACAATATTCTCTGATAACGACATTGTTACCTATTTCCAACAAAGATTGTTCGTCATCAAACTTTAAATCTTGAGGTACAGAACCCAGTACCGCTCCCGGAAATATCTTAGTATTAGTCCCTATCCTCACGCCATCAGCAATAGTTACATGAGGGCCAATCCAGCAACCTTCTCCTATTTCTACATCGGCTGCGATAGAAACGAATGGCTCGATTTTAACATTTTTCCCAATTTTTGCATTAGGATGTACGGCGGCAAGATTACTAATTTCCATTAAGATTTTTTTATTATTTGAGCTGTGAGTTCTCCTTCACTCACTACTTTATTACCAACGTATGCAGTGCCCTGCATGTGTACTATTCCTCGCCTAATTGGGCTTAAAAGTTCCATTTTTAGTACCAAAGTATCTCCAGGAACTACTTTTGACTTAAATTTCACATTATCCATTTTTAAGAAGAATGTGTCCCATTCCTTTGGATCCTCGACATTACTCAGTGCTAAAATGCCACCCGTCTGTGCCAAGGCTTCCATTTGCAATACTCCCGGAAATATGGGATTTTCAGGAAAATGCCCCTGAAAAAAGTTTTCATTCATTGTGATATTCTTAATCCCAACGACTAAGTTTTTACTGAGTTCTATGATTTTATCAACCAACAAAAAGGGATATCTGTGCGGCAGAAGTTTGCTTATTCCATTGATGTCATAGATGGGTTCATCATCAGGATTATAAACAGGCTTACCCTTTAATTTCTTTTGCTCAAGATACTTTTTCTTGAGTAAATTGGTGAATTTCACATTGGCACCGTGTCCAGGTCTCTTCGCAAATATTCTTGCTTTGAGAGGCTTACCCAATAAAGCGACATCTCCGATAATATCTAACAACTTATGGCGAGCAAGCTCATTTTTAAATAGTAAACTCTCCGAATTGACCAATCCATTTTCATTAATCGAAACATTGTGATACCCAAGTTTTTCAGAAAGCTCTTTTAATGAGGCTTCATCGAGTCCATCAGATGCTATGACAATGGCATTTTTTAAGTCACCTCCTTTGATTAGTCCAAGACCCATTAATTTTTCCACATCGTCCGAAAAAACGAATGTCCTACATGGTGCTATTTGGTCATTAAAATCAGAGAGCGAGTTGAGAGAGGCATACTGATGGCCAATGTGTTTCGAATCAAAATAAATCATCGTGTCCACCTGTAATTTATCGCAAGGGAAGGCACTATATTCTGCCCCAGTCAGCTCATCGATGAAATGTATTGGCTCAGTGAGTTCAAAATATTCTCTATCACTCTCCTGTTCAATAACCCCAGCTTTTAAAATCAAATCAACAATGGGCTTCGCACTACCATCTAGAATAGGGATTTCAGGTCCATCCACTTTAATGAGAGCATTGTCAATCCCATTGGCACATAATGAAGCCAAAATGTGTTCGGTCGTATTCAGTGTCATGCCATTTGACTCTAGCGTCGTGCATCTTTCTGTTGATACCACATGATTTACATCTACAGAAATAAATTTATCCGTAGTGAGGTCAGTGCGGAGAAACTTAATACCAAAATTTTCGTCTGCAGGATGAATCTCAACATTTACAAATGCTCCGGTATGCAAACCCTCGCCACTAAACTTCACAACATCCTTTAACGTTTTCTTTTTCATCTATTTAAAATGGTTTGTTTTTCAAAAATCAACCGATTACGGTCAATCATCCCACCTTTGTGTCATTATTATCTAAGCAAGAAATCATTTCATAATAAATCCAATTTCAATTGGGTGGGTATTTCTGCATCAATTATCTGCCAATTTATTTTCTAGTTTACGCAATTTTTGAGCCATTTCCGGCAATTGCTTAAAATATGCATAAGATTTAAGATAAGCACTGTAATCAATGGCCGGATATCCATAAAGCTTTGTATGCGAATTTTTCACATGTCCACCTATGCCAGACTTCGCTTGAATAGAGGTAAAATCAGCAATTTCAATATGTCCAAGAATGCCTACCTGTCCCCCTATCATGCAACATTTACCAATCTTGGTACTTCCCGCAACACCTGTTTGTGCGGCAATAAAGGTATAATCTCCGATTTGAACATTGTGAGCAATATGAACCAAATTATCAATTTTCACAAAATTCCCTAATCTAGTACTTCCCATTGTCGCCCGATCGATGGTAGAACCTGCCCCGATTTCTACATCATTGCCTAGCACTACATTTCCGAGTTGTTCTATTTTCGAAATTCCCACTTCTGCACTACTTGCAAATCCAAACCCATCAGAACCTATCACGGCATTGCTATGCAAAATTACATTGTTACCTATGATGCAATTGTGATAGATTTTCACACCCGAGTAGAGAACCACATTATCGCCAATAGTACAATGGTCATCAATAAAAACCTGTGGATAAATCACCACATTTTTCCCTATCGTGCAATTTTTTCCGATGTAAGATTGAGCCGCTATTCGAGGGTCTTCTGAAATACTCGAACTGGTGGCAACATACGTTAGTGGAGAAATGCCCACTTCGATATCATGCGTATGTGCAAACAATTTGCTAACCTTGGCGACTGCCGAATAGACATCATCAACATAGAGCAATTTAGCATCCAACAATTGTTTTGGTTCAAAACCCTGTTTAACAATTACCGCTGATGATTGGGTCGTATAAAGAAAAGACTCGAATTTATCATTGGCAATAAAACTGAGATAACCCGGCTTCCCTTCTTCGATTTTCGCCAATCCATAAATCCCCATGTCTTCATGACCCGAGTACTCTGCTCCGATTAGTTCTGCAATTTCTGAGAGTTGTCTGTTCAAAATATGTAGTGATAATGACCGCTAAGATAGTAATTTTATAGAAGTGACAAGCTTAATGAAAGGCGTTAAAATCTTAATAACAAAATTGATATAAAAATCGATGAATTTTGATTACCCTACCCCCTAAAAATGTTTTTGCCCAAGACTTTTCTTGAGCAAAAACGAATTTTACAATTTAATAACCAAAACTTACACAATGCAAAGATATAACATATTAAATATATTTACAATATATAATTTGAAGTTTTTTAATATTTTATTTATATTTTTTTTATTTAATTCATAGTTATTTATTTATTAGTCATTTACATATATATTATTATTTAAATTATATAAAACTATTTTATAGCTATTTAAGATGTAATGAAAAAAATTACTCTCCCAAGTGCCAGAATATACTTTAGAATCAATTTCATATCCTTACTTTTGCAACCATTTTATCAAGAAATCTTAAGTAATGGGATTAAAATGTGGTATTGTAGGATTGCCTAACGTCGGCAAGTCAACTTTATTTAATGCATTAACTTCAGCAAAGGCCTTGGCGGCCAATTATCCATTTGCTACGAAAGAACCTAATATTGGCGTCATCGTCGTGCCAGATGAGAGGTTAGACAAGCTCGCAGAATTGGTAAAACCTCAGCGTATTCTTCCGACCAATGTGGACATTGTGGATATCGCAGGACTAATTAAAGGAGCAAGCAAAGGTGAGGGTCTCGGAAATCAATTCCTAGCCAATATTCGTGAAGTGGATGCCATAGTTCATGTCGTGAGGTGTTTTGACAATGACAATGTGATACATGTGGACGGCAGCATAGATCCTGTGCGAGACAAGGAAATCATCGATACAGAATTGATTCTTAAAGATTTAGAAACTGCAGAAAAAAAACTGGACAAATACAAAAAATCAGCCAAAGGAGGCGACAAAAAGGAATTACACAAGGTAGAATTTGTAGAAAAAGTTCTCAAACATTTGGAGGATGGTAGAAATGCCCGAAGCATGGAAGTAAGCGAGGAAGATCTAGAAGTGTTTGACGATTTATATCTACTTACCTCAAAGCCCATCCTATATGTTTGCAATGTAGATGAAGATTCTGCGACTTCAGGAAATGAGTACACTCATAAATTTAAAGAATTTGTAAAAGATGAAAATGCAGAGGTTATCCTCATTTCCGCTGGCATAGAGGCAGAAATAGCAGAGCTTGATGATGAAGACGAAAGAACAATGTTTGTACAAGAAATGGGATTAGATGAACCGGGTGTCAATAAACTGATTAAATCTTCCTATAAATTATTAAACCTCATTACATATTTTACGGCAGGTGAAAAAGAAGTAAGGGCTTGGACGGTAAAAAATGGCTCTAAAGCTCCGCAAGCGGCAGGAGTGATTCATACCGATTTTGAAAAGGGTTTCATACGAGCCGAAGTGATTAAATATGCGGACTTCATAAAGTTCGGCTCAGAACATGCGGTTAAGGAAGCCGGAAAACTTTCGGTCGAAGGTAAAGAATACGTCGTTCATGACGGGGATATCATGCACTTCCGATTCAATGTATAATAAATTTTAATTATTTCCGAAACTGTGGCTTTCGCTTTTCTATAAATGCGGTAGCACCTTCTTTGCCTTCGTCAGAAGCCATGAGTCTGCCAAATTCGGCTGATTCATAAAAATATCGATCCCGGTCTTTAAAATAGAGATTCATACCATCGATGATGACTTGACAAGCTTTTGGGCCTTTGGATGCAATTTTTTCAACCATTTTAAGTGCAGCCTCCAATGCTTGTCCAGCCTCAACCACTTGATTTACAAGTCCTATCCTATGGGCCTCATTGGCATCTATCATATCTCCAGTAAGCAACAATTCGAATGCCTTGCCCTTCCCTACTAATTGAACCAATCGCTGGGTTCCTCCATATCCCGGAATCAATCCTAGATTCACTTCTGGTTGACCAAATTTTGCATTGGCTGACGCTATACGAATATGGCAAGCCATGGCCAATTCGCATCCTCCACCCAGTGCAAAGCCATTGACTGCGGCTATCACTGGCAGATGAAATGCCTCCATTTTAAATAAAATTTCTTGGCCTCTTTTTGACAATTCACTGCCCGAGGATTCGTCTAATTCTAGAAATTTCTTAATATCCGCTCCTGCAACAAAAGCTTTTTCGCCATTTCCGGTAATGACAACGCCAAGCAAGGATTCGAATGCTTTATAGCCTTCTTCAAAAAACTCATCCAAAGCGTCGAACACTTCTTGATTCAATGCATTAAGTGCTTCTGGCCTATTGATGGTCAAGACCGCGATGCCATTTTTATTTTCTACCAGTATTGGATTCATCCACTATCATTTTTATCAAAGAACAAAATTAACATTCTAATTTATTAATACAACTGAAACAGTTTTGACTTATCCCGATAATTGAATAATGACAAGGTTGATAACTTATTTTCACCACCGGGCTTACATTAATATAAGGCTTTTTTTTCTTTATAAATGATTAATTTTAAACCCATTATCTAATATTTCCCTCATTTTAACATAAAATATCTTTTCAATAATTAATTTAAACAAAAAGCATTGTTATCTTTGCATGGTTATTTCAATTTCAATGCGTACACTTTACCTTTTCACAGTTATTTTATTGGTATTCTCTTGCAAGAATAAAGAGCCAGAAGTCAAAACGGAAGTTGAAAGTACGGAAACGAAAACTGGCGTACTGAGTCTTTATGATTTTAATGGCGAAGGGAACACTCCTATAGATTCACTCCTAAATAAATATACGGTTTTTAAGTTGACCACTGATGTCTCATTGTTGTCGGATAATGAGAAGACGATGATTAAAAAATTTATCGAAGTGGCACAAATCATGGACAAGCTGTTTTGGTATGAAGCGTATGGAGACAAAGATCAGTTATTGGATAACATTAGCGACAATAAAACTAGGGCTTTTGCCATGATCAATTATGGCCCTTATGACAGATTGGGTGGAAATGCTCCATTCGTTGCAGGATATGGCAAAAAACCACTGGGGGCTAATTATTATCCAGCAGATATCACAAAAGAAGAATTCGAAAACGCCAATCTTCCAGACAAAACCTCACAGTACACCTTTGTGAGAAGGGATGAACAAGGACAGCTACGAACCGTGCCTTATCATGAAGTTTTTAACGAAGAATTAAATTATGCCGCTGCATTACTCCTCGAGTGCTCTGGATTGGCAGAGGATGCAGGCTTAAAAAACTACCTTAAGTTAAGAGCTGAAGCATTATTGAACGATGAGTATCAAAAAAGTGATTTTGCATGGCTCGACATGAAAGATAATCATTTAGATATCGTCGTAGGTCCTATTGAAACTTATGAAGACCAATTATTCGGATACAAGGCATCACACGAATGTTATGTATTGGTAAAAGATATGGAGTGGAGTAAAAAATTATCTAAATATGCGGCGTTCCTCCCTGAATTACAAGAGGGATTGCCAGTCGATAAAAAATATAAAGCTGAAACACCCGGAAATGATACTGAATTAAATGCTTATGACGTAGTCTATTATGCCGGAGATTGCAACGCAGGCTCAAAAACCATCGCAATCAACCTACCTAATGACGAAGAAGTACAGCTAAAAAAAGGAACAAGAAGGCTGCAATTAAAAAATGCCATGAAAGCCAAATTTGATAAAATTCTGGTACCAATTGCAGACCAACTCATAGCCGACGACCAAAGACAATACGTAAAATTCGATGCTTTTTTTGCAAATACGATGTTTCATGAAGTAGCTCACGGCTTAGGAATTAAGAACACAATCAATGAGAAAGGTACGGTGAGAGAAGCCTTGAAAGAGCATGCCTCGGCACTAGAAGAAGGCAAAGCGGATATGTTAGGACTATATATGGTGAATCAATTGCATAAAAAAGGTGAATTATCCGGGGATATCAAAGATTACTTCGTCACTTTTATGGCCTCTATATTTAGGTCAGTGAGATTCGGAGCATCTTCGGCTCATGGAAAAGCTAACATGATTCGATTCAACTATTTCCTAGAGAGAGGAGCCTTCTCTAAAAATGAAGAAACAGGAAAATACAGTATAAATTTTGAAAAATTTCAAGTAGCGATGGATCAATTGTCTGAATTGATATTGACTCTCCAGGGTGATGGCGATTATGTAGGTGTGGCAGATCTGGTAAAAGAAAAGGCAGTGATTAGTGATTCACTGCAAAGTGATTTGGATAAATTGGCATCGTTGGGTATTCCTGTTGATGTAGTATTTGATCAAGGGGTTAAACAAATAGGATTATAATTGGGCTGATGAGGAAATTGATGTTGATACTAGGGGTTGTAGTATTTAATATATTAGGATTACATTCGCAAGAGATTTTATCTGAGTATGATAAGGGTGCAACGATATTTAACCCGTATCCCTTATGTGCTATTAATGGGCAAAGTTATTCAGGCACTTTGCCTGATGGCAAATTTGGTGACCAACCTAAAATTCCTTGTGATTCTGGTTCAACGGAAAATCCGATTTGGTTTTCATTTACCCCTTGTTCTACAGATGTATCCTTCACCGTAACTTCAAGTGGTTGTCTTAATGCGGATGGCACACCTGGTGGAGGACTTCAAGTCGGTGTTTATCATAGCCAAGTTATTGATACTCTAAAAGCTAATTTAGGTAGTATTCAACGAGATGATGCAGGTGATGTGTTGTGTTTTTCTGGTGATGGCGCTATTTCAGTAGCTGCGGGTACATTCATAGCTGGAAACACCTACTATCTGCTCATCGATGGATTATTTGGAAACAATTGTGATTTTCAGATTCATTTTAATAGCGGTTTTTTGAATGGTTTGCCTAATGCAGAATTAATAAAGGTGACAACTCCTGAGAGTATTAATGGATGTGCTCCACAATCATTTGACTTGAACATTGATTTTTTGGATTATTTTAAAGAAGAACTTTGTGTTTTATCAAGTATAAGTTCATTGTCTCCAGACAAAATATATACATATCAAGTCGAACCTGATGCTTATCCTATCAGTTATAAACAAAATTTAAAATCTCGCAATCAGTTAAAAATTAGCTTAAATATCGAAGATGAATATCATGGTGATATCAATGTAAAAATTGATTTTTCTGATGATTTACCCATACTTAACTGTCTTGATGACTATATAATTTCTATCCCGGTAAATTTGATGAAACCTGTCGAAATTGAAAATGAATTTTTTGTTTGTAAATCAGAATTTCCTTTTACGACGACTGTCAGCGATGATATAAATCTTGGAGAGTTTACCTTTTCAGATTATGGCGTATATCATTTTGATTATTTGGGAGATACTTGTGCAACAGTAAATTTAATGGTCTCTCCTCCCCTACCAGACACAACAGATATCGGAAAAATTATTATCTGCAAAGATGACTGTTTCACAATCAATAATCAAGAGTTTTGCACGGCGGGAATTCACAGTATATTGGTTGATGAAGATTGCAATAAGTATGAAAAATTTGATTTGGTATTTGATGAAGCCACAAGCAATTTACCACAATCTATTACTTTGAATTGTGACAATCCAACGCAATATTTCGAATTAAATGTTAATTCTAATTTAGTATCAGAATCCTGCACTTGGAAAAACTCAGATAATACTGTAATATCTACAGAATTTAATGTAACATTCAGTGAGGCAGGCATTTATACTGCAATTGTCGATTTTAGTACGGCAAATGGAATCTGCTCTCAAAGTTTTGAAGTCCTTGTGGAATTGGATGAAAACCTACCTGAATTCACCCTTAGTGCGACAGAGATTACTTGCAGCGAACCGATTTCAGTTATCGCGATTGAAACAACTAACGAAATCGATCATTACGAGTTTTCTGGCACGAAATTAAATGGCTCTGATGATAAAAAAATCCTAGTTGATAAAACAGGGCAATACATAGTCACTATCTACGGAATCAATGGCTGCAAAAGCTCAAAAACGATTGTCGTCAAAGAAAATCTGGATTTACCTCAAATTAACATTGAAAGGGAGCCAATCAGCTGCTATTTTCCTGTGTCTAAGTTACAATACACGAGTGACAAAAATATAGTCAAGACAGAATGGTGGCATGAAGGAACTATGGTATCAGAAGAACTTGATTATTATGCTGATGAGGCGGGAGATTATACGCTGCATTTAGAAGCAGAAAACGGTTGCTCTTTAGACACAATCTTCACCTTAGAGAATATTAGTCGAATTCCTGATATCGAAATGGCACAATCTAGCCAATGGAATTGTAATACGACGGAATTAGAACTCTTTAATAATTCGTCTGATTTGGTAAATACCGAATATTGGTGGAGTGAAGATGGCATTAATTATATCCCATTTACGAACAGCATTCAAATTACAAAAAATACACCGATATATCTAAAAGCCTTAGATCTAGAGTCAGGATGTACCAATGAAAATATTCTACCCATTGATTTAAATGAGAATAACATTCAAGATGTTATTTATAATTATTTCTCTCCCCTTTGCATAGATGAAGAATTCGGAGGAATGGAAATTGAAAAAATCACAGGTGGTACTTTGCCTTTCCGCTTTTTCCTCAATGGCAATCCAATAGACTCAGCAGAACCATTGGAATCGATGCTACCAGGAAGCTATACCTTGCAGATTAAAGACAATTATGATTGTCCTTATGATATCGAATTTGAAATCGAAAGTCCTGAGACCTTTTATCTTCAAGGAAAACAGTTGTATAGGCTAAAATACGACCAAAAGGCTGCCATGAAGGTTTACACCAATCTGACATTGGATAAAACCCTTGAATTTACGTGGTGGAATGAAGATGAAGAATTGGTTGGAACGGGAAGTGAAGTCGAATATGGCAGAAATAAATCAGAAAAACTAAGAGTTGATTTAGAGAATATAGATGGATGCATCATATCTATGTTTATCAATCTCGAATTTTCCAATGAAGTAGAATGGGTATATCCCAATATATTTTCACCGAATGGCGATGGAAATAATGACATATTTTCTGTTTCCGGGTATGGCCCTCCTTTTGAAATCATGACCTTTCAAATTTTTGATAGGTATGGCGGATTAATGTATGAAAACAAGGATTTCGAGCCCAATGAAAATCCAATGGCTTGGGATGGAAAATTTTATGGCCGCTATGCTCAGCCGGGTGTTTATGTCTTCATGTTGAGATATGTTTTAAATAGTGGTGAGGAAAAAATATTGACAGGCGATATTACTATCATTCGATAGGAACTACATTCCTCTGTGGTTACTATAAATTTATTTTTTCTCAATTTATATTAAGCAAAAGTTTAATACATTATAGATTTTATTATTTTTGTAACCGATTATAAAAATAAAACAAGCGTTGTTACGTTTGTGAGGTTTAATAAACATTATCAAAATTAAGTCTAATATGATGAGTTTGTTTTTTTTCCAACAAGCCACCGAAGAAACTGAAGCAACAATGAATTTGGTTGATTTGATTGTTCAGGGAGGTCCTATTGGTATTGCAATTGTAGGAATCTTATTGATATTGTCGTTTATGGCAGTGTACATTTTCGTAGAAAGGTATCTGTCGATTAAGAGAGCCGGAAAAGTGGATGAAAATTTCATAAATAACATCCGGGCAAGTGTCGCTGCAGGCAATATTGAAGGGGCTAAGGCACTTTGTAGAAATACGGATTCGCCAGTGGCAAGAATGATTGAAAAAGGGTTGATGCGAATAGGCAAGCCGTTGAGAGATATCGATGCAGCTATTGAAAATGTTGGTAATCTAGAACTATTTAAGTTGGAGAAAAACCTTTCCACTTTGGCTTCTATTGCCGGTGCTGCACCGATGATTGGGTTCTTTGGTACCGTAACTGGGATGATTTTAGCCTTTTACAAATTGGCAAGCGAAGATAATGTCTCGCCTAAACTTCTAGCCGGAGGTATTTATCAGGCTTTGATAACCACAGCTTTAGGCCTTTTAATCGGTATTGTTGCCTTTGTAGGATATAACTTACTCGTAGCCAACGTGGACAAAGTCGTGTTCAAAATGGAACAAAGTACCATTGAGTTTATGGATATGTTGCAAGAACCAGTTTAGTCAGAAATAGATATATAAATCGTGAAAAGAAGAAATAAAGTAAGCGCAGAATTTAGTATGTCATCATTGACTGACATCATTTTTCTATTGCTTATTTTCTTTATGCTCACCTCATCCATGGTGCAAATAAATATGCCATTACCACAGTCCAGTTCTACAGTGGTGGCACCTACGGACTTATCAGTGACCATTATGAAAAATGGTAAAATAACCGTCAATGGCAAACCTTCAAGTGCAGCCACTGTGGAAAAAGACATTGCCAATGCAGTCAGATTTTCTGACAATAAGAAAAATGCCACCTTAAATATCATAGCAGAATCAGGGGTCACATGGGATAAAATCCATCCATTGATAAAATTGGCATCCGGATTAAAGATTAAAGCGATTATTGCCACTCAAGCCCCTTCGGGAAAAGAAAAATAATCTAATGGCCATTAAGAAACGAAATAAAGTAAGTGCGGAGTTTAACATGTCGTCATTGACAGACATCATATTCTTATTGTTAATTTTCTTTATGCTTACTTCTTCTATGATCGTACCGAGTGCCTTAAATCTTTCCTTGCCAGGCAAGAAAAGTACAAATAACAGCACTCCTACTACCCCGGTAATTATCAGCATCGAAGGAAATGGCAATTATTTTATGAATGATACGAGAATATCTTTATCCGATGCCAGAAAACAAATGCAAGACTTAAAACAAGCTAAAGGAGATAAAGCAGCGATCACTATTAGACCTTCTAAGCAAGCGTCCAATGATGCGGTCGTTGCCATCATGGATATTGCATATAAGAACAAAATAAGTGCAGTACTCGATTCACCGCATTAAGGTGAAATCAAATAAAACCAACTTACACAGAAGATATTTTATTTAGAAGTTCTAGTTTCGAAATTGACATTAGAATAGAAATGATATACATACAAGTTGGAAGATTTTAACACATATAATGAAAAGACAGTTACGCAAAAAGATGATGAACGCAAAGGCATCATCATTTCTGCTTTAGTGCATATTCTTCTGCTGTTGATATGTATTATGCCTGTCCTGAACTATTGGGATCCTCCACGAGAAATTTCCGGTATTTTAGTGCAATTTGGTGATGACATATTAGAAGGTGGAAGTGACCAAATCCCTGAATCTTCTGTAGATAAAGTTGAAAATGAAATTCAAACACCTACAAAATCAAATCCTACCCCAACTGAAGTAGCCAAAAAGGAATCTCCACTTGATGAATCCGAGGCTGATTTACAAGAAGAGTCACCTGTGGTAAAAAAGGAAAATACGAGCAATACAAAAACAGCGGAACAAATAGCGGAAGAAAAACGAAGAAAAGAAGCCGAAGAACTGCAAAAACAAAAAGATGCACAGGAAGCTCAAAAGAAAAAATATGCGGACCTCCTAAAGAATAGCTCTGGTAAGGGCAATAACTCTAACACAGGCAATGAAGGGAGCAAAAATGGTCGTCCTGATAGCAGTGTCCTCGACAATCTGTCTGCAGGAGCCGGAGACATTGGGGGTGACGTGAGCAATAGAAAAGTCGTTTTTCAACCCACGATAAGAGATAATTCGCAAAAAACAGGTACCGTCATGGTTTCCTTTTGTGTGGATTCAAAGGGCAATGTCACCAAAGCCAGTTTTACACAAAAAGGCTCTACGACCACCGATTCACATTTAATATCTGTTGCCTGCGCCGGAGTCAAAAAGTATAAATTCAATATCGCAGATGCTCAAGAACAGTGCGGTAGAATACCCATTATTTTTGAAGTAGAATAAAGAATTAATCAAGAACTAAGTAAAAAGTCCTTTCCTACCACCGAATCAAGGCGCTACCCCACGTAAAACCACTTCCAAAAACGGCCAAACAAACCAAGTCACCAGATTTTATCTTGCCTTCTTTGAGAGCTTCACATAAGGCAATAGGCACACTGGCAGCGGTCGTGTTTCCATATTTTTGAATATTATTAAAGACTTGGTCGTCTCTTAGGCCTAATTTTCTCTGTACAAACTGGCTGATTCTCAAATTGGCCTGGTGAGGTATCAACATATCAATGTCAGAAGGGCTTGCTCCGACTTCAATTAATGCTTCCATTATCACCTCGGGAAACTTAACCACCGCATTTTTAAAAACCAATTGGCCATTCATATTAGGATACATCATACCCGCATCCAACATGTGCTGGGTGACAAAAATTTCTCCAGGCAGGTCTTCATCTGGAAATCCAAAATCAACTTCATGTAGGTGGTATCCCCCGTGTGATCCGGGATTTATCATTGCCAATTCTTCAGCGTGAGTACCGTCTGAATGTAATTTCGTGGTGAGGATTCCTTCATTCTCATTCTCAGTGGGTTGTAGAATGACTGCTCCTGCCCCATCGCCAAATATCACTGAGACATTTCTTCCTTCCGTCGAAAAATCCAGTCCCATGCTATGCATCTCCGCCCCTACGAGCAGAATGTTTTTATACATTCCCGACTTGATAAATTGGTCAGCGACCGATAGTCCGTATAAAAAACCACTGCATTGATTTCTGATATCCAATGCGCCGGCTTCACCGTGGGTAATCCCCAACTCACGTTGCAACAAGACGCCACAACCCGGAAAATAATAGTCAGGACTTAGCGTAGCAAATATGATGAAATCAATGTCCTCCTTACTAATTCCCGCATCATCTATAGCTTTTAAAGCTGCCTTTGCTCCCAAGGTCGAAGTCGTTTCCTTATGTTTATCCGCATATCTTCTCGTCTCAATGCCGGTTCGTTCT
>ERZ795053.3564-NODE-3564-length-17565-cov-6.401885_pt1 | contig 17565 bp, 15 predicted proteins | sample MGYA00375137_ERZ795053 | MGnify/ENA primary metagenome ERZ795053 (study PRJEB30182, sample SAMN05720284) | activated sludge metagenome | isolation source: Anaerobic digester | place: Hong Kong | collected 2014-12-17 ...
GAAACACCTATCCCCCTCTGGAGGGGGTGCTCGGAGAGCGGGGGAGGAAAATCAGAGCAATCCAGTAATCCGCGACAATCCGCGATTCAGACAGTATTCAGAATCACAGATTCAAAGGATTACACGGATGACACAGACACCTATCCCCCTCTGGAGGGGGTGCTCAGAGAATTGGGGAGGAAAAATCAGCGCAATCCAGTTATCCGCGACAATCCGCGATTCAGACAGTATTCAGAATGACAAATGAAAAGGATGACACGGATGACACAGAAACACCTATCCCTCTCTGGAGAGGATGCTCCGAGAGCGGGGGAGGAAAATCCGCGATTCAGACATTAACAAAAATCAAGAACTCGAATAATTATTATATCTTAGTCAAAATTTTAAAAATAAGAACTTTATGTTATCAAAGGAAATGGAAAAAATCCTGAATAATCAGGTGAAACTGGAGGCCGAGAGTAGTATGAATTACTTAGCTATGGCGAGTTGGGCAGAATGCCAACCGGGACTAGACGGAATCACAGAATTCTTCTATGCCCAAAGCGAAGAAGAACGAATACACATGATTAAGCTACTGCGATATATTAATGAAAGAGGTGGCACGGGACAAGTACCTGAACTGAAAAAACCATCCGTTAAATACAAAACTGTACAAGATTTATTCAAACATTTCTTGGCAAGTGAAATTGCTGTAACCAAGAGCATATACGATATCGTGGATTTATCTTTTAGAGAAAAGGATTTTGCAACACATAACTTCTTACAGTGGTATGTGACAGAACAGATGGAGGAGGAAAAATCAGCTCGTGATCTCAATGACAAACTCGAAATGATAGGAAGTGACAAAAGCGGACTCTATCTATTCGATCGAGATATTATGAATCTGCGTACTGCGGAATAAACTTCCAATACAGTTGAAGTATATTTTTGGTTATCCTCTGGCATTCATACGTGCCATCATCATATTTGGAAGTATGATTATCTGTATGTTTCTTTATGGAATTGTTACTTTATTTATAAAACACAATGACACAAAGGCATTCTGGTTACGGAGAACTTGGCTTCGTTTTATTGCGATACCAGTTTTAAACATCAAAATTGAAAAAAGAGGAAACCCCATAGAAGATGCAGCTCTTTACATCTCCAATCACCGATCTTTTGCTGATCCCATTGTGATTTGTAGATATTTAGATGCCTTTGTCATAGCCAAAGCGGAAGTGGCAGATTACCCAATTATCAACAAAGGTGCCGAACTCACAGGTATTGTATATGTCAAAAGAGAAGATAAAAATTCGAGGTCTTCTACCAGGGAAAAAATGATAGAGCTCATCACTAACCATAAAAATGTGCTGGTCTATCCCGAAGGAACAGTTGGAACGGATGCTACAACATTACCTTTCAAAACGGGTACTTTTCATGAGGCGGCAAGTCATGGATTTTCAGTTGTACCAATTGCCATAGAATACCGTGACCCCTGCGACATGTGGACCGTGCCTAACTTCATAGCCCAGTATTTTCACCAATTTAGCAAATGGAGAACGTCGGTCAAGTTACGATTTGGTCCGAATATTAAAAATTCTGATCCCGAGAAATTGGTTCAAGAGTCCAACAATTGGATTAATGAAAATCTGAAAGATATGCAAAAAGGCTGGAGCAAAGTATTTTAGTTTCTTTTACCCGCCAGCAGATATAATACCGCCATCCTTACGGCAACACCATTTTCAACTTGATCCAGAATAATGGAATGATGAGAATCTGCCGCATCACTGCTGAGCTCAACTCCACGATTAATCGGGCCCGGATGCATAATTATTATTTCTTTATCGAGGCTGTCAAGAAGTGCCTTATTCACACCATAATACAAGGCATATTCTCGTAGAGAAGGTATGTATTTAATGTCCTGTCTCTCAAGCTGTATTCGGAGAATATTGGCAACATCACACCATTGTAAGGCTTTGTGGAGATTATATTCTACTTTGACACCCAATTCTGTAATGTATTTAGGTATTAATGTTGGAGGGCCGCAGACGGTTACTTCTGCACCGAGTTCTTTGAGGCAAAAAATATTGCTAAGCGCTACCCTACTATGAAAGATATCACCAATAATGGCAATTTTTTTGCCCGTGAGATTGCCCAGTTTCTCTTGCATTGAATAAGCATCCAACAATGCTTGGGTAGGATGTTCATGAGTGCCATCTCCTGCATTTATAATATTGGCATCAATGTGATTTGCAAGGAAAAAGTGAGCACCAGGGGCAGGATGTCTCATGACCACCATGTCAACTTTCATAGACAGAATGTTATTAACCGTATCAAGAAGGGTCTCACCTTTGCTTAAGGAAGACGAGGAGGCACTGAAATTGACGATATCTGCACTCAATCTTTTTTCTGCCAGTTCAAAAGATATTCTAGTCCGTGTACTATTTTCAAAAAAAAGATTGGCAATCGTAATATCTCGCAGAGAGGGTACTTTTTTGATGGGTCTGTTTATAACTTCTTTAAATTCTCTGGCGGTATCAAAAATTAGATTAATATCATCCAAAGTGATGTATTTGATGCCGAGAAGATGTTTCGTACTAAGTCCCTGTGACATAAAATATTAATTCTTTTTTTCCTTTAGCATTCGTACACAATCTGAATTGCCCTTACTATCCCACTCTACCTTGACATAGGAGTGATCCATGGTATCAATAGCCATGCCTAGATAATCAGCTTGAATGGGAATATGCCTATTAAACCGACGATCAATTAAAGTCAATAATTCTATGCTGGCAGGCCTTCCAAAGTCCAATAATGCCGTCATCGCCGCCAAGATGGTTCTTCCTGTATAAAGCACATCATCTACTAAAATGACTCTCCTGCCCTCTACTAAAAAGTCCATTTCCGTGCTTGATGCTTTGATGGGATGTGAGGATTTTCTAAAATCATCGCGATAAAAAGTGATATCCAATTTTCCATTTAAAATGTTGGAAATATTGGATTTTTCATTCAAGGCTTTTAAGATTTTATCCATTAAAATAACCCCTCCATCTTGAATACCGATGATGCAACTATGACTAAAATCACCATGATTTTCAACCAATTCATAACTGAGCCTATCTATGGTCAGCGCAAATCGCTTTGAATCTAATATCAGTTTAGCTTTTTCCATGATTGGTTGCAAAGATAATCTTTGTCATTTTAGTTTTATAAAACCAAGCCCCTATTTAGAACAATTATTTACGATTGGCGAAAGGATATTCGCTTTCTATCATCGAATATTTCATTTTCAACATCCTTGGCAGATACCACATCCTCGTATTCTATATATTTAGATTTTCGCTTGTTATGCATCAAGTCAGGATTGTCCGCAATTCGAAGGTTTTGATGTTTAATGATATCAAGAATCATCTTCCTGATAACTCGTGCATTGCCGAAATGTTTATTTTTGGTTTTGTAAAGATGGCTCAGTATCTCATTCAGGGCTATTTTTGCTTGCTTTTTCAATGAATATCCCTTATCGGAAATCATTTTTTCGGCAATAAGCATCAAATGTTCAAGATCGTAATCTTCAAAGACCAACGTTTTGTCAAATCTTGAGGATAAACCCGGATTTGCATTAAGGAAGTGCTTCATGTTTTCGGGATATCCGGCTACAAAGACATAAAATTTTCCACGATTGTCTTCCATTTCCTTGAGAAGAGTCTGAATGGCTTCATTGCCATAATCTCCTTGAAGGCCATTTGAATTACTTAGGCTGTACGCTTCATCAATGAATAAAACGCCACCCATGGCTTCATCGATTCTTTCTTTTGTCTTGATGGCTGTTTGACCTATGAATCCTGCCACTAGACCCTGGCGATCGGTTTCGACAAGATGCCCTCTTTCCAAAATACCAAGTGCCTTGTAGATTTTTGACAAAATGCGAGCAACGGTTGATTTCCCTGTGCCGGGATTTCCAATCAACACCGTATGCATAGAAAAACTCGAATTGGTGATTTTACCCGTTTTGATATAGTATTTTACGACATTGATGGTTTCTTTTATTTGTTTTTTTACATTGCTTATACCGATCAAAGAATTCAATTCTTCCATGGCATCTTTTAGCAATGCTTCGTCGATTCTCAGTTGTAGAAGTCGATTCTCATCAGTGTTTGGTTTGGACAATCTTATGTCCTCGGCACTTATTACTGACAATTCTTGCTTGGAAAGCTTATTCGGATTCTTTCTTGCCATGATTCTCAAGCCGAGATTAATTTTACTCTTATCCAATAAATCTCCTATAAATCTTGCATTTCCAAAACTTCGATTTCTACTGCGATAAGACTCTTGTATGATGTCATCGAGAACCGGTATGGCACTTTCACTCAATTCCACTTCACGTTCTTGTGCCATGTAATTAGCAATGGACATCAACTCATCCGGGGTGTAATCCTTGAAATTAAAATAGTGCTTAAACCGACTCCTCAATCCAGGATTTGAATCGATAAATATTTTCATTTCGTTTGGATATCCAGCGACAATGATGGCCATATCACCATCATTCGATGACATTTCTTTAACAAGGAGCTCGACCACTTCCCGGCCAAAATCCTTATTATCATCAGAAGCCCGTGCCAATGCGTAGGCCTCGTCAATAAATAAAACTCCACCCTGGGCTTTCTGAAGGACAGCTTTTACTTTCGGCGCTGTTTGACCTATGTATTCACCTACCAAATCCGCACGATCAACTTCTACCACGTGGCCTTTGGATAAAAAACCCATCTTGTGATAGAGTAATCCCATCATTTTAGCTACCGTGGTCTTTCCCGTACCGGGGTTTCCCGTAAATACGGAGTGTAGCTCTAATTTGCTGTTTTCTAAGAAGCCTTTTTCTTTCCTTAATTTTATAAATTTGAGATAACTCGCATGGTCTTTTACCTGCTTTTTGATATTGTCTAGCCCTATGAGTGCATCGAGTTTAGACATCACCTCCTTAAAGCTGATGTGGTTTTCTTCACCTGGATGAAGGACAACTGATTTACCTTCTTTGGGTAATAAAATGGGAGAAACACCTTCTTCAAACTCGTCTCCTATTTCGAATGGAATAATCCCTATCAATTGATCCATGAAAATCACTTCAGCGGTATAGCTGCCTTCCCTCCATGAGCCTTTGAGGTTGGAACCCCACCCTGCGGACAGGTCGATTTCGGTATCTTCAACATTGACTTTGTGTAATTTTACAATTTGACCCTTTAATTCCTTGACCTCATTGAAAAACTTGATAAAAATCTCTGCATACCATTCCTTTTTAAGAAATATATTTTCAATAATCAATTCTAAATGAATATACCGTGTCTCACTTGCAGAAAACTTCTTCATGTAAATTCTCTCGGGAGGAATGACTTCATTGTAATTGCCCTCGTAGAGTTTCATAGATTTAAAAATATGGCCTTCCTGAAAATCTGCTTCCCAAGATTCCATATCTTCGAGGTAAAAGTATTTCGTACCAATTTTTACATCATCTATCCATGCTTCCCAACAATATATGCCTTTTTTCCAAAATGAGGATTTTTTCTTGTTTCCCCACCCTTCTCTCACGTATATTACCGGCTCATTTTTAGAGACTTGCTTATTGACATCGATACTGCAAATTTGCTTTCTTTTGTTCATATCGCGACAGACTAGCCGGACATTCAAATCCCAACTTTCCTTGTCAAATTCCTTGTTATAAAGTGATAATTCTGCGTAGATGTAACTCGTATTTTCAACATCAAATACTTGTCGGTACTTTTTGCTATTATCAATAAGCCATTCGGTCGAACTATAAGTTTTGAGTTCTTTAAATTTATAATTAATCCCTTTTATTTCTTGTTTACCTTCGGGCAATTGAGTTTATTTTCAACAGCAATTTGATGAAAAATTTTTATTTTTTAAAATTATTTCAAAAAAAGTAAAAAATTATTTTTTGACAAAAGTCCCATTTAATCGGAAATATCAAAATGCATTATTGATTTCTAAGGGTTTATCAGAAGGAATGAAGTAAATATTTATTTTTTAGGTATCAATGATTTTCTCATGTATTGACTACAAATAGAACACTCATCCACTTTATGCCCTCGAGCGGGACAATGCTCTCTCCCGTAAAAAATGATTTGAAGGTGGATTTTATTCCAATCTTGCTCAGGAAAAAGTCTCTTTAAATCCTTTTCTGTCTGAACCACATTTTTTCCAGTACTTAGTCCCCATCGATATGCCAAGCGATGTATATGTGTATCCACCGGAAAAGCTGGAACGCCAAATCCCTGACTCATAACTACAGACGCCGTTTTGTGGCCTACCCCTGGTAGTGCTTCTAAAGCTTCAAAAGAATCAGGAACTTTACCATCATATTTTTCTATCAAAATTTTAGATAGCTCAAAAATGGCTTTTGATTTTTGCGGAGAAAGCCCACACGGTCTGATTATTTCTTTGATTCTCTCCATACCTAAATTGACCATTTCTTGAGGGGTATCTGCCTCTTCAAATAGTAAGGGTGTGATTTTATTGACTCTCTCGTCAGTACATTGTGCTGACAATAACACCGCTATGAGTAAGGTGTAAGTATCTTGATGGTCAAGAGGGATGGGAGTTTCAGGGTAGAGATTGTCAAGAATCTTGGCAATCTCTACTGCTTTTTCTTTCCTACTTATCTGAGTGGCCATTATTCTTCTTCATCGCTTTCTTCTGATTTACTGATGATGGTGATATCGCCTATTTTATCGTTGGCCCCTAGTTTAATAACTCTCACACCTTGAGTTGCTCTTCCCATTACTCTCAAGTCATTTGAATCCATTCTAATGATAATTCCGGATTCTGTCGTTATCATTAAATCTTCATCATCTGTCAATACTTTAATGGAGACTAATTTTCCTGTCTTATCGGTGATTTTTAGTGTTTTTACCCCTTTAGCACCTCTTTTAGTGCTTCTGTATTCGTCTAGAGCTGACCTCTTACCGTAGCCATTTTCAGAAACGACTAAGATGGTATTATCTGGATTGGTAGGATCTAGAGTAATCATCCCAATCACTTCGTCATTGTCTTTTTCGTCAAGTTTCATTCCTCTTACACCGGCTGCGGATCTACCCATTGCTCTTACTTCACTTTCAGTAAATCGTACCGCTCTACCATTGCGATTTGCCAATATAACTTCGCTATTTCCATTGGTAAGTTTGACTTCCAATAACTGATCTCCTTCGTTAATTGTAATGGCATTAATACCGTTAACACGTGGTCTTGAGAATGCCTCAACGATGGTTTTCTTAACAATTCCTCGCTTAGTGCAGAATATCAAATAGTTGTTATTGATGAATTCCTCATCTTCGAGATTTTCAATTTTTATATAAGCTCTCACCTTGTCATCAGCCGGCATATTCACAATGTTTTGAATGACTCTTCCGGTACTTGTTTTACTAGCTTCAGGGATTTCATAGGCTCTAAGCCAAAAACATCTTCCCTGTTCAGTAAATAACAATAGATAATTATGATTGTGGGCTGTAAAAATATGTTCAACGAAGTCCTCGTCTCTCGTTTTACTGCCTCGCGAGCCTCGCCCTCCTCTGCCTTGTTGTTTAAATTCGTCAGATTTAGTCCTCTTGATATATCCCAAGTGAGAAATGGTCACTACCACCTGTTCATTTGGAATCATATCTTCTATGCTTATTTCATCGTCAGCATAAGAAATATCCGTTCTTCTGACGTCTCCATATTTATCTTTGATTTCTGTGAGTTCCGTGATAATTACATCTCGTTGTAATCTCTCACTCGCAAGCAATTCTTTGAGACGCTGTATTGTCAACATCAGTTCATCGTATTCCGCTTGAATTTTTTCAACCTCGAGTGATACGAGTTTTTGCAACCTCATGTCGAGAATGGCCTTAGCCTGGATTTCACTTAACTGGAAGGCATTCATGAGACCCTCTCTAGCCTCTTCTACAGTTTTTGATGATCTGATTATTCTTATCACCTCATCAATATTCGCCAAGGCAATGAGTAATCCTTCTAGAATGTGTGCTCTCTCTTCCGCTTTGCGAAGTTCATATTGTGTTCTCCTTACGATAACTTCTAAGCGGAATTTAATAAATTCATCTAGGATTTGTCTTAAGTTCAACTGCATTGGCCGACCATTGACCAAAGCAATATTATTAACACCGTAAGAAGACTGCAATGGAGTGTATTTGTATAGTTTGCTTAGCACCACATTGGCCATTGCATCCCGTTTCACTTCAATGACTATTCTAAGACCCTTTCTATCACTCTCATCCCTGACATCGCTGATGCCTACAATCTTTTCGTCATGTACAAGTTCGGCAATTTTAGCCACTAATCCGGCCTTATTGACTTGATATGGAATTTCAGAAATAATTATGGTTTCTCTGCCTCCATGTGCTTGAATCTCTGCTTTTCCTCTTACCACTATCCTTCCTCTACCGGTCTCAAATGCATCTTTGACCCCACTGTATCCATAAATTGTTCCTCCTGTTGGAAAGTCTGGCGCCTTAATGAATTCCATTAACTCAGCAATAGAAATATCAGGATTATCGACCATCGCTATTGTACCATCAATTACCTCAGCAAGGTTGTGCGGAAGCATGTTGGTGGCCATACCTACGGCAATTCCTGATGCTCCATTGATTAATAGATTGGGTATTTTTGCTGGAAGTACAGTAGGTTCTTCGAGTGTATCGTCAAAATTTAAACTAAAATCAACGGTATCTTTGTCTATGTCAGACAACATTTCATCCGTAATTTTGGCCAATCTTGCCTCCGTGTATCGCATGGCTGCTGGGCTATCCCCATCCATTGAACCAAAGTTACCCTGACCATCAACTAAAGGGTATCTCAAAGACCAATCCTGAGCCAACCTTACCATGGCATCATAGACTGAACCATCTCCATGTGGGTGATATTTACCCAATACCTCTCCTACTATTCTTGCGGATTTCTTATGAGCTTTTCCAAATCCAAGCCCTAATTCATCCATTCCAAACAACACTCTCCTATGTACAGGTTTTAATCCGTCTCGTACATCAGGCAATGCCCTTGCCACAATCACAGACATCGAATAATCGATGTAAGCTGATTTCATTTCTTCCTCTATGTTAATTGGAATAATCCTTTGGTTATCTGCCATTTATATTTTTTTACCTTCGTGATTTTATAAGCTCGCAAATATACAAAAATATTATATATAATAATAATTAGAATTATAGCTTATTTTTAGAATATAACAATTGAAATCAAGCGATGTTTTTTATGGATTCGACATCTCCATTAAACTTCCAGTCAATCCAGGTAATAGTGCCATTAAAAAGATAGAAAACATATTTCACAACGTTGGGTAGATTGAGCTGCATTGCATTTTTAATGAGTTGAAAGGAATTGTAAATTGTCCAATTTAACCAAGTTTCTTGATACTTAAAGATATTACTGACCGTGGCTCCCAGGGATAGTCCAAAACTAATGGCGATGATAGAAATGAATGTGATATTTTCTTCGATTTCGCCAAATAAGTAAAATCCTAGGAAAACAAGAGAAAATGCGACCATCATGGCAATAGCCACAATATAGTAGTAGTATTTATCAATTTTTTTAATCTTTTGACCCTTAGCCCATTTGTAGGATGCAATACTATGAACAATGAAAGTAATCGGATAAGTTAATAAAGCCGAAGGATTGCGAAATAAATAATCATTTACACCTGAATTAATAGTGGTTGCAATGCCTATTAAATTACCACTGTTTTTTTGTTTTCCTACTAGTCTTGTAGATAACATTGAAAATACGGCACCGATAATTGACATAATACCCAAGGGATATGCTCCATCAAAAATGGCACTTTGCACTTCGTCAACATTAGTTAAAAAGTGTACTTCGCCACCGAAATAGAATGTATATTGAAATTTTTTAACCAAGCTAATGACTAAAATCAGCAATGCAGCGAAAACATCCATATAAGGCGATGTCACTATGCCCCGGATAACAGGATATTTTAATGTCATATTCACTTAATTTTCTTTACCAAATGATACTTTTTAGCCAAGGCTTAATTGAGTCAAAAGTAAAAAATAAATATAAAACTACCATGTCTATAGCTATTAGAACTTACAGATGGGCTAATTTATAATAATTGATAGAATATGGATGAGCAAGTAAATTTAATCAAATAAAAAAGCCATTGATCGGAAAATCAATGGCCTCTTATGTTCAAGGAATAATATTTACTTTATTTTAATAATTTTTCGGGTTACATATTCATTGTTAATCATGAAAGAAATGGTATAAATGGCATCAGGTAGCTCTGATATATCAAGATAATTATTGAATAAAAAGCCTGACTTTAATGGTTCTCCATTTATACTTGTTACGTTGTATTGAATACCTTGATTAAAATCGAGATTGGTTTCTAGAAATAATTTTCCACTGGTAGGATTTGGGTGCATTTTTAAATAATCGATGTCCGAATCACGAGTGAGTTTTACAATCTGTGAATAAAGCACTTCCCCTTCAAAATCTTCAATTTTCAATCTGTAATATATGAGAGAATTTAGTATGTCGTCATCATACCACAAATAAGTAGAACCTTCTTTTTTATTTTTGGCAGATATTTTTCCAATACTTTGCCAATGTTCTGCATCGAGTGATTTTTGAATCACAAATTCTGAGATATCTTCCTCTGATGCTGTAATCCATTCAATTCTATTCTTGGTGTCTTCTGCAATGGCGTCAAATGATACAATTTCTAGAGGAAGCAATAAGCACTGAATTTCGTCAACTATTTCAACTTTTTGTGTCAAATCAAAATGGCATGTCGTACCAAAATTGCTCATACTTGGATATACATCAGCCCAAAGTCCGACATATTGATTGCCCGGTTCATTACCCCAAGTAATTTGTACACTGGTCTGTGTATTATCACCAACGATGGTTCCACCGTCTGAAACAACCCAATAAATATTATTATAATTTTCGTTATTAGTCGTGAAATTATAATTCAAGGTTTTGTTCATACAAACTAAACTATCTACAACTAGCTGTGGCACATCGTAAATACAGTGATGAATAGATTGTATGTTTATGGACTTGATGCCATTAGAAACAGTCGCTGCCCAGGCTGTATCGTTTTTTCTCTTTATTGTAATTTTGTAAGCTCCTGGTAAGACTTCCGGTATCACTGTATTGTCAGGTAGTGAAATAGGTAGGCTTGGCGGATCTGGACTTTCCAAAAGATACATATTGACGACATTAGTTATTACCCAATTTTCATTAGGTTCTGACTTAACGTATATAATATCAGCAAATTGTCCATCTGTATAATCCGTGCTATTGTTTAGACATTGGCATTCATTAGTGCCTACGGTCTGCGCATCTAAAGCTACTATAGAAGATATAGTAAAAAAAAGTAATTGGCAATACCGCCAAATACTTTCGACAGGTAATCTTTTCATCGGTTTTTGCTTTCATCGGTTTAGAATGCAAATATATTATAAATATATATAATATGTAAACCTTTTTAAATAAATTACCTATAAAAAATAATTTAGTTATTCATCTTCCGGATTCCAAAGTAAAAAAGCCTTGATAAATCCATTTATATCTCCATTAAGAACGGCATCAGTATTGCGAGTTTCGAACTGAGTTCTGTGATCCTTGACTCTCCTATCATCCAGTACATAGGACCGAATCTGAGATCCCCATTCATTTTTCATTTTTGAGGCTTCTATTTTATTTTTTTCGGCTCGCTGTTTTTCTAATTCCACTTCATACAAGCGTGATTTCAAAAGTTGTAATGCTTTGTCCCGGTTTTGATGTTGGCTTCGTTCTTGCTGACATTCAGCTACTAATCCTGTAGGCAAATGCCTAACTCGAACCGCAGATTCTGTTTTATTGACGTGTTGACCACCTGCACCACTGGCTCTAAATGTATCCCACTCGATATCGGCTGGATTGATATCTATCTCTATGGAATCATCAATCATAGGATGCACAAAAACCGAGGCAAATGAAGTCATTCTTTTACCTTGAGCATTGAAAGGGCTGACTCTTACCAATCTGTGAACACCATTTTCACTTTTTAATAAGCCGTAAGCATAATCTCCAGTCACCTCAAGAGATATTGATTTGATACCGGCTACGTCACCGTCTTGACGGCTTAATTCCTTGATAGACATTTCATTTTTTTCGGCCCACATGATATACATTCTCATGAGCATTTCGGCCCAATCATTGGCTTCGGTGCCGCCGGCGCCTGCGTTGATTTCGATGGTACAATCTAGGGCATCTTCAGCTTGGTCAAGCGTCGATTTAAACTCAATTTCTTCAATTTTTTCGATTGCTTGGAGGTACTTCTCATCCGCTTCCTCTTCTGAGGCTTCTCCCATTTTTTGGAATTCTAACATGACCTCAGCATCATCTACCACACTTTTGATGTCATTGTATTTTTCAACGGCAGATTTATCCTCTTTTAATTTTTTGAGAATGGATTCTGCTTTCGTAGGGTCACTCCAGAAATCAGGGTTGGCACTGAGTTGTTCTTTTTCTTCTATTTCGATAATACGTTTATCGACGTCAAAGATACCTCCTTATCGATGCCAAACGATCTTGCAAATCACTGAGTTGCTCTTGTGTCATTTGTCCTTTTTTTGTGATTTAAAATAAAAACTGCCAATTGTATCAATAAACAATTGGCAGTTTATCAGTAATTCTTACTATTTATCCCTTAATTCAACATAAAACATCAAATCAGATTTAGCGGGAATTCCAGGGGTTCCAGCTTCTCCATAAGCCAATGTATATGGTACATACAACATTGCCTTTGTGCCGCCCTTAAGTAATGCGATGCCTTCATCCCAACCAGGAATTACACGACCCTCACCCAAAGGAAATTTAAATGCCTGACCTCTTGAAAAGGAATCATCGAATTTAGTACCATCACTGGCAAGCACTCCATAATAATCTACATTGACTACTTTACCCTTTTCAGGAATCATTCCTGTACCTTCTTCTACGATGTAATATTTTAAGCCCGAATCCGTCGTCTGCCATTCGATTTTATCATTTTTGTAATCTAGATATAGATTATTCACTTGGTCACTTACTTTGTCCGCACGAACTTTTGCTGCTTCAACTTTTTCTTGTTGCATAGCTTTGTATTCATCCTCGCTATAAATATTTCTGACTTCAACTTCGTAAATCAATTCTTTTAATGAATCTAACTCAGGATTACTTCTTGCATTGGGAATACTATCTATTGGCATGTAGATTTTAACTTTTTCACCCTCTTTGAGTCCTTCGACGATTTCTACCACAGTATTAGGTTTTTGCATGTCACCTATTTTGGGAATCCGCAAAAAAGGCAAGTTATTTTCATCATTCTGAGAATCTAAAACCTTATCTTTTCCTATAGTTTCCAATGCAAACATCATATAGTCGCCGGGATTTGCACTTTTTCCTGCTTCGTTAGTTATGAGATATTCATATTGTATACCCTTTAGCACCATTCTTTTCTTCTGCCCATTACAAGCGTATATCATCAATACGGAGGCAAGTGCTACTAAAAATTTTGTTTTCATTAAGCTTGTTTTTATAATAAGAAATTTATTCAAAAAAAATTGCCACCTAATCATGACAACTATATTATTTATTCAATCTTTTTACTTCCTGTTCGAACCTATCGATTATATCATCTAGCTTTCCATATATTCCCCCACCGGAGGCATTTTTGTGCCCTCCACCATTAAAATATTTAGTCGCCATTTCCTGCACATTGATATCGCCCTTACTTCTGAGAGAAATCTTAATAATACTGGGTTGCTCACTGATCAGAGCTGCAATTTTAATATTTGGCATCATGAGCAAATAATTTACAATGCCTTCTGTATCTCCCCTACCAATGGCATATCTCTTATAATCTTCTTTTGTAAGATAGATATAGGCACCATTTGTATCTTCGATTACTTTCATTCGTTTGTACAAACAATATCCAAGTAAAGAAAGTTGTTTGTGAGTTAAACTATTGAATATTTTATCTTGTAGAAAATAATCATCTACCCCGATGCTTTTCAATTTTGAGGCAATCTCATAAGTCTGAGCCCTAGTGCTATACTTAAATGATCCCGTGTCAGTTATAATCCCGGTAAATAGAGCTTCTCCAATCATTGGGTCTATTTTTGAGAAATATCCCATCTTCTCAATGACTTCAAACACGAGCTCACAAGTGCTACTGGATTCGACATCATGAAAGCACAAGTCTGGAAAATTGCCTGGAAATAGATGGTGATCAATTAATATTTTTTTTGCTTTAATATTTTCGGCAACCGATACACCCAATTTATCTATCCTATCGAGGTCATTAAAGTCAAGACAAAAGATGATTTCTGCTTGAGCAACAAGATTTTGGGCATGTTCGGCCTCAATATCGTAAATAACGATGTCCTCGCTATTTTTTAAATATGAAAAACTCAAAGGATACTCAGACGGAAAAATGATATGTACGGTATGCATAAATTTTTGTAAAAACAAGCATAGACCTATCGATGATCCAATGGCATCCCCATCAGGATTTCGATGTGACAAAATCACTATTCTCGAAGGCTTCGAAAGTATTAATTCTTGTAATTTTTGATATTCCGTCATAAGATTTGCGAAATTCCATAAAATAGGCGTGATTTCAAAATAAAAAATTGTTAAAATCTTTCAAATTGTTGTTTGTTGCCTATTTTTGCGGCGTTTTTTAATTTTTTAAAATAAAATTTGTTAGTCATGTCAGGAACAAGAACACTTACGATGATAAAACCGGATGCCGTGGCGGCTGGCCACATCGGGGCTATACTTCATCAAATAAATGAGGCTGGTTTTAAAATCGTTGCGATGAAATACACGAAACTTTCTAAAGAAAAGGCTGGAGAATTTTACGAAGTACATAAAGAAAGACCATTTTATGGAGAGCTGGTTGACTTTATGTCTAGTGGGCCTATCGTAGCCGCAATCTTGGAAAAATCAAATGCGGTTGAAGACTTCAGAAAGTTAATAGGTGCAACGAACCCTGCGGATGCAGCCCCAGGAACCATCAGGGCAAAATTTGCTAAGAATATCGGTGAAAACGCCATTCACGGGTCAGACAGTGATGAAAATGCAATGATCGAAGGTAGTTTCCACTTTGGAGGTGTAGAGATATTTAAGTAAAAATAAAAAAGAGAGGGTTTTTTGACCCTCTCTTTTAATAACTACCAAACCAAAAATTATTTCTTTATAAATTTAATTATTTCACTCTTTGAACCAGTCGTTATTCTCAACCAATATAACCCAAAATCAAGATTTTCTGTTGGTATGTATGCTTTATTATCAGTGATAATGTTTTTGTAAACTTCCGAACCACTAGAATTGAATATTGAAATTTTTATCTCGTTTTCAAGGTAAGCATCTTCTCTTAAGTTAATTGTAAGCACATCTTTTGCTGGATTAGGAAAAAATGATTGAATCAATTTGTCATTTAAATCCTCCCTCTTCAAAGAAATAATTTTAGAAAAGTCAGAACTACCATCAAAATCCACAAAATGCAAACGATAATAAGTTAGAGCTGATGGATTATCATCCAAAACAGAATATTCTGATGGCTTATTGTTTGAATTAACCGAACTCAATTCTTCCCAAGATTTTAAATCATAGGATTTTTCTAAGATTTGTCTATAGCTATTTGTTTCTGTTTCAGTAATCCACTGTATTTGATTGAAATTATTCTTTTTCTCAACCAAGAAACTTCTAAGAGTTACAGGGAGTTGAGGTGGATTGGATAAGGTAGTAATTAAAATATCATAAGTACATACGTCACCGGCATAACCATCTGTAACGATATAATAAGTTACACCCGAAGTTAGGGATAAATTCAATAATTCTTGATTGCTCAAAGTAGCTGTACTCGAACATCCTAATACAGTACCTGCAGTTGCAGGCGATGTACTACAATTTAATGACGTAGTAACAAAAAACTGAATTCCACTCCCATTAACACAATCTTGATTGCCAATAAAAATATTGTAAGATCCAGTTGTTGGCACTTCAAAAGTAAAATATTGCGAATTTTCTATAGATGCCGAACAGCTTGTATTTGCAGTAAAAATGTTTGATCCTGTCCCCACTAATTCTACATCAGTTGGACAGTAGGTTGAGGCTGTTCCGTCTTCAGAACCAACACCTGCACATTCGTTACTTGTTGTCAAAGCTTCTGAGAAGGCTGACCCGATTCCATCACCTACTGTTAGATTGTAGGGCGAAGAACAAGTAGATCCATCAGCTCCATTAATTGACGAAGTAGTCTCAAGATACGACAAATCAAAACTTCCATCATTTGTGCTTGAAGAAATAATGACATAATAATCAATCGCAGTTGTACTATTATATAAACTACTCAGAGTAATCGTACCAGTTCCACATATTTCATCAATACCATAGTATGCAAAATCAGATGCACAGTAATTTACTATATCCATGGCAACGTTACCTGATCCGGTATAGTTTGATAATGTTATATCTACACTTGAACAATTTCCAGATGGGATGGTCATTTTAAATATTTTATCGGCATCATAAGAGGTTCCACAAGCATTCGAACTAAAAGCATTGGATCCATCGTTTTGACATAGATTGTTGGTTATAGTTGATCCACTGGTTAAGGAAATGGAGTTGGTGAAAGTACTGCCAGGAGGAGAATATCCTGAAGGAGCATTTAATTGAATAGTCGCACTTGTAAAAGCATTTTTACTTCCATTAATCAATAAATAGTAAGTACCACCAGCTGTTAAGCCAGAGATTGTATTACTAAAACCTGTATTTACGGCACATCCGCTGGCGACAATAGCTCCGCCACAGGCATTATAAAGAGCATAGTTTGGTTTACAACCGCCTCCAGAGCAGGAAAATGAATTGAATTGAAAATTAATAGAAGTCTGGTCAGTCTGTAAATCAATTTGAAACCAAGTCCCGGCTGAAGATTCTGCACATCCGGTAGTTGACCCTGTTCCAGTGAGACCAGAGCTTTCAACACCTTCTACAGAACAATCAAAAATTATCGGGTTTGAGCAGGATTCACCTTGCCCTAAAACTATGTTTGATGAGATCAACAATATTAAAAGGGTAAAAATATTTTTCATATCTATAGAATTTTAGTGTTGAATGTTTTTAATATCTCTTTTAGGGCGAAGTGGTTCTGAATAAACTTTTACAACATCCCCATTAGGAAGTTTTGTTTCTTGAATAAAAATAGAATTTTCAGAATAATAAGTTTGATTAGTATTAGATTTCACTTCTTTAATTTTGGGGATTTTAGTATAGTCAGGATTGTTTTCGAGTATATTTTCCAAATCTATGGTTAGATTCTGTCCATGTATGCTTTGTAAAAACCCGAATAATAGAAACAGCAGAAAAATAAAGTTAGTTTTTTTCATTTCACTAGTTATTAGTTTGTAAACGTTATAATTAAAAGTTATCAACATAGACCAGATAGTATCTGGTCTATAGGAATTGAATTGATATAATATTTTATTTTTGTTAATGAATCTAGAAAAGTCTTAA
>ERZ795053.3566-NODE-3566-length-17559-cov-5.408935_pt1 | contig 17559 bp, 15 predicted proteins | sample MGYA00375137_ERZ795053 | MGnify/ENA primary metagenome ERZ795053 (study PRJEB30182, sample SAMN05720284) | activated sludge metagenome | isolation source: Anaerobic digester | place: Hong Kong | collected 2014-12-17 ...
GGGGATCTGGCGATCCCTCCTGAGCGTTTGAAACTCACCCCCAAAGTGAGATGCAACCCGCAGAATTTCCCACTTGACAAATGTCACCTGCGTGTGATAGTCTCATCCAGTATGTCTTTTTTGCAACGTCTTGTACTGTGTTTCTAGCCAGTGCAGTTTTTAGCCACAAAGTACTAGCCATCACAGTAGACGTTACAGATCGTCCTGGTACAGGTTAATGCAAACGAGTTTGTTTGTATTGTCGGATTTCAAACACAGTTAACAGCATCTCTTGTAGCATGTTTGGAGATACCTTATTCATGATGCACGAAATCAAATTCGACCTGCTCAATGCAACCAATGTTGGCTTTGCCGACAAGGGGATAGGTGCGCCTGCTGCCGGATAGTGCAATGACTTGATCAGTCAGCCGCAGCGCATCACTCCGGTGCCTGCGGTTTTTTATTTCCTGCAATACCTCTGTACTTCGGTGCGTCACAGAGGTATTGCGGGTGAGAGACGTAGACACTGGAGCTGTCCAGATCTACGTCTCTTTTTATTTCAGCAAAGGATTCTCCCGATGCTAAGCAGTCTTTTTTCTCCACAACCAAATATGGATCTGACGCAGAACACGTTGCAACAGAGTGATCTGCAGGATGTTGTCACTGAATCGAACAAGTTGCGCAAATTGTGGCGCCTTATGGCCGACGATCAACGAGCTTATCTGGGCGCAACAGCGAGCCTGGGTGTGGCAGCCGGTGCCAATACAGCCACCTTTTTGCTGATTCGCTACTTTATTGATGATTACCTGGGTGGTGCTACTGGTGTGGCGCCCCTGGCGATCATCCTCGCCGGCTTTGTGACCCTGGCAGTTGTGCAGGCATTCTTTACCTTCCAGAGTCGCAAACTCGCCGCGCAGACGGCAGAAGGGGTCGCCTTGCGTCTGCGCAACTATCTCTATGACCATCTGCAACGGTTGCCTTTCCGGTATCACGACAAGATGCAGACGGGTGAGTTGCTTCAGCGCGCCACCTCGGATATCGACGCCATTCGCCGATTCTTTGCGGACCAGGCAATTGAGAGCGGGCGCGTTCTGCTGCTCTTCGTGGTCAACTTCGTGGCGATCTGTTCGCTCAGTTGGCAGTTGGCGCTCTACTCGGTCATTGCCATTCCGATTGTGCTAGTCATTTCGATCTTCTTCTTTCGCATGGTAGAAAAGCGTTATGAAGCCTATCAGAATCAGGAAGCGTTACTCTCGACCACGGTGCAAGAGAACTTGAGTGGCGTGCGCGTGGTGAAGGCCTTTGCCCGCCAGGAGTATGAGGCGGACAAATTCGACAAAATCAACTGGCAAAAGTATGTGCTGGGACGCCGGTTACTCCTAACCCACGCCACCTACTGGCCGGTCACCGATATTATCTGTGGGGCACAGATGCTCACCGGCTTTGCCATTGCCGCGCGCATGACCATCAACGGCCATCTCACCATTGGCGAATATCTCGCCTATGCCGGTCTGGTGATTTGGATCATCTGGCCAATGCGCAACCTGGGCCGCCTCATTGTACAAATGTCGACGGGGCTGGTTTCTCTCGGTCGCGTCTCAGAGGTGATCAAAGCCGAACGCGAACCAGTAAGTGCCGATGATGTTACATCGGAAAAACGACTCCGTGGCGAGCTGATTTTCAGCCATGTCGGGTTGCGCTACAATGAGGGCGAAGAGTTGGTGTTGCAGGATATCTCCTTCCATGCCAAGCCTGGGCAACGGATTGCGCTGCTGGGGCCGACGGGCTCGGGTAAGACCTCGCTGGTCAATCTCTTGCCCCGTTTCTATGAGTATACCGAAGGGCGCATCGTGCTCGATGGTGTCGACCTGAACAAGTACGATCGCAGCTATCTGCGGCGCAACATCGGGATCGTTGAGCAAGAACCATTTCTCTTCTCCAGAAGCATTCGCGACAACATCACCTACGGTGTCGGGCGCGAAGTGACGCAGGATGAGGTAGAGGCGGTGGCGCGGGCGGCTGCGATCCACGAAGTGATCGTGAGCAAGTTCCCGGAAGGGTACGACACCTTGGTTGGCGAGAAGGGCATTACCCTTTCCGGCGGCCAGAAACAACGGATTGCCATTGCCCGCACCCTGCTCAAGGACCCGGCCATTCTGATTCTCGACGATTCCACTTCGGCGGTTGATATGGAGACCGAAGCGCTCATCCGCCAGGCGATGCAACAGCTTATGCATGGACGAACCTCGTTTGTCATTGCACATCGGGTACAGAGTGTGATGGACGCCGATCAGATTCTCGTCTTCCACCACGGTCGGATTGTCCAGCGGGGCAAACACAACGAGTTGGTCGGGCAAGATGGCTTCTACCGGCGGATCTATGAAGCGCAGACACGGCTCGAAGAATCGTTCGAGGCCGAGTTGCAGCATACCAATGAAATCACAAACAACGAAAGGGAGACCAATCGTGTCAAACCTTATTGAATTTGAAGAAGAAGAGTTCACCACCCAATTTAACGGCCAGACGATCCTACGAATTGTTCGACAGTTGCGGCCCTACTGGCTTTGGGTGCTTCTCTTTTTAACAGCGGTGGCAGGGGTCTCCTTCTTGGAGTCCTACTTCACCTACTTGAGCAAACGTATCATTGACGAAGCGATTGTTGCTCAGCAGATCGATGCCCTTTGGCAGATTCTCACCCTTTATGGGTCCTTAATCCTGGTGCAGGCGATCGCCGTCTTCACCTTTATCTACGTCACCGGGCTATTGGGGGAACGTGTGCGCTATGACCTGCGCAAGACGCTCTTTAACCACCTGCAGCAGTTGTCGCTTTCCTACTACAACCGCACGCCGGTTGGCTGGATCATGTCTCGGGTTACCTCGGACACGGACCGTTTGGCCGAGTTGGTGACATGGGGGTTGCTGGATGTGGTTTGGGCGGTAATGAATGTGAGTGCCGCGGTCTACTTCATGATGCGCATCAACTGGCCACTGGCACTGATTGTCTTTGCCATCATTCCGGCAATTACCATCGTGGCGATCCAGTTCAAAAAGCGCATCATCGTTGAGTATCGTCAGGTGCGCAAGATCAATTCCAAGATCACTGGTGCCTACAACGAGAGCATCAGCGGTGTACGTGTGGTCAAGGCGCTCAACCGCGAAGAACGCAACTTGCAGGAGTTTGGCGCCTTAACTGGAGATATGTATGGCGCGGGCTATCGAGCGGCTTGGCTATCGGGGCTCTTCTTGCCGGTTGTCCAGTTGATTAGCGCCATGGGGGTGACAGCGATCATTTGGTATAGCGGGCGGCAGGGCATCGGATCGATCTCCATCGGTGGGATTCAGGCCTTCATCTCGTATGTCATCTTCATGCTGTGGCCGATCCAGGAGATGGCGCGCGTCTATGCCGAGATGCAACAGGCGATCGCCTCGGGAGAACGGATCTTCTCCCTGATCGATGCCAAACCGGAGATTGTGGATCAGGTGGCTGCAACCGACCCTGGTACGATGCGCGGTGACATTGACTTCGCAGGGGTGACCTTCTACTACGAAAAGGGCAAACCGGTGCTCAGTGACTTCAACCTGCATGTCAAACAGGGCGAGACCATTGCATTGGTTGGGCCAACGGGCGGCGGAAAGTCGACGATTGTCAATCTGCTCTGTCGCTTCTTTGAACCGCGCGAAGGGACCATCACGGTCAACGGCGTCGACTACACCAAGATGACGCAACATGCGCTGCAATCGCGCATCGGCATGGTCTTGCAGACGCCTCATCTCTTCTCGGGCACAATCCGGGAGAACCTGGCCTATGGCCGGTTGGGTGCCACCGATGCCGAAATCGAAGCTGCCGCCAAGATGGTTGGTGCACACGACTTCATCATGGCGCTGGAGAAGGGGTATGCGGAAGAGGTTGGCGAAGGCGGGGTACTGCTTTCGACAGGGCAAAAGCAACTCTTGAGTTTGGCACGCGCTGTCCTTGCCCAACCGGATATCTTTATTATGGATGAGGCAACCAGTTCCGTCGACACCTTGACCGAGGGGTTGATCCAACGGGGCATGGAAACACTCATGGCAGGACGCACCAGCTTCGTCATTGCCCACCGGCTCTCGACGATTCGCAATGCCAGTCGCATTCTTGTGATTGAGGATGGACATATTGCGGAAATGGGCACACACCAAGAATTGCTACAAGAGCGCGGTCACTACTATCGTCTCTACACGCAGCAGTTCCAACAAGAGTTGGTGGAGCAATTCAAAATCTGGGATGAAGAGCCCCTGCCGGCTGCCACAAAGATGGTTGGTGCGGCGGCGGATTGACAGCCACCGCAGTTGACGAGGGTTAACCAACTGCTAACAAATTGTCAATCTTCTCTTCACGAAGTTGTGTTATACTGGTTCACAAGTCGGAAGATAAAACTTCCATTCGTCTTTGAATCGGCGGTATGCCGAAAGTGTGTAAAGCGTCAACCCGCTCTCTGAGCCAATCGCGCTTGACACACTTCGTGCGATACCGCCTTTGAAGCGGCGTTCGTTACATGGGAAGGTTGTAACAGAGAGCGCGGATTCACAAAAAGTGTGTTTGTTGGAACAAAAAGCAAGCAAAAGCCCGTCACGGTGATACTGTGACGGGCTTTTGCTTGGTCTATACAGCTCTGGACTCTAGCGAATTCTTGTATCACAGGAGTAATGATCGGTCGTCACTCTTGTGTTGATGAAAAAGCGCCAGAGTCCAGTACAGTTGTCGACGTGGTGGTTCGTTCTTGACGCCAGTCGCATATTTATTTAAAGCGACTAGCCAGCTCTTCTTCAATATCCGACCAACTCAGATCGCGCATCGAGAGCAGCACCATACAATGGTAGAGCAGATCTGACATTTCATAGACCACGCGCTCATCGCCCTCACCCTTGGCAGCGATGATCACTTCAATGGCTTCCTCACCAATCTTCTTCAAAACCTCATTTTCGCCTGCCTTAAAGAGTGAAACAGTATAGGAATTGGGATTGGTCTCCGTTTTACGGCTTTGGATCGTTTCAAACAACGACGTAATCACTTGGCTCATATCATCTTCAATCTATGTGTCTATCCAAAAGTTTTCTGTTCCCATTGGGCTATAAGCGAAACTTCGGGTAATTCTACTGGGTTGGATCGATTGGATAGGTGCGGAAGAAACAGCTGATCGCGCCCGTGTGGCAGGCTGGCCCAGCAGGATCCACCTGGATCAACAATGTATCGCCATCACAGTCGATGGCAATATCGACAACTTTCTGGGTGTTGCCGCTTGTGGCACCTTTGTGCCAATATTCCTGGCGGCTGCGGCTCCAAAAAACAGTCTCGCCGAGGGCCAGCGTACGCCGCAGACTTTCGGCATTCATCCACGCCATCATCAACACCTGATGGGTGTTGGCATCTTGCACGATCGCCGGGATCAGGCCATTGGCGTCGAAGGCAATGGTAGCCAAGAGCGTTTCCTGTTTCATCCGAGCAACTCCATTGGCATGCGGATCGGTACGCCCGCCGCCGCCACATGATCTTTCACCTGTTGGATACTAAGTTCGCGGAAGTGAAACAGGCTGGCCGCCAGCGCCGCGGCCGCACCACCATCGGTCAGTGCGGCGACAAAATGATCCGGTTGTCCGGCGCCCCCACTGGCAATCACGGGAATACTCACCGCCTCACTGATGGCTCGAGTCAAAGAAACATCATAGCCTTCTTTGGTGCCGTCACCGTCCATGGAGGTCAGCAAGATCTCGCCGGCCCCCAGTGCCTCCACCTGTTTGGCCCAGGCCACAGCATCGAGACCGGTATTGATCCGGCCACCGCTCACAAAGACATCCCAACCGTCACCCCGCGCCGTGCGCTCTTCCCCCTGACGGCGACGGGCATCGATCGCAACGACAATGCACTGGCTGCCAAAGCGTCTGGCCGCATCGGCGATCACTTGCGGATTTTTGACGGCGGCGCTGTTAATGCTCACCTTATCGGCGCCGGCCAGCAACAGGGCACGCATATCCTCCACGGTGCGGATACCGCCACCGACCGTAAAGGGAATGAAGACAGTATCGGCCACACGGCGTACCATATCGATCATGATATCGCGTGCTTCATGGGTGGCGGTGATGTCGAGGAAAACTAGTTCATCAGCGCCTTCGTGATCGTAGATTTGCGCCTGTTCAACGGGATCACCGGCATCGATGAGATCGATAAAATTGACCCCTTTGACCACGCGGCCATCTTTAACATCGAGACAGGGAATAATACGTTTTGCCAACATGGAGTTGGGACTTTCTATTGACCTTGCAAATAAGCGACGGCAGCATCCAGTGCCGGCAACTGTTCGGGGGCTGTTTCGGTTAACAACTCCCACGCTTCTTCGGCATTCATCCAACGGGCCTCGCAATGGTTCTCGTGACCCAGGCGCACTTCATTGGATGTCACTTCTGCCAAATAGTACACGATCTTACGCTCAATCTCATAATCGCGGATCATCGTTGTGTACTCCAACACACTGCGACAATCGTCGTGCATTTTGGTCACAACCAGCCCCGTCTCTTCCTCAAATTCCCGCATGGCACAGGCCTGATTACACTCTTCGCCATCCACACTGCCACGCGGGAATTGCCACTGTTCGAAGAAGAGATTAAAGAGCAGCAAAAATTCCACTTGCTCGTTCTGTTGACGAAAGGGAATAATCCCGGCGCTGCTGCGTTTAAGACGTTGATGGCCAACGGCAATTGCCTCACGCAAATCCAGGGTCGATTCAGAGAGGGCGCGGCCCACAATGGCCCCTTCAATGTTGAAATGTTCGCGCGCCTTAAGTCGGTTGACATCATAGAGGTCGGCGACACCACCGCCGGCAATGACGCGCAAGCTCGTTAGATCACCCAGTTGCGCCGCCTCATTGATATTGACGCCGCTCAGCGTGCCATCCCGGTTGATATCCGTATAAACAACGCGACGGATACCCATCGCATAAGCACGATGGCCCAGATCAATGGGGTCAATCTCACTGACGCGCCGCCAACCATGCGTGGCAACCTTGCCATCACGCACATCGATCCCGACCGCAATTCGTTCAGCGCCCCATTGCTCGACCGCCGCGCGGACGAGTTCCGGTTGCTCCACGGCAATTGTGCCCAGAATCACCCGATTGACACCTAACTCCAGCGCCAGACGAATGTCATCGAGCGTGCGCAGACCACCGCCGAATTGGATAGGAATTGGTACTGCTTTGCGGATCGCGCGCAGTTGACGCAGATTTTCCGGCAAGCGACGCATGAGATCGACTTCCGGTGGTTCCGGTTCCTTACTATCCGGGTGCTTCACCCAAATGTTAGCCGGTCGATAGAGGGCATTCAAATGTGCCTTTGTCGTCCCCCACGCACCATCCAGATTGACAATGTGCAACCATTCCGCTCCCTGTTCGACCCAGCGGAGTGCCAATTCCACAGGATTATCACAGACAACGGTTTCAGCATTCGGGTTACCCTGACGCAATTGGACACAACGGCCCTCGCGCAATTCGATCGCAGGAAATATAATCATAACTTCTCGTGGAAGCTCCTTCCAATCGCCACAGTCCAACTCCACTACATAAGACTTACGCAACCACCTAATAGGGATGACACTGAAACATGGCAAAATCGCACGGTATTACGTTCTGCAGTAGATTGTGCCATGTTTATGTCTCTACAAGAACGATCACCTGGTTGGTCGCCGCTTCTTTCTGGTTTCTGTTCCAGTGCGTAAGTCGTGTCACGGCGCCTATAACGCAAATCTTCTCTCCCAAAGGGACCCGCGGGCGCGACAGATCCAACCGGCGGCAAGCGGCCGCCATTTCACGTCACATGTAAGCGGCGGTTTGAAGAGGCAAAGAAGGTCGGTGGGGCAAGGCCTTCAATGCAAATGTCAACCGCAATAAGGTAGGAAATCGCTTTCAAATCGTGGTTACGTGTGCATAGACACAGCGTAATCTATTGATACTCTATCATACGATGAGGTCACTGAACGTAACATCGCACCCGAGTTCTCAATTGAGTTCAGGGCCGTAGGCTAGATGGAGGTAGTAACACAGAGTAGGCGGAATCTACAGAAATGGCAACTGCTACCTGCCGCGCGGCATCGCGCCGGCAACTGCTTCAAAATCGTGGATGAGTACCTTGGCGAGAGGATCGACGAGCGCAACCGCAGCAAAACTCAACTGCGACCAGTCATCATAGTTCACGTGGCTTTGGCCCAGCAGATCAGCGCGATAGAGACTCAAGGTGAGGCCATGGCCCACGAGGGCGAGCGTCTGATCGCGGTAGGAAGCCACCAACGCGGCAATCGCTTCCTGTACACGGGTTAACGCCGCGGCGGCGCTTTCCCACTCACCCGCCGGCACCGTCGGTGCCGCAAACGCCTGGCGCACGCGCACGGCATAATCATCGACCCAGCCGGGACGATAGAGCTCGTCCAACCGCGCATCAACGACGGTGGGTATAGGGCGCATAGCCAAGAGCGGTTCAACCGTAAGTTGGGTCTTTGGTTCGCTGCTCAGGACGATACAATCAACATCATTCCAAAAAGCGCGCGCGGCTAATTTTTGCGCCTGTTCTTTCCCTGCCGGCGAGAGCGCCCACGCAGCAACAGCGGTGGTTTTACTGATTTGGGTTGCGGCGTGGGTGATTAAATAGAGGTGCATCGATAACTTTTGGGTTTCCGGCGAAAATCGGCCACGCAAAATAGCAGATTTTTATGAAGTAGCTTCCGACAACACACCCCTTGCAGTTGCAGCTTCGCCATCGCCAACAACCATGCGCATAAAATTTGCCAAGATGCGGAGCCCCACGTTGTGGCTCTTTTCCGGATGGGGCTGGATGCCCCAAGCATTCTTATAGCGAACAATGCTCGGGTAGAGAACGCCGTAGTCAGTCTGGGCCAGCACAGCCTGCGGATCCTCAGCATCGCAATAGTAGCTATGCGCAAAATAGGCGTAAGCGCCGTCAGGCACACCGGCAAGCAATGCATCGTCACGCTGGCGGTGCAGTTGATTCCAGCCAATTTGGGGCACACGTAGCGTGTGGTTGGCATGGGTGGGATCAGCCATCTGCTCGGGGAAACGGCGGACGTGGCCAGGGATAATATGCAATCCCTCGTGTTGCCCCATCTCTTCACTTGAGTCAAAGAGCAGTTGCATACCGACGCAGATGCCCAAAAGAGGCAAGCCGGCCTGCACAGCATCCAACAACGGTGTCTCAAAACCCTGCCGACGCACATTGTCGATGCTATCACCAAAGGCCCCCTGTCCCGGCAACACAATGGCACGCCACCGGGTGAAATCGGTCGGTGCATCGAGAATATCAACGGGGATGTTGAGAGGTTGCGCAACTGTTTCAAAGGCTTTGTAGACAGAACGCAAATTTCCCACGCCGTAATCAATGATGGCAATCATCGTCTCTTTACATCCTATTTTCTTGCTGAGAGTCCATCCTGCAATGCGGTTACGGCTCCAGCCGCCTTGGTGATAGGTGAAGTGGACACAGAAAAGTTCAGGATAGACTCTTCATATCGCTGAATGAGACAGGAGCGCATTAGGGGATGCGCAATACAGGTGGCGGTATGCCGAACCTTGTGTCAATCGCCAATCCGCTCTCTGAGCCAATAGCGACTGACACAATTCGTGCAATAGCGCCATACACGCACCGACTCGTTCGCGGGTAAAGCCTTCATCACACTATCTACCGCTCGCCACGTTACAGATCAATTTCAAAGTTGCGCACAAGGGCCGGGGGGAACTGTTTCTTTGCCAAAACAGCAGTTAGTTCACGTATCCGAAATTCGGCATGCTCGGCTTCGACTGGCGTAATGTCACCGGCAGCCACGGCAGCCTCAAACGGTTCTTCATGGAGCACAGTGACTCGATCATCAGGTTGCAGCCAGAGTGCCAGCAGGAGCGAATAGGTCTCGAGTTGTTCACCACGCCGTTTTAGGGGCATCGAGATCGGCACATAGTACCCAATCGACTGCCCTTGCTCATCGTAGTATTTCTCGACGAGTGTTTCCTCTTCAAGGAGCCAAAACCGCAACCAAACGTAGCCCTGGTCCGCAATTGTCGTATCCGCGATCGCGACAGGGGTTTCCAACGCCTGCCAGGTGGCCCGTTCGACGACGATATTGGTCAGGGCTTCGGTTCGATAATCTTTGAACGCTGCGCTGCGCTGCCACTCGCCACTCAGGATGTTTCCCAAAGGGTACATGGATTTCTCAGTACTCCGCTCATTGCCAATGGGCTAGTAAATCCCGGCGTAAATAAGCCCATAGCGAATTTGCCCTATCCACTCGAGCAGCTTGGGCTTATTTACTGCCGTGGTATTTACGCCATCATGGACTAGTACAGTTTGGCGTAAATAAGTGGACAGTTATCAGTCAGCAGTTATCAGTTTATGCGTCCACTGACAACTCTCTACCGACTTCTGCCCACTGGTACTAGTATTTCTTCACCACAGCGCGGTACGCCGCAGGTTCACGGTATTGGATCAGCTGCCGCTCTTCGCGCACGTTGCGCACCAAATCCAGATCAATCGTGGCAACAGCATAGCCTTCAATCGGCTCGTCGAGCACCGTGTAGACCTCACCGGAAGGTCCTGCCAACATGCTATCGCCATGAAAACGGCTGGTAGGTTCTTCACCCACCCGATTGGCCGCGGCGACAAAGATGGCATTTTCGCAGGCCCGGCTAATGATATGGGCACGCCACGACTCGCCATATTGCTCTTCCCAGTTCGCACTCACCACCATCAGTTCGGCGCCTTCCAATGTCAGGCTACGTGCTGTCTCTGGGAACGCAAGATCACTGCCGATCGAAAGCCCAAAACGCCCCCATTCGGCCTCAACATTGATAAACCGAAAGCCACCCCGGTAGACTTGTCGCTCTTCGCCCAACAAGTGGACTTTGCGGTAGTCACCGGCAATATCGCCCTCGGGCCCGAGACAAATCAGGCCGTTATACAGGATACTCTCTACTTTTTCCTTCACCACTAAGCCAAAAATGACATGAGTATTAAAATCGCTGGCCCGCTTGGCCAAGTAGTTGGTTGCATGGCCGGGTACGCGCTCAGCGAGATCGGTTGCGCGCAGGCCAAGCTCGGCCCCCGTGTAGCTCAACTCGGGAAAGACAATGAGATCGGTGTTCTGTTCACCACAGATGCGCTCGACAAAGTCACCCATCTTCCGGAGATTTGCTTCCGGATTGGCCAATACCGGTGCCATTTGCACAAGCGCTACTGTAATCTCACGAGGCATAGCGTACTCCTAACCTGTTGTACTCTGACGCACCTCACAGTCGTGACATAGCCCAAGGAAGCTGGGCGCTGTGGAGAGCGCTTTCATAAAAGGAATCACAAAAATATTTGCATATCCGTTAAGTATAACACAATGTTATAGAATCACCATTTACGTCCCCGCTACAGCAGGAATTCACAATCTGTCATTCTGCGGCGGCTTCCGCAGAATCTCTACAATGGAACACGGAGCTGCTTCGCTTCTTTCATCCGCTTAGCATGACAGCATACCGTCCTATTGAGAATTTCTGCTGCTACAGTGTATATTTCATGGCGGAGAATATACCGAACGGCAGCGGTGCAACCAGGGGTTACGCAAGAACGTCTGCCCATAAAGACGGAAGGGTCGCTGACGAGGATGGGCATCATTTGCCATTTCCCCAAGGCATAGGATAGACGACTCCAGTAAATTGCGTTACAATAGGTGGGCTGGCAACAAGTATAGAAGGTTGAGCCAGGATAGAAGTCGTACTGAATAAGGTTGTATTGAGGAACTGTTATGGAGAAAATCACAGGCTGGTTGCAGCGGGCATGGGTTGTGTTGGTTGTTGCAGGAATCATTATCGTGTTCGACCAACTCACCAAGAATTGGGTACGTGCCACGATTCCCGAATACACGGCAATGCTGCCAGTTCCCGCGTTGGGCGAATATCTCGTCTTTGAACATGTACGGAACTACGGAGCCGCCTTTGGCATTTTGCAGCAACAAAGTCTACTCTTCGTGGCTATCGCCTTCGTTGTCGCTGTTGCCATCTTGGTCTATGTAAAATATCTGCCCATCGACCAGCGCTTCGTGCGTATCCTGCTTGGCCTGCAACTGGGCGGTGCCGTCGGCAATCTGATCGACCGGCTACAACAGGGCTTCGTCACCGATTTCGTCAAAATGGGTATTCCCGGCGTTTATTACTGGCCCAACTACAACGTGGCCGACAGCAGCATTGTCATCGGTGTGATTGGGCTTGGCATCTTCATTTTGATGGAAGATATGCGCAAGCAGCGGGAAGAACAGGCCCAGAAACAGGCGAATGAGCAACTGTAGTCAACCGGCAACTAGGACCGTGACAACACCACCGGAAGCAGTCGGCCAACGCTTGGATCGTTGGCTTGCGGAACAGTTGCCGGAGCAGAGTCGTAGTGCCATCCAACGCTGGATCAAAGCGGGCGCAATCCGGGTGGATGGCGCCCTGGTCAAAGCCGGCCAGGCCCTGGAAGCCCAGCAACAGATCACACTCACCATACCACAGGTAACGGACGTCCCCTCGTTGACCGCCGAGGCCATTCCCCTAAAAATTCTCTATGAAGATGACAATCTACTGATTGTGGACAAAGAGGCCGGGATGGTTGTGCACCCCGCTCCCGGCCATGAAAGTGGCACCTTGGTTCATGCGATTCTTCACCATTGCCCTGAGCTCGAAGGCGTAGGTGGAGAGCGGCGCCCTGGGATTGTCCACCGTCTCGACAAAGAGACGTCGGGGCTGCTGGTTGTCGCCAAAAACGACCGTGCCCATCGCGATTTGCAGGCACAGTTCAAAGCCCGCACCGTGTACAAGGAATATTTGGCATTGGTCGAGGGCACGATTGAGCCTGCAACCGGCCGCATCAATGCACCGATTGGTCGGCACCCCGTGGAGCGCAAACGACAGGCCGTGCTCCCGCCCGATCCCCAAAGCGGGAAAACGCAAGGGCGCACCGCGATCACGGATTATTATCGTGAGGCAGTCTATGTGACAGCCGCCGGCGGAGACTATCCTGTTGCACGCTTTTCATTGGTGCGTGTGGTTTTGCATACCGGTCGCACGCACCAGATCCGTGTCCACTTTGCCTGGTACAAACATCCCATCGTTGGTGATACTCTCTACGGCTATCGACGGCAGCGTTTACCGCTTGCGCGCCACTTTCTGCATGCCCACAAGCTGCGCCTCCGTTTACCCGACACGCGGGAAGAACGTGAATTCGTTGCACCCTTACCAGCGGATTTGGCAACGCTGTTGGCCACATTGCACAGCACCGAAAAGTGACCAATCAATGGGTCATTCAGTTAGCACTCTTCAGTCCCGACCATCCACTGCCCGCCTAACCGCTGGGCCGATTTGCGCAGCGGTCTACTCGCCTTAGCTATCACCTTCTGTCTGTTCGTCGAAGTTCTGGGAGGCCACCCACTCGTCGAAGTCAATAAGCAGTTGGCGCTTGCGATCGGCAGGCAAGCCGGCGGCCACAAATGCATTGCGGGCAATCCGCGCTAGGTCAGTAGGATCATAGCCAAACTCACGGGCCAACAGCGTATATTCGTCGATCAAGGTCGTGTTGAAAAGTGGTGGATCGTCGCTGTTTACCGTTACTAACAGGCCCATGCGATCGAGGTGCGGGAAGGGATGTTCAGCCAACCGACGGTAGACATGGAGACTGACATTGCTCGTTGGGTTGAGTTCCAGAACGATCTGTCGCTCCTTGATCTCCTGTAGCAGAGCCGGATCTTCAATCGCACGCACACCGTGACCAATCCGGTCGGCCTGCAGGGCATGGAGGGCGCCGCGCACACTGGGCGCGCCCATGGTCTCTCCCGCATGGGGCACGGAAAGGAGACCCGCCGCCTTCGCCTCGGTAAAGGCATGTGCATAAGGTTCGGGTGGCGCGCCCACCTCAAAGCCGCCGAGGCCAAAACCCACGACCCCATGCTCTTTGCCGGCCATCGCGTACTCCAATGTCTTTTCGGCAACCCTCGGATCATAAATGCCATTGGAACGGCTGAAACTGGCGTTGCGCGGAATGTCGAAGATCCAACGCATTTCCACCCCATATTTGGCCTGCGCCGTCGCGCGGCCACGCTCCAGGCCCGACAGGAGATCCGCAATAGTTAACCCTTTGTCTTGCAGGTGGGTGTGGGTGTAGGGGGTAAAGGTGAGTTCCCGATAACGGATATTCTGCGCAGCCATATCTGCGCCACAAGCTTCAACGATCAGCGCAAAATCCTCCGGCGTGCGTAGCAGATCAGAGATGGTGAGATAGATCTCCACAAAGTGCGGAAAACCCGTAAAGGTAAACCATTTACGCAGTGCGTCCAGATCGGTGGTGGGCAAGGATGTCGCTCGGTCGTGGCGCTCAGCCAGGGTCAGCACAGTCTCCGGCTGAATTGCACCTTCGAGATGGACATGGATCTCCGCTTTGGGCATCTGCCGGATAAAAGTAATGGTTTCGGAAGCAACTGTTGGAATTGACATAAATAGATTCTACCGATTCATAGTTGGTACAGTAAACAGTGGGTGCGGAAACAGTATGCAAGGCCAAGGCTGCCAATCGCAGCCATAGGGGCCAAACGGTTGTTCACAGCGTCTGCTCAAGGAGTGCGTCGAATGATAAATTCATTGCAGCCGGCAAGTTGTTATCAGTGTAACGTATAGGGTAACGTATAAGGAATGAATGAGATAATGGTAAAGTAACGGATAGAGATTGATTTAGGAATGCTATCATAGCTGAACAATGAATGTTAAACAAAGCACGCCCCACGTTGGATCCGGTACCGAATCAGGTAACACAAAGACGCCGGAAGAGATACCGCAGGAGGAGATACGCGCTCATGGTGCAGACCGCAAATACCGAAACCTGCGTAAGGCCACTATCTATACTCTGTTACAGTTCCTGATTATCATTGGTGTGGGGGGGAGCAGTATTGCCCCAGCCGATTTGCGCCGGGGAGGTATGGCAACCATTGTCGCCGCCTGGGACTTTAACCTGGTTGCGTGGGAGGTCGATGCTCTCTGGCAAAAGTTGCGCGCCTTTGTGATGCAACCCTCCCATGATCTCGACTACACCACGTCTGTTTCACTGATCCGTGACTATCTTGCCCGTGCTCAAAGCATGCAAGAGTTGGAGCGTTCGATCAATCAACTATTGAGCGAGGATGGCGCTTCTGACGGTGCCGATACAGGCGCGCCGGTGACACCCGTGCAAGAGCGCATTGCTAGCTACCAGGCAGAACTCGTTGCACTGCGCCAGGAGCAGGAACTTCACCGCAGCACAGTTGAGCAGATCATCGAACGGCAGATCAGCACCGAGTTGGTTACGGCGGGATTGAGTCACTTTGGGCAAGCCTTTCCACCGGTGCAATTCACCTTTGTAGAACCGCCGCGAAAGTTGGTGGTGAGCCCACGTGATCGGATTACCACCGAGTACAGCCAAATGTTGGAGGCGACGATGAGCCTGCCGGAAATTGAGGCGGCGGAAGAAGCCTATTTCACCCTCTACAACAGCAGTGCCTATATTACGAATATCGGTGGGTTGGGTGCTTTTCCAACGATGGTAGTCGACCGTGCCTCATTGGAATGGATCTTGAGCACGGTCGCCCACGAATGGACCCACAACTACCTGACCCTCTTTCCGCTGGGCTTTAACTATCTCACCGATGCGGACTTCATCACGATGAATGAAACTGTTGCCGAGATTGTCGGGAATGAGTTGGGGGAACAGGCATTGCGGACCTTCTACCCTGCGTTGGCACCGCCTCCGGTCAACGTGGTCGGCGATTCCGATGAGCTACGGGAAAGCGAACGGATGCCGTTGGACGATGAGTTTCACTTTGATTTTCGCAAAGAGATGCATGAAACGCGGTTGGTTGTCGATCAGTTGCTGGCACAGGGTAAGGTAGAAGACGCCGAAGATTACATGGAAGCGCGGCGTATCTACTTTGTGGAGAACGGGTATCAGCTCCGTGTGCTCAATCAGGGCTACTTTGCCTTTCACGGCAGTTATGGGACTAGTGCCGCCAGCAGCAGCCCCATTGGGCCACAACTGGAAGCGCTGCGTGCCCAATCCCCCGATCTAAAAACATTTTTGGAACAAGTTCGCTGGTTCACATCACCTACGGATATTACAGAGGCGCTGCACCATAGTAACTAGTACAGCTTGGCGTAAATATCTGGACAGTTATCAGTCGGCAGTTATCAGTGGGCGCATAGACTGACAACTGTCTACTGACTTCTGCCCAACTGTACTGGTGGCGCGCTGCTCGTGCGCTGGAAGGCTTGACCGTGCCCCTTTGGTCAGCGTGCGGTTACCATATGCACTGCTCGTTCGTCAGGCAAATCTTCCGTCAGGGCAAATTGGTCGGCAAGGAACTGATAGGTTGCAAGGCGAGCGGTGGGATCGGCAACGGTGACGGTTACGGCCACTTCATCCACACCGGTGGCGTCGACCAGTTGCAGAATCTGTTCACGTACCACTGCCGGCTCACCAAGCAGGAGACGCTCCCGCCCGCGCGCGGCTTGTGCTCGCTCTACAGCGGAGAACGAATAATGCAATGCTTCTTCAACTGTGGGCAGTGGGGCGATTTCGCCGCGCTGCCGACGAACAAAGGCCAGATCGAACACGGCGGCCTGTGTCGCAACTTCCTCCTCTGTTGCCGCACACAGCACACTCACCGCCAGTAGCGCTGTCGGCGTTGGGTGTGTTGCGGTGGGCCGAAACGCAGTACGATAGGCAGTGACCGCGGCAATGGCATCGGCCAGGGTGGGATTGATGTGATAGGCAAAGCCAAACGCCAATCCATATTCTCCCGCTAGCGTTGCGCTAAACTCACGGGATGAACCGAGCAACCAGAGCGGCGGCAGCGGGATCCCATTGGGCACGGTGCGGATCGCATGGGCGGGGTTATCCGCGGGCAGCGCGTTGCCGGCGAGCGTACTCTGGCCAAAGGCCATGAGTTCCTGCAATTGGCGGGGAAATTCGTGCATGTTCATGCGATCACGGGATTGGCGCAACGCGTAGGCGGTTAGGGGATCGGTGCCGGGCGCACGACCAATGCCCAAATCGATTCGTCCCGGATAGAGTGCCTCCAGCGTGGTAAAAAGCTCTGCCACACGCAGCGGTGCATGGTTGGGCAACATGATACCACCGGAGCCGACGCGAATCCGCGATGTTTCACGTGCAATTCGCGCGATCATGATTTCTGGGGCAGAAATGGCTATGCTCGGCATATTATGATGTTCGGCCAGCCAATAGCGCTGAAAGCCCATGCGGTCGGCAGCTTGCGCCAGGGCAATGCTGTTTTGCAACGCTTCGGCAGCGCTGCTGTTCACAGCAACCGGTGCTAAGTCTAAAACGGATAAGGGGATTGACATGAAAAACTCCTTGGGGGCTAGACTGACTGTGCGGCGGTATGCCGATTGCACACCACAGCAAGCGTCGCTGCCCCGGTTGCGCCGGTACTATCACTCAACATTTGGCACACCACCGTTACTTCTGGGGAATATCAGCGGCATAACCGAGTCG
>ERZ795053.3567-NODE-3567-length-17558-cov-5.988516_pt1 | contig 17558 bp, 17 predicted proteins | sample MGYA00375137_ERZ795053 | MGnify/ENA primary metagenome ERZ795053 (study PRJEB30182, sample SAMN05720284) | activated sludge metagenome | isolation source: Anaerobic digester | place: Hong Kong | collected 2014-12-17 ...
CGATCTACTATATTAAGAAAGGGTTAATATAGATTAATAATACATAAATTAACAGAGTTGGTTATGAAAGTAGAGTTAAAGGAGATACAAAAAAGATTTCCTGAATTTGATATCCGTAATTACAGGGAAGATGTCTATTTTACTGGTTTTAGTCATGATTCGAGAACTATAAAAAAGGGAGAGTTATTTATTCCTATTGTTGGAGAGAATTTTGATGGGCATGAATTTATTCTAGAAGCTTTTGAAAAAGGTGCTTCTGTTTCACTCTGTGAAAAGGACAAATATGATGCGGAGAGTATGAACGTTAATGAGCCAATTATTTTGGTTGATAGCATAGAAGAAGGATTGATGAAGGTTCTTAATTTCTCCATATCCCACATAACAGCACCGATAGTTGCTATTACAGGTAGCACAGGGAAAACAACAACAAAACAGATGTTGGTAACAATTCTTAAGCAACAAAAGAAAGTTTTATATGGAGAAAAATCTAATACCGTGTGGGGGAATGCTGTGATTCTGAGTCAGTATGAGGATCATGAGGTAGTTGTGTTGGAATGTGGCATGGATAGAAGGGGCGAAATCGCTTGGCATGTAAATTCTATAGATCCCGATTTGGGTATACTTTTGAACATAGGTCATGTTCATGCTGAAAAAGTTGGGAGTATAGAGGATATATATAATGAGAAAAAAGATTTGGCAGATTATATGGAGAAAACTGGTAAGCCATTAGTATTAAATGTAGATGATGAGAGATTAGCAAGGATAGAGAAAGGTTACAACAAAGAATCAGAACTTATAACCTTTGGGATGAGAGATAATGTAGATTACCAAATTGTAGATTCTAAGGTAGACACTTTTGGAACACACTTCTCTTTCAAATATTACGACAATAAAATGGATGTGAAGCTTAAGGTCTTTGGGGAGGGTTATGTATACAATGCTATGGCTGCAATCATTGCTGCAAATAGATTGGGAGTTCCAATAGATACCTGTATTAAAGGTGTAGAACTTTTTGAAAATAGTGATGGGAGATTTGAGGTGTTGGAATATAAAAACGACACAATAATTGTTAACGATGCTTATAATGCAAATCCAACATCTATGGATATGTCCCTGCAAACTTTTGATCGTCTCTATGGTAGTGCAGATTTTTATAAGATTGTTATCTTAGGTGACATGAGGGAATTGGGAGAGGTTTCTATCGAGAAACATCGGGAATTGGGGGAGAAGGTTAAGAATTATGACTTTGATGAAGTTTATTATGTTGGTGAGATGTTTGAGCATTTTGGTGTTGGTGAGAGATTGGAATCTGCAGATGAGGTCGCTGCGATGCTTAATCTGAGGTTAGAAACACTAAAGAATAGAAAGGTTGCAATTCTTCTTAAGGGAAGTAACAGTATAGGTTTATACCTGGTTCCAGATTTCTTAAAGAAGTTAGGTAGTGTATAGAGAATTTGTTTATACTACTCTACCCACTCCAAATCTGCACCAAGGGCTTTTAAGTTTTCAATGAAGTTTGGGTGTGCTCTTCTTATACTGTCAGCGTTCTTAATAGTTGTTTCTCCTTCTATTGTAAGTGCTACCATCAAGAGTGCTACTGTTGCTCTTATAATGTTGGGTGCGTCAACAGTTGTTTCTTTTAGTGGTTTATTGCCATAGACAATAATCCTATGTGGGTCACACATCACAATATGTGCGCCAAACTTAATAAGTTCTGGTATCCAGAAAAATCCTCCTTCATAGAGTTTATTCCAAAACATTATTGAGCCTTCAGATTTAACAGCAAGTGCAATCATAAGGGGAAGTAAATCTGCTGGGAAATAGGGCCATGGTGCTGCCTCTAACTTTTGTAGCATGTTTTTGGTATATGGCTGTAATATCTCAAGCTTTTGGTTTTCTTTTACAATGGCAGTATCTCCTTCGTACTCAATGTGGACATTAAACTTTTTGAAGGCTTTCTGAATTAAAGGGAAATGTTCCGGTTCGGAATTCTCTACACTGATTTCTCCTCCTGTCATTGCACCTAAGGCAAGAAGAGTTGTGATTTCATGATGGTCGGAACTGATAGTGAAATCTGCACCATGTAATTTTCTGCCTCCTTTAACAGTTAGTCTTGAGGTTCCTATTCCTTCAATATTGGCTCCCATTTCAATTAACAAATTACAAAGATCTTGTACATGTGGTTCAGATGCGGCATTAACCATCGTAGATTCACCTTCTGCATAAACAGCAGCCATTATAAAGTTTTCTGTTGTAGTTACACTCATATAATCTTGCCAGAGGAATCCACCCTTTAATCCTTTGTGGGCATCTATTTTAAGGGAGCCGTTTGTGGTAATCTCTGCTCCAAGGTTTTCGAGGACTTCTAGATGTGGATCCAATTCTCTAATTCCAAGTGAACATCCTCCTATCTCTTGGGTTACTTCAATGTGTCCTGCTCTTGCAAGCAGAGGTCCTAAGAGTAAAATGGCCCCTCGCATACCGAGAGGAAAATTTTCTTCTCCGAAGTTTTTGTCTATGGAGGAGTTATTAATTTTAAGTACTTTTTCCTCCTTGTTCCATTCAATTTTAGAGCCCATTGAGTTTAGAAGTTCTATTAATTTGCTTACATCTGTTAGGTCTGGGAAATTCCTTAATATTACATCATCATCGGTAAGCAAAGTCGCACAAAGAGCAGGAAGTGCGGAATTCTTATTTCCTGCGGGTGTGAGTCTCCCACTTAATTTGTTTCCGCCTCGAACCTTTAAATCTGCCATTTAAAATTAAAATAAATTTAATTATTTTTGTATTCCAATCTCTTTTAGTATTTTATCCTGTGCATTCTTCAAAAAGATATTTTCTACCTCAGAAGAATCGTAGTTTTTCTCTTTCTCGTAGAATCTTCTTATTTTCAAGACTAAATTCTCTGGAGTCAATTCTCCTTGGTTTAATATCTCAGCAAGTCCAAGTTTTTCTAAAATTTTAGCGTTTTTTACCTGTTCATTGTGTGTTACCCACGGGATTGGAATAAATATTGAGGGGATTTGTAATACCCCCATTTCATATACAGTATTTGCTCCTGATCTTCCTACAAAGAAATCTATATTATTTAAAACAAAACCAATCTCTTTATTTCCGAGGTATTTAACTGGGAAAAAACGATCTCTTAGATTTGGACTAAGTTTTTCCCTCTCTTTCATTAGTAGTTCATAATCTTTAAATTCCTTGTTATCTCCAGTCTGAAGAATTACTTGAAAGTCTTGTAGCAAGGAAAGGAGTGCGTCTTTGACGGTTCTGTTCAGGATATGTGAGCCAAGGCTTCCTCCAGAAATGTAGACGATTGGTAGGACTTCTTGTCGAACAAGCATTTTCTTCATTGCTTCTATTGTTTTTCCTTTCCCACTCTTATGGAATATTTCAGGTCTTATTAGATTACCAGTATGAATTGTTTTTTCCGGAGGAAAGTATTCTTTTGAGGATGGAAATGCAACAAATATCTTATCGCAATATTTGGATACAATTTTATTAGATAATCCAACTGCTGCGGTTTGTTCATGGAGGTAGATCTTACTTTTTAGCATCTTAGCCGTTAAGCAAACCGGGACGGAAACGAATCCTCCTGTAGAGAGAACAATGTCCGGTTTGAATTCTCTTAGAATTTTGTATGAATCTATAAAGCCAAGAAATGTCCTTAATAAAAGAAAAATTCCATGAATGGAGAATTTTCTTTGAAGTTTTCCAGCTCGTATATATTTTTTATTGAAGGTCTCATTTGCAAAAATTTTTTGTTCTAGTGAATTTCCAGGTTTTTCATTTGTCATTCCCAAGTCACCGCCGATGTAAAGGAAGTTTTTATTATTGAACTTATAATCTTTTTTTAGTGCAGAGATTATTGCTGAAGCTGTAGAGATATGACCACCAGACCCTCCCCCAGTCACTACAACCTTTTTCTCTAACTCTCTCTTCTTCTCTATATCTTTATTTTTCATTTGTTGTGTATTTACTTACATTAAGTAGTATAGCAATTCCAACTAGTGTAACGATAGTGCTAGATCCACCATATGTTAGGAATGGGTTGGGTATTCCTGTTAGAGGGATGAGTCCAACATTGGCAGCCATATTCATCAGTGCCTGTAGGACAAGCCAGATTGTTATTCCTGCGGCAAGTAGTTGGCCCTGTTTGTCAGGAGCATTAGTAGCTATTTTCAGCCCTCTCCATAGGAAGAAAATCCAAGAGAATACAATTACTGTTCCTCCAAGTAGTCCTAATTCTTCGAGCACTACTGCGAATAAGGAATCTGTAAAAGCTGTATTTTCAACTAGATAACCAAATCTCTGTCGTGATTGGCCAAAGCCTTTTCCTAGAATTCCCCCAGAGCCTATTCCGATGAGAATCTGTTGCATCTGATATCCCGTGCCTCTAGGATCTGCAACCTTTCCTGTAAAGAGGAGTGAAAAATATGTCTGAACTCTCTGTAATCTGTAAGGTTCTAAAATTGCTGCACCTACTCCCAATAGGAATAACAAAGCGAGAATTGAAAGGGAGCCAATAGTATGTGCTTTACTATTTCCAGCCATTAGAAACATTATGTAGGATGTGGCACATATAATAATTGTTGTACCCAGGTCTGGTTCTAGCATTATTAATGAGGCTATAATTCCTAAGATTGCAATGAAACTTAGTAACTCATTCCATAACCCATTGGAAAAGGCCTCTTTTAAATCTTTGTAATTGTAATCTTTTTTAGCAAGCCAAGAGGATAGGTACATTATGAGAGCGATTTTGGCAAACTCAGCAGGTTGTATATCTACTGGTCCAACTGTTAGCCACCTAGTAGCACCATTTCGCTCTTGTCCAAATAGTAATACTGCAAGAAGTAGTCCTATTGTTGTTATAAGTAATGGAAAGGAAAGTTTAAGAAATTTTCTATAATCCCAGAAATAAATTAGTAATGCGGGGACCGATCCAATAATTATCCAGATAATTTGGTGCTTGAGAAAATAAAATTGATCACCCCACTCTGCCGTTGCTTTATAAACACTTGCATCAAAAATCATTATTGCTCCGAATATTGCCATAAGGATAGCAAAATAAAGGATGATTTTATCTGGCTTATGTTTTATAAGTGAAGATTCTTTTTTTCGATTTGTTTTGCTTTTTCTCGACATAATATGATTATTAATATACTATATTAGCATATGGAGAGGAAGGAGAGAGAGAGTTCTAAAGGGTATCTTTTTGTAGTTGGTGGTCCAGGAGGTTCTGGTGGGTCTGTAATTTCTAGGATGCTTGCAAAAGAATTTAATCTTAGGTTGATTTATGCAGGGAGGCTGTTTAGAGATGCTGTGAAGAAGAGGGGCTATGAAGATTTTGAAGATTTCTATACTAGTAGTAATAAAGAGAGTCTTTTAGATCTTGATCGTGAAGTGGACAGGCGTCTTATCGAAGAATCAGAAGGAAAAGACTTACTATTTGACTCAAAGGCGTTTGCAGGAATTTCACATATTAAGGATATCCCGTGTACTGTGAAGATTTGGCTAACAGCCTCTTTACATGTTAGAGCACTAAGACATCTAGGGAAACAAGATTTGGAGGGGAAAGGTTTTCTTGAGAGGTTTGGGATGTATATGAGGGAGAGGAAGAACCTAAGGAAGAGGTGGAAATTAGACAAAGAAAGATATTTTAAACTATATGGTGTGGACTACTCGAAACCAGAGTTGTACAACGATATTGTTATAGATTCCTCAAATATGAATGAGGAGGAAACATTTAATTTAATTTTAAAAAGGTTGGAAAATGGACAATATCTTAAGAAATAATGAGAGAGATCCCAACCAGGTACAGAACAATGTAGGTAATTCTAGCAACCCTAAGAATCAAGCCTCCGGAGATGAAAAATCAATTGCAGCCCAGAAGTTAGGTTATGATCTAGGTCAGGCTCCCCCCGAGGACTTGGATACTCGCTGGCTTAGATGGAAGTGCCTAGTATGTGGTTATGTTTACGAAGGAGTCGTTAGATTAAAGGTCTGTCCTAAATGTGGGAATGAAGATCCAGATAAATTCCAAGATGCAGATTAATATTTTTAGTGTGGTGCCGGGAGAGGGAATCGAACCCTCACTCTATTTCTAGAACGGGATTTTAAGTCCCGCGCGTCTGCCTATTCCGCCATCCCGGCTAAGATTGTGCTATTTTAATCCAAACAGTGATATTTTTCAATTGTACAAAAGATTAATCTCTCGGGGATTTGGATTAGGTGACGACGGGACTCGAACCCGTGATAGTGGTTTTGCAGACCACTGCCTTAACCAGCTTGGCTACGTCACCATTACTGGTTCAATATGTCTTTTATAGTGACAAGCTCAAGGATTATGTCACTATCCTTGTTTCTTATTGAACTGCCACTAATAATAGCAATTTTGTCACTTAAATCCAACTCACCATGGGTATAAATCGTTTGTATGGCAAGTATCGCACTCTCATCTCTGTCATTGGGTAGATCCTTGATGTGATAGGTCTTTACACCTCGGTATATGAGATCTTGTCTAATTCTAGAGATAGATGAACTAATAGACCAGATAGGAACATTGGGTCTGTGTCTTGTTATACTTCCTATTGTCCCCTCTTGGTCTGAAATAACGACAATTCCTTTTAGAGGGATACTCTCGGATAGTATAGCTACACTTTTACAAATTTCGTCTACCTCTCTACTACAAGAGGTTCTTCCGTATATTGTTGTTAATTGCATAACGTTCTCTGTATTCTTTGCGATCTGTGTCATTGTCTTAACTGCTTGAACAGGATGTTTTCCAGTAGAGCTTTCTGCGGATAACATCAAGGCGTCTGCTCCATCCATAACAGAATTTGCGACATCTGAAACCTCTGCTCTTGTTGGATTAATATTCTCTCTCATAGATTCAAGCATTTGAGTTGCAACAATAACTGGTTTCCCAACAGAACGACATTTAAAGATCATCTGTTTTTGTAAAATGGGTATATTTTCTAAAGGAGTTTCAACTCCTAGGTCCCCTCTTGCAATCATGATTCCGTCCGCTTTTGCAAGAATCTCGTCAAAATTCTCTAAGCCTGCTCTATTTTCAATCTTTGCTATTATTTTAAGATTACTACCTTTTACTAACTCTCTGGCGTATAAAATATCTTGGGCATTTCTTACAAAAGATACGCAGATAAAGTCTAATTTGTTTTCAATTGCAGTTCTAATATCTATTTCATCTTTCTCTGTAAAAATGGGAAAGTTTAGATCTATCTCTGGAATATTTACTGTCTTGTTCGGTTTTAAGGTTCCAGGTTGGAGGACAGAACAGATAATTTCAGAACCTTTTATCTCCTCGACATTAAGTTTTATATTTCCATCATCCAAAAGTATCTTAGTATTTCTTGTAACTGTGTCATGTAGGTCAGGATAAGAGATCTTTATACTATTAGGGACTGATTGGTTAGCGGATGAAAGGGAGACTTTCTCCTCAATGTGGATTTCTTTATCGATACCAACGACCCTAATCTTTGTTCCCTGAGTATCAAGCATTATTGCTATTCTTGGAGAGACTTCTCTTAACGTCTTAGTTACTCTTTCCACCTCTGCTTTATCTGCGAAGGAGGCATTGATTCTTGCAACTTCCATTCCATTATCGAACATCTCTTCTAGGATGTTTTTATCCCATGAGGCGGGTCCTATTGTGGCTATTATTTTTGTTTTAGAAGAATTTTTCATATGGGCAGATATATTTAAAAGTATAGCATATGGATTTCTAGAGATACATAAAGTTTATATTAATATATGACGAAACAGGTTATATCTTTACAGATAGGTATTACTTTATGATATATTAATTGTATGAAAGAAGTAATAAAATCTTTATTTGTTTATTCATTAATTTTATTTTTTGTTTTTAGCTTTTTCTCCGAGTCTCTCATATTACCAGAGAGTGCGTCTTATTTGATCTTGACGATATTAATACTCAGTTTTACTGTCATGATTTCGTGTCCTGTTCTTAATTTTTTGACTATTAAATGTAACTTTCTGACTTTCTTTCTAATGACGACCCTACTCTTGATTGGAATTATTTATCTTTTGAAGCTTTTTATGGTTGGTTTTTATATAGAATCATATATGTTTGCAGGCTTGGATCTTGGAGAATTACAAATCTCAAAATTTCAAGTAACACCAATAATTTCAATTATAATCTTCTCTGTTTTCTCTTCCTTCCTATGTTCTATATACAAATCACTGGATTCTTCTAAGTAAATTTCTTTTTGTCTAAAATAAGTTAATTTGATGTATAATACGGTATGGACAATTTAACAAAAACGCTTTTGGTGTCACAGATTATTGTTTGTGGGATGCTAGTGGTTAGTATTTTACTTCAAAATAGGGCTGAGGGATTAGGTAAGATGTTTGGAGGAGGAGGTGAGGTATTTAGAACAAAGAGGGGTTTGGAGAAGTTTCTTTACTATTTTACAATCTTTCTAATAGTTGCTTTAGTTTTCCTCTCTCTAGCAATTCTTAAGTATGTACAATAACTTCTTTATAAAGGCTGTTGTTATATAAATATTCCTAGGTTAGTTTTCTAAAAAGTGAAAGAGAAAAACAAGAAAATGGAGGTTAAGGAAAAGATAAAGGTAAGAGAGAAATCAATTCCCAAGAAGAAAAAAAGTAAGGGCAAGGTTTCTATGAAAGAGGCTCTTTTGGGTATACAGAAGAAAAGTGGTCAAAAGCTCAAGGAGGAGAGGAAGAGGATAGATATCAGGGATTACTGGTGGAATTATCCTAAGTTCCTATGGAAGGGTTTTAAAAACAGTATCCCTTTTAGTTACACAATACTTTTTCTTGTTGTAGGTTTCTTAATAGCTAGCCTTCTTCAATCTGATGTAGTAGCGAGGATTATAGATGATTCTAAAGTTGATGATACCTTTGTAGAGGGTTCGGTGGGTGCAATTTCAACGTTTAACCCATTGTTTATGTCGGTAAATTATGTAGATAAGACGGTTCAGGAATTAGTTTTTGACAAGTTGGTATATATAGATGGTGAGGGTCAACCTCTTCCAGGTGTTGCTAGTGAGTGGAATTTTATAGAAGAGGATAGGGCCTATGAATTTACCATTCGAGACAATTTGTATTGGCAAGATGGTGAGGAAGTGACTGTAGAAGATGTTGTATTTACTTTTTCGACTGCAAAAACGTTAGCAGAGGACTACGGTTTTGATTCGGTAGGAATTTCTCTGGTTGGAGTTGATGTCGAAAAGATTGATGACAAGACGGTTCGTTTTATATTACCGGAACCTAATCCAACATTTTTTGAGGCAGTCTCTCAGTTTATTGTCCCAAAGCATAGACTGGAAGAAGAAAGGCTTGAGGAGTTGCCTTTTAATATGTTTGCAAGGTATCCAATAGGAAGTGGCAGATATAAAGTTACTAGAACGGAACAGAATTCTGTCCACTTGCAGGATAATGAATACGATTCTATAGATCCAGCTATTAAGAATATAGTGCTTAGAGTTTTTCCTGACCAGGAGACTCTTGAGATGTCTTTTAGAATAGGTGCTCTAGATGCTATTGGGGCTTGGGATAAGGACCTACTCTCTTTCACAGAGGAATATTCGAATTTACAGGAATTTAAGAAGGTTGAGGATTACCGTACTAAGTTAATATTCTTTAATACTAGGAAAGAGACTCTTGAAGGAAAGGATATCCGAATAGGACTAAGTTACATAATAGACAGGGAGAGGTTAATAGAGGATTCTAATATAGGTGGGGTCGTAAGGAAGGGCCCTTTTGCACAGAGTTCTTGGGCTTTTAACGAGAATATTGAGTATTACAGCTATAATCCTGAGCAAGCTGCAGCTTACTTTAAGAACATTGGTTATACAAAGAGTGAAGAGGGAGGATTCTTTGAAGCAGAGAATGGAGAGATTCTTTCTTTTACTCTGAGTTATTTTGACAGTGTGACAAACGAGAGACTGGTGGCTACCCTCAAAGAATTATTGAAAGAAGAAGGGATTGTCTTAAAGAGTGAGAAGCTTACATATAAGCAGATTACACAAGAGATTATTGCCACCCGTGATTTCGATCTTCTTCTTTACGAGGTTGAAACTACAATAGATCCAGATCAATATAATCTGTGGCACTCACTAAAATCTAGTTATCCTGATCTAAATATCTCAGGTTATACCTATGAAAGAGTGGATATTCTTTTAGAAGATGCCAGAAAAATTCTAGACAGAAAGGATAGGAAGGAGAAGTATGATATGTTCCAGAAATATTTAATAGCTGATGCTCCTGTTATCTTTTTGTATAACCCTCAATTTTCTTATTATGTAAAAGGTCGGGTAAAAGGAATAGATTTCTCAGATGTAAATTATTCGTATCAGAGATTTAATCATATCCAAGATTGGGTATTGGAGTAAGCAACTAACCTCATAACTGATGCTGGTGCCAAGAGGGGGACTTGAACCCCCACCCTATTACTAGGACTACGTTCTGAACGTAGCGTGTCTGCCAATTTCACCATCCTGGCGTGGTCTCTGAACAAGGATATTTTATCATGAAAACTAAGACTTTGAAGTGACCTTGACTTCTATGTTATCTTTCTCTTTTCCCTCTTTATCATCAGGATCAAATTTCTTGTAATCTTTCAGGAAATCTACAGCTGTTAGAATCTTTTCAGTCTTACTCCCTTTATCTTGATTTTTGTCTTTTGTAGATTCCTTAGCTTTTTTCTTTTCCTTCTTATCTTCTTCCCTCTTTTCTTCTACTTCCGCTTTCTGTGAAAGCTTCTCTTTAAGGGTTATTTCTTTTTTCCCCATTCCGTTTTGTTCCATCTTCTTTTCGAAATTTTTTATGGTTTTATTATCTATACTCCCCCTAATTAGAGAAGTTAGTATTAGGGATATCACGAAGCCAAGTATGAACACACCACCTACAAGAAGTCCAAGGTCAATATTTTGAGTTATTGTGTTTCCAAGATTTTCCCAAGAGAGATCCTTAAAACTAAAGTATATCTCTTTGTCGTTATTGAAATTTGTGTTGTTAGATTCTCCAACCTCTAAAGTTAGGGATTCCGAAAGATTGCTTGCATAGCCATTTCTTCTTGTAAATGCAGAGAATGTATAAACTCCTTCGTTTAGTTCCTCCTCGCTTATAGATATATTCCAATTTCCTTCGTTGTCTATTGTTGTTTCCTCGACTGAGATGTTCTTCCCTGAGGAAAGGATTAAGACCAGGTCTGAATTAGACAATCCAGTTCCAGAGAGTTTAAGGAATCCTTCCTCAAAGAACGGAGAATTCATTATAGGAGGACGTGGTATTACGATTATTTCTTTTTCTAGTATTTGTGTAGAACCATATTTGTCAACAAATCTAAACCTTAATTCATGTTGGCCAATACTTAATGCAGGCAAAGTGTAAGGACTCGAGATTGGTTCAAACTCTCCTTCATCTATCTCTAACTCTACTCCACTATTGTCATCTGAGGGGTCTACGAAGGTAATTATATGGCTGGGATTATCTGTTGTCGCTGGTATATCCAAAAGAAGTTGCTGTAAGAAATCTTTTTCTCTCTCAACTTCCTTCTCCTCAAGCTCTGCGATATCTTGAGCTAAAGCAGATGTTGGTGGGGTGAGTATTGTAAAAAAAGAGAAAACAGTAAAGATTGTTAACAAGTTTAAGAAGATGTTTTTATTAGATTTGAAATTCTTCATTTTGGGACAGTTAAATTTATTTCACTCTTTCATTTTATCAATGAAAAGAACTCCTTCCAAGTGATCGAGTTCATGCTGTACTGCAATTGCATTTATATCTTTTAACTTTTTTGTTTTCCATTTTCCATTCTTATCTTGGTACTTAATTATGATTTTTCTGTTTCTTAGAACCTCCCCTTCTATGTTTGGAACACTAAGGCATCCCTCGATGGTTGATATCTTGCTAAATCCTATTGAGGTTATCTTGGGATTTATAAATAATTGCCACTTGTCTGTGTCGTAATCTAATGTGTAGAATGCTCTTAAGTTTCTTCCAACCTGAGGAGCTGCTATGCCTCCTGCAGGGACATTATCTTGCTCTTCGCTATGTAAGGCTGTGTAGAGTAAATCGTCTAGGAATTCGCGAAATTTGGGGTCTTTTAATAGTTTTTCATCTACAGGGACACTTTTCTTTCTTAAACACTTTTCTTCCTCCTTGTTTTCGATTGTATATATCTTCAATTGTCTTGACATAGTAGGAAGTATACCACAATTACTCTTCGAACCCTTCAGACTCTTCCTCTTCTTCTTCCCCGTTTCCAGACTTCTCCCCACTTGGTAATATAATACCCATTAGTAGCAAAATAACTACTAATGCAACGAGAGTTCCTAAGATTACAAGTATTCCCATATTAATTTACCACCAAAAATTAAATATACCTTTGAAAGGATTAGCAGAGGAGATGCCCAGAACCTGTCTTCCTCTCTCCAGAACACTTCTACTTGGATTCTGTCTCATTATTTTTGTTCTGTCTATTATAAGATCATCATGAACTTGAGGCTGTGTGCAATTGGTGAAATGTGAAGTAACTCTCACAAACTGCTGGACTCCTTGTAAATCTTCGTACTTTAAGGTGTAAGTGTCTTCTGTTTTTGTGGTTGTATATACAGATTTATTATTCACATATATTACCGTCTTTTCGTATTCAGGGTTCTCTGTTACTGGTTCCAACCTAAATTCTATTTCTATATCTTCAACTTCTGTCATTATAAATCTGTTGTTTTTATCTTTCTCTGGTTTTGTTATTACGGGTTTCTGCTTTACTGTTGTTGGTTCTTTTCTTTCGACATTTTCTCTCCCTACTGTTGGTGCCTTCACCTCTTCTTCTGGTGTTTTCTCTGTTATTTCGTCTGTCTCCTCTGGTAGTTGCTCTTCCTCTGGGATATTAAGATATTGTTCCGCAGCAGCCCTAAGGTCCACAAGTCCATAACCGAAAATTACATCTGTCCCTTCTGCCCCAAGATCTATGGCGGTATCCCTTAATGTCCCTATAAGTTCAGAGGAGCTACAGTCTGAACAGATTCCTCTTAAAACAGCTAAGCTACCTGCAACGTGTGGTGCTGCCATACTTGTCCCACTTAAATATCTGTATGTACCTCCTAAGAATGTGGAATAATTAGAGACTCCAGGGGCGGCCAACTCTCCCTCTACATTACTAAAGCTAGCCAACCTGTTTGAACTATCTGTTGCAACTACGCAAAGAACATTGTCATATGCTGCAGGAAATTGGCATGGAGCACCATATTCATTACCAGCAGCAGCCACCATGAGGACTCCTCTACTAGAGGCGTAATTTACTGCCCTTCTTAAAACATCTGTATCTACAGGTGTGCCTAAACTTAGATTTATTACATGGGCACCATTATCTGTAGCCCAGTAAATCCCCTTTGCAACATCTGATATATATCCAGAGCCGGCAGAGTTTAATACTTTAACAGGCATAACTGAAGCACCATGACTAACACCAACAGTTCCTGTATTGTTTCGTGCAGCAATTACAATCCCAGCAACATGGGTTCCATGCCCATTGTCATCTTCTGCACTCTCCTTGTCATTAACAAAGTCATAGCCTCTTCCAACTTTTCCTTGTAAGTCTGGATGGGTGATTTCTACGCCTGTGTCTATGACAGCTACAGTTACACCGATTCCAGTGGCTGTGTCCCATATCTTGTCAGCTCCAATCCTAGAAACACCCCAGTCAATAGCATCTGCTGCCATTTTTACGGGGATATCGGTTTCTACGCTTTCAACAGTCGCGTCTTTTTCGAGGGCGTTAATGTTACTCTCCTCAGTAGTTATTACCGTATAAACTCCGTTGATGCTACTCTCTTGTGTAAACTCTATAGAATATTCTTCCTCTATTCTTATCTTGCCAGCTTCAGACAAGTCACTCTTAAAGCTTATAACTTTTCTACTCTCATCTTCCTTAATTTCTCCTTGTTTTACAGCATTTATTTCGGCACCTTCAGGAATTTGCTCAGGAACAATTTCTGTTGTGAGATCTTGGCTTTGTTGTGCAATGTATTCCGAGGTAAAAGAAAGATCTTTTGTATTATCTATTGGTTCTTTTGCAGAAAGCATTACAAAGAACAGGGAAAGAAGGATAATACCAAAGGAAAGTATAGCTATCCCGATTAACTTGTATCCTTTATTATTCTTCATATAAAGAGATGGGCATTAAGTTTACATATTCAGGATATTGTAGCATATAGAAAGGTTGTTGTCATAAGAGTAGAAAGGTCCTGAAGGAGTGTTTATTATTATTATCCTTTTTCGCCAGATTTAGAGTAGGTTTTGTTACAGGAATTATTGCAGGAAGGGCTATCTTGTAGCTTTAGTGAAGTGCTTGTTTCTTTCCTCCCATCTATGTGTTATAATAATCCTAGCTATGGAAGCTTTCTTCGTGAGTAGACTGCTTAGAGTGTAATCTCCCAAATAAATGGTGTAGCGAATTTAATTTTTATTTTTATAAATAATGGGTAAAAAATTATTTGTAGGAAATCTTAGCTGGGACGTTAGAGACGAACAGCTTAAAGAGGTTTTCGGTGAGGTTGGCACTGTTGAAGAAGCAGTTGTCATTATCGATAGGATGAAGAACAGATCCAAAGGTTTTGGATTTGTCACTATGTCCACTGAAGAAGAGGCTCAGACAGCATTGGAAGAGCTAAACGGAAAGGAAATCGACGGAAGACCTATTAATGTATCTGAAGCTCGAGAGCAATCTGGAGAGAGAAGATCATTTGGAGATAGATAACAAAAATAGGTTTTGGTTCTAAATCAAAACGCAAATTGTTAACTGAGGGGGAGCTAAGCTCCCCCTTCCTTTTTATTACGACATTTATATTTATTTGCAATAAAGAAGTCTATTTAATTTCTCTATTCTGGAGGCTAGGAGTGTTATGATGATTTAGCTAGAGTTTAATCCTCTATATGTGTTTTAGCGTATTCTGTCAGATTCTTTCTTTTAGCCCAAACCCTTTGTGTGCTTGTGAGTAACTTCTTTCTGAGTCTAATATTTTTAGGTGTTACCTCTATAAGCTCATCACTTTTAATAAAAGAAAGTGCAAATTCTGTTGTTAAAAGCATTGGGGATTTAAGAGATATCTCCGTGACCTCTGCATGTGACATTCTTACATTGGTTTTCTTTCTAGGCTTACACGGATTTACTTCTAAGTCATTTTCGTGATTATTTATTCCAATAATCATCCCTTCATAAACTTCAGTACTACCTGTTATGAATAATTTCCCCCTCTCTTGAATACTCATTAGGGAGTAATCAAGAGCGGTACCTCTTTCTGAGGAAATAATTACTCCTTTGCGGAATAGAGGGGGCTCTTTCTTGTATGGTATATAATCAATAATATAACTGTTAATTACAGCAGTCCCCTTAGTAGAATTCATTAGAACTCTGTGCAAACCAATTAACTTTTTTGTAGGAATTCTGAAAACAAATCTATTTATTCCTTCCTCCTGTTCTATGTTTAACAATGTCCCTCCTCTGTCACTGACCTCCTGGTTTATAGCACTAAAGTACTCTTCTGGAGCATCGATATTTAATTCTTCAACTGGTTCATACTTTATTCCGTCAATCTCTTTGAGTATAACTTCTGGCTTACCTAATTCAAATTCATATCCTTCTCTTCTAAGTTGTTCTACAAGTATGGAAAGTTGTAACTCTCCTCTCCCAGAAACGTTATAACTATTTCCCCCACTTCTTTCGATTTTAAGCCCAATATTTAGATTCTTTTCTTGTTCTAATCTCTGTTGTAACTGTTTAGCAGTAACAAACTTCCCCTCTTTTCCTACAAAGGGAGAAGAATTAGCAGAGAATTTAACCTTGACAGTAGGTGGTGTTATTTTTATTTCATCTAGAGGTTGAGGATCGTCAATGCTACAGAGAGTTGCTCCTATATCTGTAGAATCTATACCAGTAATTGCAACAATTTCCCCTGTTCCAGCACTCTCAACTTTTTCCCAACGAAGGCCCTCTTTAATAAATATCTCTTTGACTCTCCCCTGCTTCTTTTCAAAATCTTCTTTTTTTGATGTAAGTAGAATAGGATCATTAACCTTAACCTTGCCATTTGCTATCTTTCCAATGAGATATCTCCCTAAGTGTTCATTATATTCAATAGAGGTTATTTGCATTTGGAATGGAGCATTAGGGTCTCCCTTTGGTGCAGGAAGAGTTTCTACAATACCATCTAGGATTGGAGTTAGATCTCCTTCGATGCTATTTGCAAGCAACAAGTCTCCTTCGGGGATTTCTTTCCAAACTTTCCCTTCTCTTGCTATTGCATAGTAGATTGGAAAATCTAATTGCTCCTCTTTTGTTGCGAGATTGAGGAACAGATCTTGTATTTTTGATATGGTTTTTTCTATATTGGCTAATTTCTTGTCTATCTTGTTGATAATGACAATAGGTTTAAGACCTAGTTCTAATGCCCTCTTGAGAACAAATTTGGTTTGAGGCATACACCCCTCTTTAGCATCTACTAAGAGAAGGCAGCTGTCTGCCATGTTTAGAGTCCTTTCTACTTCTCCACCGAAATCTGCATGTCCTGGAGTATCTATGATGTTTATTTTTACTCCTTTGTATCTAACAGAAATATTTTTGGCATTGATTGTAATACCTTTCTCTTTTTCAAGTTCTCCTACATCTAAGATTCTTTCTTGAGTCATCTCCTCCTCGTTTTCTCTAAAGAGGTGAGTTTGCTTCATAAAGGCATCTACCAAGGTTGTTTTTCCATGGTCTACATGCGCTATTATTGCGACATTTCTTATGTCCTTTTTGTCATTATTTGTATTCTTCATTGCAAAGGGACAATTTTAGCACAAAGAGTGCTTTTAATACAGTAATGTGGTGTCTAAATATATAGATTTCTTAGTTGACCTATGAAGATAGTGTATACTGGATACAGATAAATTTTAATATTTTTGTATAGGTATGACTCAGTTAAATCAAGTTTATAAATGTGCTGTCTGCGGAAATATCGTGGAGGTTATACACACAGGTGCAGGAGAATTGGTGTGCTGTAACCAACCAATGATTTTGCAAGAGGAACATATTGCGGATGAAGGTTTTGAGAAGCACTTACCAGCGCTTTCTTTCGAAGGGGATGAATTGAAAGTAAGCGTTGGGGAGACGTTGCATCCTATGAGCGAGGAGCATCACATTGAATGGGTAGAATTAATTATTGGAGATAAAGTAGAGAGGGTTTATCTCAAACCAACAGATTCTCCTAAAGCAGCATTCAAGTACAATGGAGAACCTAATTACATAGTTCGAACATATTGTAATATACATGGTCTTTGGGAATTGAGGATGTAATCTTGGAGTTCGAAAGGGAGCCTATATAATGTGATGTTAAATCTATATAGGCTCACCTTTGCGAGCAGTTTTGTCTTTTTTCTATTTGGTATTAATGGCCGTTTTTTCCGTTTGTTCTACTGGTTGGTTTTTGTTTTCTTTGCTCTTTCTGTCGTTTCTGTTTTTTCGTTTTGTTTTTATCTACCAGAAGACCTCACCTCCTTTTGGCACT
>ERZ795053.3568-NODE-3568-length-17557-cov-7.401726_pt1 | contig 17557 bp, 18 predicted proteins | sample MGYA00375137_ERZ795053 | MGnify/ENA primary metagenome ERZ795053 (study PRJEB30182, sample SAMN05720284) | activated sludge metagenome | isolation source: Anaerobic digester | place: Hong Kong | collected 2014-12-17 ...
TGGGCACCGTCATCCTGCTCGGCGTGCTCACCGACCAGCAGCTCCAGCGGCGCCGCGCCCGGCTGCTCGCCGTCAAGGCGCATCAGGCGAAGACCCTGGGCGCCCAGCCGGCCCGCGCCTGACCCGGACCCCGCGGAGGGGCGAGCCCATCCCACCCCAACAATTGTTAATGACAAATTCCCGGCGGCATGGCGAACTCCGGCCGGCGTATTCCGGCGCAGCGATCGGCAGGGGCAGGAAACCGGCAGGATGTGGCGCAGTTTGTCGTCGAGGTTGCGCACACCCCGCTTGCAGCTTCTGCAGGTCACCATCCCGGTCCTGGCGCTGCTGGTCGCCGGCATCCTGGCGGTCTGGGCCTGGCGGGCCGAGCGCGACACCGCCGAGCAGATCGTGCTGCGCAACGCCAGGCTGGCGGCGGCATACAGCGAGCGCGTGCTGACCAGCCTCGATCAGCTCCTCGTCCAGGCCGAAAAGCTGGCCTCGCCCGAGCGCCTGCGCCTCGATCGCAAGGGTCTGGCGGCGGAGCTCGCCACCCTGGTCGAGACCGGCGAGCACGCCATCAGCGTGAGCATCGTCACGCCGGATGGCCAGCTCCTCCTGACCGACCGATGGGCCGGGCCGACCCTCGACGTCAGCGACCGGCCCTATTTCCAGGCGCTCCGCGACGGCGACGAGACACTGTACATCGACCGGCTGACCGTGCAGCCGGCCGGCGAGGACGCGATCGTCGTCGCCCGCCGCCGCGCCGGCGAGGGGTTCGCCGGCCTCGTCGTGACCGGCGCCCGCGTCGCCGCCTTCGCCGATTTCTTCAGGACCATGGCGTCGCCGGACGACGCCGCGGTGTCGCTGATCCGTCGCGACGGGCGGCTGCTCGTCCGTCAGGACACGGCCTATCCGCCGCTCACGATCGAGTCGCCGGCCGCGGTCCTGGACGCGATCGCCGGTACCGCCCCGCCGCTCTACGAGGCGACGGCGCAAACCGACGGCATCACCCGCCTCTATGCGACCGTGCCGGTCCAGGGCTTTCCGCTCTTCGCCAGCTTCGGCCTGCCGACCCGCGCGATCTGGGTCGCCTGGGGCTGGCGGATGCTGGTGATCGTCGCCAGCCTCGCGGCAGCCGTGGCGATCGCCCTCCTGGTCCTGGGCGAGCTGAGCCGGCGCTTGCAGCACGCGCTAGACGCCGCCGAGGTCGCGCGGAGCCGCGCGGCGGCCGACCGGCAGGCCATGCTCTACCAGGAGCTCAGCCACCGGGTGAAGAACAACCTGCAGCTCGTCGAATCGCTGCTGCGCCTGCGTGGCCGCGGCCAGACCGGCGATTCGCGCGACAGCCTCGACGAGGTGGCGCTGCGCGTCAACGCCATCGCCGAGGTCCACCGCCAGCTCGACAGCGCGTCCGGCGACGGGACGGTCGATATCGCCCGCCTGCTGCGGCGCCTGACGACGAACCCGGGCATCGTGCCGCCCGAGAGGGACATCGAGGTTTCGTGCAGCACCGATGCGCTGGAGCTGGCACCGGATCGCGCGATACCGCTGGCCCTGATCACGGTCGAAGCCCTCACCAACGCGGTCAAGCATGCCTTTCCGGGCGATCGGTCGGGCACCGATTCCCGGATCGACGTCACGCTGCGCACCGATGGCATCACCGCCGCCCTCTCGATCTCCGACAACGGCGTCGGCTCGAATGGCAGCCCCCGGACCGACCAGGGCCTCGGCCTGCGCCTCCTCGCGGCCCTCGCCAGCCAGCTCGGAGGCGCTCTCGATCAGCGCTTCGACGGCGGCACCACGCTCAGCGTCACCTTCCCCGTGCAGCCCGGCCCTCAGGCGCCCGAGGCACCGGCGGCCTGAGCCGCCGGCGCCGCCCGCGCTCAGGCAGCGAGCTTGTTGATCTTCTCGGACGCCAGCCGGTCGAGCAGCTCGTCGGCCGCATACTCCTGGTCGAGGGTCTCCTGCAGCAGCCCCACCACCTCGGCGAGCCCGAGCTCCTGGGCCCAGGCGACGAGCGTGCCGTAGCGCGAGATCTCGTAGTGCTCGACCGCCTGCGCCGCAGCCAGCAGGCCGGCATCGCGCACCGCGTCCGACCCGGCCTCCTTCATGATCTCCTCGGCCTCGGCGACCAGCCCGTCGAGCGCCTCGCAGGTTTCCCCCTCGGGCTTCCTGTCGAGCATCTCGAACACCCGCTCGAGTCGGTCGATCTGCCCCTCGGTCTCGGTGAAATGCGCGTTGAACGCCTCGACGAGCGCCTTGTCCCCGGCCTTCTCCGCCATCTTCGGCAGGCTCTTGAGGATCTTCTTCTCGGCGTAATAGACGTCCATCAGCATGTGCTGGAAAAGCTGGCTCAGGTCCTTCACGGTCGTTCCTTTCCCGGGGGTTGCGCGGGCCGCGCTCAGCCCGCAGCACCGCCCGCCAAGAACCGGCGAGCCGCCACCGAGTTCCGCGCCGTCGGGCGTCGGCGCGCCGGCCCGGGACCCGGCCGGCCACTGTCGCAAAATCCGCGACACCACCGCTCGGGTTGTCGCGGATTCCGCGACAGAATTGCTTGGGTTGTCGCGGATTCCGCGACAGGCGAACCCGGGATGTCGCAGATTCCGCGACAGTTTTCCCGGGATGTCGCGGATTCCGCGACATCCCGCGACGAACGAACCCGCCGAACCGACGAGCGAACCCACGGAATCGACGATCGAACCCGGCGATTCGACGATCGAACCCGGGCTTTCGACGAACGAACCCAAAGGCCCGACCCGGCGATTGCGGGCATCCGCCTGCCTTCAGGCCGGCGAAGGAACCCGAAAGGCAGGATTTGCCGAAGGAACCCGCGCCCCTTGACTCGGCCCACGAGAAAGGCTATTATTCCTATTGTGGGCGGCCTATTCCAGGTTGGTGTGGTTGGCCCGCATGGCCTCCGGCGTGACCTCGAGCCGCTCGATCAGCTTCAGGACCATCACCTCGAAGAGCACGAAGAGTGCGCCCTCGTAGAGCGAGCCCATCGGCAGGACCGAGCTGCGCTGCGGCCCCTGGTCGTCGGCCATGGTCTGGGCCGGCAGATGCAGCACGAAATCGGCCCGGGCCGCGGCCCGCCCTTCGGGCTGGGCCGTGATCAGCATCACCCTGGCCCCCGCCGCCCTCGCCACGTCGATCAGCGCCAGGGCGGTCGAGATCTCGCCGGGCCCGCAGGTGACGAGGAAGAGGTCGCCCGCCCCCACCGGCGGCGTGGTCATGTCGCCCTCGACCGCCACGGCGAGCCCCATGTGGAAGAGCCGCATGGCGAAGCCCATGATCTGCAGCTTCTCCCGGCCGCCGCCGAAGACGACGACCCGCCGGGCGGCGGCGATCTCCTCGACCGCCCGGTCGACCCGGGCGTCGTCCAGGCGATCGAAGACGCCGCCGAGCTCGTCCAGGGCGGTTCGGTACAGGCTGCTCATGTGGCATGCTCCTCGATGGTGGTCCGTGGGCCTGCGGCCGGCATCGTCACCCGGCTCGCCGGGCTGCTCCGGCCGCCCGGCGCCCGGAGCGCAGGGCGAGGAGCGCCACGGCCAGCCAGATCGCCAGCGTCAGCACGCCGAGCGTGCCGGCGATCGGCCGGCTGAAGAACGCGAGCAGGTGCCCGTCCGCCTTGATGATCGACTGCATGAAGCTCTCCTCGATCTGCGGGCCGAGGATGAGCGCCAGGATCATCGGCGCCAGCGGGTAGCCGTTCTCCTCCAGGGCGAAGGCGAGGAGGCCCACCGCCAGCATGATCCAGATGTCGAAATAGGCGTTGTTGGTGGCGAAGGCGCCGATGGCGCAGAAGAGCAGGATGATCGGGAAGAGCACGTTCGCGGGCACGGCGAGCAGCCGCTGCGACAGGAGGATGGCAACCGTGCCGAGCGGCAGCAGCAGGAGGTTGGCGACGACGAAGATGGCGAAGATGGCGCCGACCAGCCCCTGGTCCATGACGAAGACCATGGGCCCCGGCGTCACCCCCTTCATCATCAGCACCCCGATCAGGATGGCCGTGATGGTGTCGCCCGGGATGCCGAAGACGAGGGCCGGGACATAGGCGCCGGAGAGCGCGGCGTTGTTCGAGCTCGAGGCGCTGACGATGCCTTCCGCGTGGCCCGTGCCGAACTTTTCGGGCTCGCGCGAGAAGCGCTTGGCGACGGCATAGCTGATCCAGGCGGCGATGTCGGCGCCGGCCCCGGGCAGGGCCCCGATGAAGGCGCCGAGGACGGACGAGCGGGCGACGCCGCCCTTGTAGCGCCAGACCGTGCCGCCGACGCCCGCGAAGAGGGCACCGAGCCGCAATGCCTCGGGCCTCGAGGCCGGCGCCGGCGTGGCGCATTTCCTCAGGATCTCGGTGATCGCGAACATCCCGATGAGGACCGGGATGATCGACACCCCGGCGATCAGCGGCGTGTCGCCGAAGGTGAAGCGCGGGGTGCCCGTGACGATGTCGATGCCGATCATCGAGATCAGGAGGCCGGCGCAGATCGAGAGCCCGCCCTTGACCGCCGAGCCCCGGCTCACCGCGGTGGCGCAGGAGAGCCCGAGCAGGGCCAGCCAGAAATACTCGTAGCTCGAGAAGCCGAGCGAGAAGCGGGCGATGCGCGGGGCGGCGAGCACCAGGATGGCCACGCCGATCAGCCCGCCCAGGACCGAGCAGACGAGGTTGGTGCCGAGCGCCAGCCCGGCCTGGCCCTTCTGCGTCAGCCGGTAGGCGTCATCGGTGTAGGCGGCCGAGGCCGGCGTGCCGGGGATGCGCAGGAGGGCGCCCGGGATGTCGCCGGCGAAGATCGCCATGGTCGAGGCGGCGACGATGGCGCCGATGGCGGCGAGCGGCTCGAGGAAGAAAGTGAGCGGCACCAGGAGCGCCGTGCCCATGGTGGCGGTCAGGCCCGGCACGGCGCCGATGAAGAGGCCGTAGACGGATGCCGCGACCACGACCAGCAGCACCTGCGGCGCCAGGGCGGCGGCGAAGGCCGCGAGCAGCGCTTCCATCAGGAAACGACCTCGACCCGCTCGCCGCACACCATCAGTAGACGATCTCGGTCAGGAGCCCGAGCGGCAGCGGCACGCCGAGCAGCCGCGCGAAGACGAACCAGATGCCCGCCGTCGCGGCGACGGCGACGACGAGGGCGGTCGCCGGCCGGACCGTCATCACGAGGAGGAGCGCGAAGAGCAAAGGCGGCGTGACCAGCGGGAAGCCCAGCGGGCGCAGGAGCAGGACGAAAGCGGCGACGAAAAGCGGCACGGCCGCCATGCGCCAGGCCGCCCCCGGTGCCCGCATCCAGGCGTCGAGCCGGATCGCCGGGGCGCGGCTCCTGACGCCTGTGACGATCTGCGCTGCCCCCAGGCAGAACATCACCGCCGCCACCAGCGTCGGCAGGGTGCCGGAGCCGTAGGCCTGCCCCGGCAGATCGGGAAAGCCGCGCGCGTCGAGGGCGACGACGAGGGCGATGATCACGAAGATCGCACCCAGCACCGCGTCGTTCCATCTCATGCGCGCGGCTCCACCGCCGCCGACGGGCGGTTGCCCGTTTCGCCTACTGGCCGAGCCCGAGCTTCTCGATCGAAGCCGTGGCGCTCTCCTCGGCGGTCGCCATGAACTCGGCGAACTCGGCCGCCGGCAGCCACTGCCGGCCGAAGCTGCGGCCGTCCATGAAGGAAATGTAGGCCTCGCTCTCGGCCACGGCCTGGAGCGCTGCCTCGAGCCGCTCGGCAATCTCCGGCGGCAGGTCGGCCGGGCCGACCACGCCGCGCCAGGAACCGCCGACCGACTGCGTGCCGACCGCCTCGATCGCCGTCGGCACGTCGGGATAGGCGGGCAGGCGCTCGGGCGCCAGCACGGCCAGCGTGCGGACCAGGTTGCTCTCCAGCATCGGCGCCGCTTCCGGCAGGGACGAGGGGACGATCTCGACGCCGCCCGAGACCAGCTCCTGGAAGCCCGGCGCCGCACCCTGGCTCGGCACCACGGCAATGGCCTTCGGATCGATGTCGTTGTCGGTCAGGAGGCCGGAGAGAGCGAGGTGATAGCCGGCGCCGACCGGGAAGCCCGATGCCTTGTAGGTGCCGGCCGGGGCCGCCTTGATCGCCGCCAGCGCATCGGCCAGCGTCGCCCACTCGCTGTCGGCGCGGACGCTGAAGGCCGCCGCGTCGAAGTTCATGAGGGCGATCGGCGTGACGTCGGCCGGCGAGATCTCCGACGTGCCCATGGCGCGGTAGGTGCCGAGCTCGGCCGTGGCGAAGCCGATGGTGTAGCCGTCGGGCTCCGCATCGACCATCTCCTTGTGGCCGACAATGCCGCCCGCCCCGGTGCGGTTCACCACGTTGACCGGCTGCCCCAGCTCCTCCTGCAGGCCCTGGGCGATCATCCGCCCGATCGCATCCGTCCCGCCGCCGGCGGCCCAGGGCACGATCAGCGTGAGGGGGCGCTCCGGATAGGCCGCGTTAGCGCTGCCGGCAAAGGCCGCCATGATCGCCGCCGCGGCGAGCAACCTGCTCATGTTCCTCATTCTTTCCTCCCTCAGGCGGTTGCCCTGTCCGCGTTCGCGGCAGCGGCTCTGATTCGATGCGCCTGAAAATGCCCGCGCGGCAGCCCGTCTTGCAAGCTCTTTGACCACGGCCGGCGCCCGCGGCTATTCTTCCTAGTCTCGGATTCCCTCCATGGCCCAGCCGACGGTGAAGCCGTGCAGCATCGTCGAGAGGAGGATGACCAGCGCCACCAACGACCAGATCGCCGCCTCGTTCACGAACTCCATGTGGCTGCCCGCGTAGCAGAGATAGTAGATCGACCCGATGCCGCGCACGCCGTAGACCGCGACCCGCACCCGCGAACCGTGGGTCAGGGAGGTGTGCAGCAGGGCGAGCCAGGTGACGAGCGGCCGGGCGACGAAGAGCAGCGTCAGTGCCACGACGAGATGCAGCCAGGTCAGGTCGCCCAGCAGCAGCGGCATGACGCTGCCCAGCGCCACCAGCAGGATCGCCGTCAGCGCATGCTCGATGGCCTCGCCGAAATCGTGAAGCCGCCGGTGGAAGAAGTGCTCGACCTGGACCCGGCGAAGCGTCAGCCCCATCACCGCGACCGCGATGAACCCGTATCCCTCGATGAGCTCGGCAACGCCGTAGCAGAGCATCACGCCGGCCAGGGCGACGACGCCGGAAGCCGTATCGGCGAGCACCGCGGCCCTCGGCAGCACGAAGAGCACCTGGCCCAGCGCCCAGCCGCAAGCTATGCCGACAACGACGCCGGCGGCGATGCGGTAGGCGACGTCGACCAGGAGCCATTCCCAGAGCCAGATGGCCGGATTCGCGCCCAGCGCCGCGACGACCAGCCCGAGATGGACGAAGGGAAAGGCGAGGCCGTCGTTCAGCGCCGCTTCAGTCGTCAGCGCGAAGCGCACCGGGTGCTCCCTGCCCTCATGGGGCGGGCCGACCTGAACGTCGGCGGCGAGCACCGGGTCGGTCGGGGCCAGGACCGCGCCGAGCAGGATGGCCCCCGCCACCGTCATGCCCATCAGGCCGACCCCCAGCAGCGCCACGGCGAGGATGGTGAGCGGCATGGCCAGCGCCAGCAGCCGCAGCGTCGGGCTCCATTGCCGCCACGGCCGAAGACGATCGATCCGCATGCCGCTCGCGAACAGTGCCACGATGACCGCCATCTCGCTGATCAGCTCCCAGGGCCCGGGCGATGAACGTGGGTCCGGCAGCAGGGCCAGCTCGGGCACTGCCAAGGCGATGGCCATCCCCAGCAGGATCATCAGCGGTGCCGCCGCCGGCTCGCGCTTCGAGAAGAAGCGGGGCAGCCAGTGAGCCAGGATGATGGCAGCACCCAACCCGGCCAGCAGGAAATGATACCGCGAGAGACCGAAGAATGCGTCGTCGTCCATGCTCTCCACCAATCTGGCGCCATGCACGTCAACGGATGGAACCGCCAAACGTTCGGGGCCAAGGCCCTGCATCCGCGCCGGCCCACTGGAAAGCGGCAGCCGCCGGGCGAGCTCACCGACGCCGCGGCGCCCGCATGACCAGCGCCACGCCGGTCGTGGCGACGGCCATGCCAACCAGCGCCAGCGGGCCGAAGCTCTCGCCCAGCAGGAGCCAGGCGACGAGGGCGGCCCCCGGCGGGACGAGGAAGAAGAGGGTGGCGACGCGACTGGCCTCGCCGCGGCGCAGCATGAGGTTGAGCAGGGCGATGGAGACGATCGAGGAGACGAGCACGAGATAGCCGAGCCCGGCGGCGAAGGCTGGGGTCCAGGTGACCGTGTTGTCCTCGAAGAGGAGGGCGGCGAGGCTGACGACGATGGCGGCGGTGGCGAACTGGATGGTGCCGCCGGTCCAGAGGTCGAAGCGCGGGCAGAAGCGCTTCTGGTAGAGCGTGCCGCCGGTGATGGCGACCAGCGCCATGAGCGAGATGACGACGCCGGCGACGGTGCCGACGCCGGCAGCGAGCTTCTCGTGCAGCACGAGGGCGGTGCCGGCGACGCCCAGAGCGAGGCCGAGGAGCTGCACCGGGCGGAAACGCTCGCCGAGCAGCGGGACGGCGACGACGGCGGTGAGCACGGGCTGCATGCCGACAATGAGCGCGAGACCGCCCGCGGTGATGCCGGCGCCGAAGGCGAGGTAGGAGCAGCCGAAATAGATCGCCTGGATGACCAGGCCGAGGACCACGAGGTGGCGGAGCTCGGCCCGGGTGCTGGGCCAGGGCGCCCTGAGCACGAGGGCGATCGCCAGCATCAGCGCGGTGACGATGGAAAAACGCAAGCTGAGGAAGGTGAGCGGGGCGGCCCCCTCGAGCCCGGCCTTGGCAGCGACGAAGCCGGACGACCAGAAGATCAGGAAGAGCGTCGGGGCGGCGCGCTCCACGAGGCCCTTGGGCGGGAGGTTGGTGCGGGCATCGAGCACGGCTGCGTCTGCTTTTTGGATGCGGACGGCCATCCTCGCCCGTGGCCATTCCCTACCACGCCCGGGAGCGGGCCGGATGGCCACAATGCGACAGAATCGAGGCCAAAGTTCGGGTTTTCGTGGACAGCGCGCAATCCCTCGATTTATACAACTAATGGTTTAATTAAGCTGCGTTCGACAGCGTTGTGGGCGGCTGATGCGACGGTTGCAGGACTTCTGGGGCCTGCTCGCGGCTTATTGGGTCTCGGACCGATGGATCGAGGCCTGGGCGTTGACGGCGGCGGTGCTGGCGTTGACCACGGCCTTGAGCAAGGCTTCCGTCTGGGTGGCGACGGCGTCAGGCGACTTCATCGGCGCGCTCGCCGGCTACCACAGCCCCGATATCGGCGTCGATCCTGCCGCCCTGCTCCTGACCAGCACCCTCATGTTCTTCGCGCTCCATGTCGGGCGCGCCGGCGGTGTGGCCTGCCGCCACCTGGTCTCGACGACGCTGCACCGGCGGGCGCGGGCTTGGCTGGTCGGCCGCTTCGACGCCGCGATCCTGGCGGACGAGCGGATCGCCTTCGACCTGATGAGCGACCGGGCCGATGACGGGACGGTGCCGGCGCGCCTGCCGGATGCCATCGACCAGCGCCTCGACGACTGCTCCGCCGGCCTCTATGCGGGGCTGATCGGCCTGGCCATGGGCTTCTGGGGTGCCGTCACCTCGGTCTGGTTCGTCGCGGCGGCCCTCATCGAGCGCAGCGTCAGCGTGCCGCTGCTCGACGACTGGCTCGCATCGCTCGGCCTGCCGGTCGACCTCGCCCCCGGCGCCTACGGCTCCGCCCTGCTGGCCGGTCTGCTCATCCTCCTCTACGTCCCGGCGGTCACCATGGCCGCCTGGCTGATCGGCCGGGTGCTGGAGCGGATCACCCTGGAGCGGCAGAAGCGCGACGGCGCCTGGCGCGGCGAGCTCGGCGCCATGCTGCACCGGGTGACCCAGCTCGCCACGTCCAGGGGCGAGCGGGCGCAGCGGGCGATCAACACCCGGCTCTATGCCGGCGTCGACCGGGCCTGGGCCCGGCAGAACGCCTGGGGGGCCGGGATGATGCTCTTCAACGACGTCCACGGCTTCCTGGCGCGGCGGCTCATCGCCTACCTGCCCGCCCTGCCCGCCTTCACCTCCGACGCCATCGGCTTTCGCGACTTCGTCGCCAGCTCCGAGCTGACGGCCGAGCTGATCCAGGACGTCTCCTGGTTCATCAACGTCATGCCCGCGATCGCCACGCTGCGCGCCAATGCCGGGCGGCTGACCGACCTCGCCCGGGCCGTCGAGCGGGTGCGGGACCGGGACGCGTTCTATGCCGAGACCGGGATCAGCCGCTTTCGCCGGGTGCACCCATCGGCCGAAGCCGGCCTCCGGCTCGAGGGGATCGCGCTGCGTCACCGGGGCCATCTGGCCCAACCCTTCCTCAGCGTTCCGCTGCTCCGACTCGAACCCGGGCAGTGGGCCTGCCTGCGCGGCTCGAACGGCTGCGGCAAGAGCTCGCTCCTGAAGGCCGTCGCCGGGCTCTGGCCCTATGGCGAGGGCGAGATCGCCACAGGCCCGGGACAGCACCTCCTCTTCGCCGGCCAGGAGCCGGACCTGCCGGACCGGCTGACGCTGAAGGCGCTGGTCGCCTATCCGGAGGCGGCGGAGACGTTCGACGACCTCGCCGTCGCCGCGGCCCTCGGCGAGGCCGGGCTCGGGGCGTTCATCAGAGCGCTGCACGACGAGCTGCACGAGGGGCATCCCTGGCGCCATGTGCTCTCGGGCGGGCAGAAGCAGCGCCTGGTGCTGGCGCGGATCCTCCTGCACCGGCCGGACGTGCTGCTGCTGGACGAGGCGACCTCGGCCCTCGACGCGGCGGCGGCAATCGGGTTCCACGAATCCCTGCGCGACGCCCTCCCCCGGACGATGGTCCTCGCCGTGCTGCATGGCGAGGGACTGCCGACCGACCCGGCCGGTCAGCCCTTCTATGACACCATCGTCAGGATCGAGGCCGGCCTCGCCCGGGTCGAGCCAGTCCGGCGTCCGGTCCCCCGACAGGCGCGCGTGGCCGTCCTGCCTCAGGCGCCCGTGGCGTCGAGGGCGGCGGCGAGGGCCCTGTCGTAGAGCGGTCCTTCGAGGCAGTGATGCTGGCCCGGCAGCGCCGCGAAGAAGCAGGCGCCGGCGGCGGCGCGGAACCAGGCGCGCGCGACGTGCGGCGGGGTGATGCCGTCGAGCGCACCGGTGACGACGGCGACGGGGGCTTCGACGCGACGGAGTGCAGTGGCCGCCTGGATCGTCGGAAGCTCGGCCAGCATGGCCGGCGCCTCCCGGCGCAGCGCCTGCACCGCCGGCGCACCCATGGCCCGCCGGGCGGCGAGGAGGGCGGGGCCGGAGAAGACCGGCGAGACGCCGAGGAGATGGTCCAGCGCTTCCGTCCCGGCCGCCAGCCTCGCGGCCGCCCAGGCGCCGACGCTGTGCCCGGCGAGCGCCAGCCGTTCCGCATCCTCGGGCCAGGCATCGCGGGCCCATTGGAGCACCGCCGCGGCATCCTCCAGATGGCCGCTCATGGTGTAGAGCTCGACCGGCCCGGACCCCGGCACCGCCCGCGAGTGCGGCAGGTCGGGGGCGACGACCCGCCAGCCCCGGGCGAGATAGGCTTCGGCGATGGGCACGATATGCGCCGAGCGACCGGCCCCGTCCCGCCCGTGCAGCAGGAGGACGAGGCCGGTCACGGCACCGGCCGGGGCGAGCACGTGACAGGGGATCGGCCGGTCGCCGCGCCGCGCCGGGGCGTGGTGCAGCGTCGGGCTCGGGGCGGCGGCGGTCATGACCGGCTCAGAAATGCCGCCAGCCGAGGCCGTCGAGGGCGATCTTCCGGCCCTCGCCGTCGGTGACGGTGAGGCCCTGGCCGGCGGCGATCCGGCCGATCCGCGTGAGGGCCACGCCGAGCTCGCCGGCCAACGCCTCGATGGCCGGGGTTGCAGCATCCGGGGCGGTGAAGAGCAGCTCGTAGTCGTCGCCGCCCACCAGCGCCGCATCGTGGCAGCCCGGCATGCCATGGGCGACGGGCGAGAGCGGCAGGGCATCGGCGTCGACGGTGGCGGCTGCCGCCGATTCGTCGAGGATGTGGGTCAGGTCGGCGACCAGCCCGTCCGAGACGTCGATCGCGGCATGCGCCAGACCGACGAGGCGGGGGCCGAGGGCGGTCCGGGGCTGCGGGCGACGATAGCGCTCGACCAGATAGAAGGCCTCGTCCTCGGTGGCGGCGAGGCCCTTGAGCACGCGCAGCCCGAGGGCGGCGTCACCGAGCGTGCCGGAAACCCAGATGTGGTCGCCGGCCCTGGCACCCTTGCGGGTCAGGGCCCGCCCCTCGGGCACGAGACCCAGGATGGTGCAGGAAAGAAGCAGCGGCCCCGGTGTCGAGACGAGATCGCCGCCGATGAGATGCAGGCCAAAGTTCTTCTGGTCCGCGGCGAGGCCGGCAACGAAGCCCTCGAGCCAGGCATCGTCCAGCGATTTGGGCCGGGCGATGACGGTGAGATAGGCGAGCGGCGTCGCCCCCATGGCGGCGAGGTCGGAAAGATTGACCCGGAGCAGCTTGGCCGCGACCGCTTCCGGCGGATCGTCGGCGAGGAAATGCACGCCCTCGACGATGGCATCCTTGGCGATGACGAGCGAGCGGCCGTCCGGCACGTCGACGAGGGCGGCATCGTCGGCGAGGCCGAGGGCGCCCGGAAAGCCTTTGGCCAGCGGTTTCAGCAACCGGTCGATGACATCGAACTCGCCCATTCCCGCAGGCGTCACCATCAGGTCACCGGGCTCTGCTGGGGGCGAAGGATCGGTGCGAGGCGATCGAGCACCGCGTTGATGAAGGCCGGCTCGTCGCCGCTGAAGAAGAGATGCGCCAGCTCGACATACTCGTTGAGCACGACCCTGACCGGAACGTCGGTGCGCTCGGCGAGCTCGAAGGCGCCGGCCCGAAGGCAGGCGCGCAGGAGAAAGCCGCAGCGGGCGAGGGTCCAGCCCGATGCCAGGCAGGACTCGATCGCCGGATCGAGCCGCTCGCGCGCGTCCCAGGCACCGCCGGCGAGGATGGCGAACCATTTGCCGTCGACCGCGGGCGAGGGCTCGTCCAGCTCGAGCGGCTCGAAGATTTCGGCCAGCCGATGCGCCTGGAACTCGGCGACGACACGGTCGATGGCGACATCGCCGGCATCGGCCTGGTAGAGCGCCTGGACGGCGGCGAAGCGGGCGGCGCGCCGCTTGTTGAGGACGGGCTTGACGGCGGACGGCCGGAGCGGGGCTTCACTCATCTCTGCAGCATGTGGCGCCGGAAGGCGACGAGGGTCAACGCCGCAAGTGCCGCGTGGCCGCCCTTGTCCTGGCGCGCCGGATCGGCGCGCTCGATCGCCTGCGCCTCGTTCTCGACGGTGAGGATGCCGTTGCCGATGGCGAGGCCATGGGCAGTGCCGAGATCCGTGATGCCTCGGGCACTCTCGCCGGCGACCAGCTCGTAATGCGTGGTCTCGCCACGAATGACGCAGCCCAGCGCGACGTAGCCGGCAAAGCCCCGGCCATGGATATCCGCGATGCGAATGGCGGGCGGGATCTCGAGCGCCCCCGGCACGGTCAGCTCCTCGAACCTGGCCCCGGCGGCCTCGAGCACGGCGCGCGCACCTTCGAGCAGGAAGTCGTTGATGGCCGCATGGTAGCGGGCCTCGACGACGAGGATGCGCGCACCCGGCAGCCTCGGGACAGCACTCGTGGCCGAGATGCCGGCCATCAACGCGCTCCCTCTGCGGGGATCGGCCGGGTCTCGACAACGCGCAAATTGTAGCCCTCGAGGCCGACGATGGTGCGGCCCGTGTTGGAGAGGAGGATCATGTCGGTGACGCCGAGATCGCCCAGGATCTGCGCCCCGATGCCGTAGACCCGCAGGTCCGCCGGCGGCTGTGGGTGGTGGCCGAGCGCCACCTTGACGCGCTCGGAGATGCTGGTCGGCGACGGCTCGCGCAGCAGCACGACCACACCCCTGCCCGCCTCGCCGATCATCCGCATCGCCTGGTGGAGCTGGTCGCCGCGGCCGCTCTCGCCTTCGCCGAGCAGGTCCTGCAGCATGTTGACGGCGTGGACGCGCACCAGGACAGGCTCCGGCGCCGTGACGTCGCCCTTGACCAGGGCCACGTGCTCGATGCCGTCCAGCACATTGACATAGACCTGGAGGCGAAAATCGCCGCCGAAGCGGCTGGTGAAGGTGGTGGCGATGTCGCGCTCGACCAGCCGGTCGTGCTTGAGCCGATAGGCGATGAGATCGGCGATCTTGCCGACCTTGAGGCCGTGGAGCTGGGCGAAGGCGACGAGGTCGGGCAGCCGCGCCATGGTGCCGTCGTCGTTCATGATCTCGCAGATCACGCCGGACGGATCGAGCCCGGCGAGGCGCGAGAGATCGACCGCGGCCTCGGTGTGGCCGGTGCGCACGAGCACCCCCCCATCCCGCGCCATGAGCGGGAAGATGTGGCCGGGGGCGACGAGGTCGTCACGCCGGCTCTCGGGGTCGATGGCCACCTTGACCGTGTGCGCCCGGTCGGCCGCCGAGATGCCGGTGGTCACCCCGTCCCTGGCCTCGATGCTGATGGTGAAGGCGGTCGAGAGGCGCGGCTCGTTCCCCTGGGCCATGAGCGGCAGGCCCAGCTTCTCGCAGCGCTGACGGCTCAGCGCCAGGCAGATCAGGCCGCGGCCGTGCTTGGCCATGAAGTTGATGGCGGCGGCGTCGCAGAACTCGGCCGGGATGACCAGGTCGCCCTCGTTCTCGCGATTCTCGTCGTCGACGAGGATGAACATCTTCCCGCGCCGCGCGTCCTCGAGCACGTCCTCGATCGGCGAAAGGAAGTCGGCGTCGCTCAAGAGCGATCTCCACCGGGCACGAACTCGAGCTGGCGGGCGACGTAGCGGGCGAGCATGTCGGCCTCGAGGTTGACCCGATCGCCGACCCGGCGGTGGCGCAAGGTGGTGACGTCCCAGGTATGCGGAATGACCATCACGGCAAAGCCCGTGTCTGTCACCTCGTTGACGGTGAGCGAGACGCCGTCGACCGCGATGGAGCCCTTGACCGCGACCAGCGGCCGGAGGTCCTCCGGCATGTCGAAAGCGAGGCGGAAGCTCTCGCCCGAGGGATCGATGGCGGCGATCCGGCCGAGCCCGTCGACATGGCCGAAGACCAGATGGCCGCCGAGCTCGTCGCCGAGGCGGAGCGAGGCTTCGAGATTGATCGTATCGCCCTGCTGCCAATCGCCGAGCGTGGTGCGCGCCAGGGTTTCGGGCGAGGCGTAGACGCTGTAGGACTCGACCGTCTTCCCCGCGACGGTCAGGCAGACGCCGGAATGGGCGACCGAGGCACCTATTGCAATACGCCCGAGATCGAGTCCATCGGGCCGCACCACGAGCCGGCGGCCGCCGTCCTTGTTCTCGACCTCCAGGATCATGCCCTGGTGCGTGATGATGCCGGTGAACATTCTTGGCTTTCTGGCCTAACCTTCGGGCTCGAGCACGCTGAACCGGTCGCGGCCGAGCAGCCGCGTGTCGACCACGCGCCACCGGCCGACATCGGCCATCCGGTCGACGCCGAGGCCCTGGATGGCAGCCAGGCCATCGCCGCCGATCAGCGCAGGCGCGGAGAAGACGTAGAGCCGATCGACGAGGCCGGCCTCGAGCAGGCTCGTGGCGAGCGACGCTCCGCCCTCGACCAGAAGCCGTGTGATGCCTTGGTCGGCGAGGCGGGTCAAGACGGGGCCGGGCGAGGTGTCGCCATCGGCGGCCGTGACATGGACGAGCGGCAGCCGGTCGGCGCTGGCGCGAAGCTGGCTCGTGGCAGGCAGCCGGCCGCGGCGGTCCATGACGACGCGGACCGGCGAGCGGCCCTCGAGGCCGGGCAGGCGGCAGGTGAGCAGGGGATCGTCGGCGAGCGCCGTGCCGCTGCCGATCATGATGGCGTCGTGGCTGGCTCGCAGGCGATGGCCGAAGGCGCGGGCCGCCTCGCCGGTGATCCACTGGCTGTCGCCCGTGCGGGTGGCGATGCGGCCATCGAGGCTCATCGCCAGCTTCAACCCGACCATCGGCCGGCCGGCCCGGATGCGGCGGTAGAGGCCCAGATTCTGCGCCAGCGCCTCGGCCTCGCGCACGCCGACCACGACCTCGAGCCCGGCTTCCCTGAGCCCGGCGATGCCCTTGCCGTCGACGCGCGGGTCCGGGTCGACGCAGCCGACGACGACGCGGGCGATGCCCGCCTCGATCAGCCCCTTGGTGCAGGGCGGGGTCTTGCCCCAGTTCGAGCAGGGCTCGAGCGTGACATAGGCAGTCGCACCCCTGGCCGCGTCGCCGGCACGGGCCAGCGCCTCGGCCTCGGCATGCGGCCGGCCGCCCGGCTGGGTCCAGCCGCGGCCGACCACCAGCCCATCCCTGACGATGACGCAGCCGACCGATGGGTTGGGAGCGGTCAGGCCCAGATGGCGCTCGCCCAGGGCAAGGGCCAGGCCCATGAAGCGGGCGTCGATCGGATCGGTCATCAAAGGACGGTCACGGCTCGGCTTCGTCGGCCTCGGGGAGGCGACTGATGAACTCCTCGAAATCGCGCGCGTTGGCGAAATCGCGATAGACCGAGGCGAAGCGGACATAGGCGACCTCGTCCAGCTTGGCCAGGGATTCCATGGCCAGCTCGCCGATCCGCGTGGTCGGCACCTCGTGCTCGCCGCTGGTCTCGATGCGGCGGACGATGCCGTTGACGATGCGCTCGATCTGCTCCTGGTCGACGCCGCGCTTGCGCACGGCGATGGCGATCGAACGCGCCAGCTTGTCGCGGTCGAAGGGGACACGCTTGTTGTCCTTCTTCAGCACCACGAGATCGCGGAGCTGCACCCGCTCGAACGTGGTGAACCGCGCCCCGCAGGCCGTGCACTGCCGCCGCCGCCTGATCGACGTCGCGTCCTCGACCGGCCGCGAATCCTTCACCTGCGTGTCCTCGGAACCGCAAAACGGGCACCGCATCGGCTCTGTCCTGTGCTCACCGCCCCAGCATCGCCGCGTTATAGGCGCGCTCGGGGCCGAGAGCCACCCGGGGCTGCCGGGGCCGAATGTCTCGTGAAGCCGTCAGTCCGGCTCGCACACGAAGCCCGACTCCTCACCTCGATGGATGTAGATATGGCCGACAAGGCGTCCGGCGCTGCCGAGCACAACCCATCCCCGGCCGCAGACCGGATCGCCCTCGTCCTGGCCATCCCAGGTGAATTCGGCGCAGGCGGCGCCATCGCGCGCGCCATAGCGGACGTCGAGCTGGCCCTCGAGCGCGCCGAAGGCGATTTCGCCATTGGACGCGCCCTTGAAGGTGAGGTGGGCGGGCTGGACGAGATCGAGATAGTCGTCGTCGGGCCAGGTATCCATCTCGACGATGCGCCACCGGCGCTTGAATGCCTTGGCGAAGGCAGGTTGACGCTTCATGCCTTGGCTTCCCCCATCAGCGGCTCGGACAATTCCACGAAACTCTCACCTATACTTCTTCCTCCGCCTGCTGGCGCTGCCAGAGCGTGGCGTAGAGCCCGTCCTTGGCCACCAGCTCGGCGTGGGTGCCGCGCTCGACGACGCGGCCCTCGTCCATGACGATGATCTGGTCGGCGTCGG